>Ga0129336_10001647_pt1 | contig 13588 bp, 10 predicted proteins | sample CPB6_02_DNA_FD_96878 | JGI IMG/M metagenome (GOLD analysis project Ga0129336, IMG submission 96878) | Freshwater to marine salinity gradient microbial communities from Chesapeake Bay, USA - CPBay_Sum_0.6_0.2_DNA | ecosystem: Environmental > Aquatic > Marine > Coastal | place: USA: Chesapeake...
AATGGCCGTTGCCCGATAACCTAAAAATCACAATCAAGCTGATTTTTGTCTTGATCATCTTGGCTCTCGCCTTCGCCAATAAAAAGAAGGAATCAATCTCCTCCAACCTCTGGGCCTTTATCGCAGCCCTCACCATCGGCAACATCATTATTGCTGTGGTGTGGTGAAGTATTTAATTTCTTCCACCTGGTAGTCGGTTGGACTCCTTGCCCTGTCATCGGCTCTTCATATCATTCTCACCAGAAGTAATAAAAGGTCTATAAATAGAAGAAACATTCAGACCCAGTACGACCGATTGGTTACGTCGCCGAACTGTTTGTAGGAGTCAGTGGCTTTCGAATTGGCCTTTCTCGCGCGAGCTGGAAAACTGTTTTTTCAAAACAATGGTAGCCAGGAACCAAGGTTCAGTATCCTTCAGACCTATATGTCGCTCGATTTGGTCCAGAGGGCCACGGCAAGAAAGACACATCAAACGTTGAATCACTTATCGGGAAATTCCAATTACTTGTTGGAGGTATTCCTTGCCAAAATTATCCAGTTGCAAAAACCAGTAACTGCGCCACTATTCTCGAGGCTTGGTTTACCCTTTCCTCGCTATTGGCTCCACTTTTTACTACCAGGATGAGCTTGCACCTTGACTCTATCTACAGACTACATTTGCTAGATACTTGTGTATCTATGACTCGTACCTGGACAATCTGGGTATGCCAAAAGCTCAGAAGGTTTCAGAATTCAATCTTTGGGCGGATAGCTTCCATGAGGGTGAATGGGCATGCAGAAATATAGCTCGTGAAATAGAGAATCAGGGTGGTTCATTTCAAGTTCAATATGATCAAGGTTTTATCCCCGCATTTAATTTCAAGATCAATAGCTTGGAAATAAGAGTTCACGTTTATGGGAACTATGGATCATGGAGTCCTAAGCCAAAAGCATTAGAAAACTTATTGGCTTGGGGCAAGCCCGATCTTGTATTAATCAACGACAATACGGATGAGATTCTTATAGCCGTCGAAGAAACCGCTGCTACCCCTACGGGGAACCAGGCACTTCAGCGGTGTGAACGACAATTTGGATCCGCGATTGAAGGTTTCCCCTTCTGGTATTTGATCTCTGAATTTGGACTTCATTCGGACGGAGGCGTACGAAGAGACTCTGTTTGGCCATCGCTTATGGGATTAGAAATTATGACTTCCCTAGAAATACCATCCATAGTCCTCCACTATTCGGATCTCGATAATCCCGAAGATTACGACAGCGGAAAAGGTCTGAAATCGTTATTCAGAATAATGATGGGCGTTCTTATTAATTCGACAAATGGTGCGGATCCGATGAGCGGTTTAGAAAGAGAATTACAATTACAAATTGAAGAGATGACAACATTTATAAATTTAACTGCCATGAATTCATTATATTTTCTACCAGAATCTACATCAACAAAAAGGGAGTATCTCACTAAGAAATTATGTGAAACAGGGGATTTGCGAAGTTCACATCGTAAAGATCGGGAGAACTATTTGAACTGGCCACTCGCTCATGAATTGACTGCACTCCAACAAGAAGAACAAAGTTCGCGCGAACTAAAGAAGCAAGATCTCTTTGCTAGAGAACTTGAGAATTCAATTGACAAAGGTCAATCGTATGGAATTATCCGGGGAAGCGGCTCTAAACCTCAAAAAGAAGAGCAAATGAAAACTTGGATTTCCCAGCAGAACTCCCTCCAAATGACTTGGGAAAAAGAGGTAGATTCAAAATATGAGGAAGCCTTTAGACTCCACTTGAAGGATTTTCCAAAGTCGCCTACTGGTTATCACGTAATAACGGCACCAAGAATTCTCTATCTTTTTGATGAGTTTAGTCGCGTACTTGAATGTTTGTCTCATTCCTTTCCTGATCTGGACTACGAATCTCTCTCCAACATACATTCTCCATCCCTTGTCTATGTAAGTAATTCGGTAAAGCCTGGAAGAATATTTGGCGATCCATATACAGGACAGATTGCAGCATATGCAACAAGTTTTGGAGCTCTATCCAAAGGTCGTAAAGTTCTTGCCTATTTTCCTCATCAAAGCGTGGCTCAGGCTGTTAACAATTTTGACAATCCGAGCAATAAAGGTCTTCGAATTATGAAAGAACTCACAGATTATTTAGTTTTTGGAGGCGGAATAACTCTGGATATGAAAACGGGTGAAGTCTTGTGAAACCAAAATTGGTGAGTATAAGCGAGGAAATTGTTCGATGGAGCTTCGAAATTTCTGTTAATCAAAGTAATGATTGGTTTATAGCCTTCACAAATCCTACGGCGGGGCCTTGGAAAAAGATCACAGCTCCGGACAGCGAAGGGAAAATAGGTGAAATTCATCGATTCGAAATTGATGAAACTAGACCAGACTTAATTCTTGTTAATGACAAGACTAAACAAGTATTGATTATCGAAGCTAAAACGACTTTCAATGACCTCCAAAAACCAGCTCAGCTTACTAAGACGTCGCAACTGTTCGAAAACCTGACTGTCAAATTACGAAACATTTCAAATAACAATTTTTGGGGATCAAGGTCTAAATACGATTACTCACTAGGGTTGCTTTGGTCATCAGGTGATGAGTCCAAATCACAAGTTTTAGAAATGTGCCAAGAATATTTAGAAAATATCAAAGGTCTAACCAAAGATATTATTTGCATTCAGGGTTACGTCGAGAATGAATTACTTAAGTCAAAGGTTTACAAGGCAATTAGTGGTGAAACCTTAAAGTTTCCTAATTAAAATCAAAAGTTAACTGCAGTTCAGGTACTTTATCCTCCACTTTTTTATCAAAGACCGAAGCTAGAAGCGCTTTAATTTCATAAAGCGATGGGGTCCCATATTCTCTCATTATTTCTTTTGTCTGAATGAGAAAGTCGTCATCAATAGATATTTGATTAATTCCACAACTTTGAATTTGATCCAAAAGTATTTGGGAAAGTGTTGGGAACTCTACATCCGAATTAGAAACGAAGTATGAGCCATCTCTAGTGAACTTCGACTCTATAAGCTTATCTATCTCCTGGAGGTCTTGAGCCCGCAAGTTATTCTCTAGCCAAAATTCTAGTGCGTATCTTTGTAAGAGTGGATAAAGAACTTTTCCTCCCCTAGAGCCTGCAACTTTATGTAAGTACAATGTCAGTGCGTCTGCCAAATCTTCGTACCTTTTTGGTTTTCTATCATCTTTACCGTACACCACATAAAAGTCGCCGATATAGCTTCCACCAATAGCTTTCTGCGATTTACTTGATATGACAGCCGGATCTTGATAGTTGACCTCTAGTGGGACTAAACCTGCACTTTGAAAAGACTCAATAATTCCTTTCCAGGAATCTAGCGAGATATTATTGAACGTTAGAAGAGCTTTACCATCTGCCTTTAAAATCTTTTGGACTAATCCAAATACTTTTGTTAGTTCCTCCAAGTACTTTTCGCTAGTCATGGGATCATTTGTACGATCTGACACACTTATGTCATCGGCATAAGACACATCTTCGTCCATAAAGGCATTCCAGATTGCTGAGAATTCCAGAAAAGCGACACTGTCCCCGTAGGGTGGATCAAGAAAAACAAGATCCGCCTTTACTCCAGTCTGATGTAATTCTTCAAGTCCGGCCTTAGCTGACTTTGCCATGATTTTGACGCTATTATCCCTATTCAAGTAACTTTCAGAATGCATTAAGGCTGAGTACAACTTTTCAATGCGAGCTCGCAAATGAATAAATGGGTTGGACTCAAGGTGAACAGGGGGTATCCAAAAACCAGGTATCGTCCACGCTTGCCCCCCGGTCTTTAGGCCACCTCGTGAGGCGATCAGACGACTAGCTTGAGCTGAACTTGCAGTTAAAACAAGCAATAAGGCTTTCTTCATAGCTTCATCATTTATTGCATGAGCTCTTTCTGCAAATTCTGAAAGAATGCTGAAATTTCGAGGTGTGAAATACGAAGCAACTCCATACTTATCGCTAGTAAGTGTTCGCCTGTTGTTTACCAATGATTTATCGAATCTATTTATCGAAGAAAACTTTTCTGATGAAATATCAGTCTGTCTAGCAATTTCCTGCGATGAAATTGCTTCCAATGAATCGACGCAAACTAAATCTACAATTTGCGTTCCTATGAGATTAGATATGCCAAATGAAAGTTTCTTTCCACATTCTTCACATTTCTTACCATTCTTTCCGTGCGATTCAGGATCAAATGTGTTCACAGATGAACAGTCGCCGCACCTGACTTGTACGTGATGAACCAAGTAACGTATTTCTTTACCATTTTGTGTCCTATATTTTGTGCCAAATTTTGATTCCATATCTTCAAGTATTTTCAGTGCAAGATTCTTGAACTCATCCGCTTTAACTGGATGGGTCAAGAAACTAGAGATTGCCCTTGCAGTAGGATTCACATCTATACCTATTGCATGAATACCAAGTTTTTGAGCTTCCAGTAAGACTACCCCTGAACCACAAAATGGATCAATTACGATTCCGTGTTCGGGTACTAAATTTTTGAGGTATACCGAAATTACATTTGCAGGTTTTCTAGACCAATACTTATGCCAGGAATACTCTGGTCCGTGAGTTTGTGCTTTTATATAACCTAGGTTCACTTTCTTTTCCTAAGCGTAAGAATGAAATCAAACATGGTAATCCCAAGACTTCCTGAGCTCCTGCGTTGGCTCGTTGCCCATGATGCTTCTGTGTATCTAGGAACACGAAGAACAGTTCTCTCAACTTCAAAGTGCTCGCTGACCAAATCTAGAATTTCCCGAGTGACAGTTAGGTGCTGTTCTTTCATCAGCGCATCACCGATCATAATTGCAAGACGGGTATTCTTTCCCATAAATTTCTGTAAATTCAAAATAGATTTTGCCATATCTTCAACATAGAATTTAGAATTCTCAGGTTTACCTACCTTGAAAAATTCACGAATTTCGTGCTTACTTAAGCCTTTTCTATCTTGTTGGATCCATGCGAGTTCTAGACTATTAATCGACGAATACTTATAAGCATTGAAATACGGGGGATGATAAATAACTAGATCTGCGTTTATTTTGTCTAACGATTCATTATTCAATATATCTGCTTTTTGTATATGGACTCTACTAGTCTTTGGGAGCTTCGAAATATTTTCGATTGACTTACCAATAGATTTCAATAAAACCGGTAGTGGGTCTGGGACAGCAGTATCAATATCAAGAAAAAGTCTGCCTTGTTGAGTTGTCGCTTTTGAAACTTTTCTAACGATTGCTGCAAAGTTCATCTCTAAGAAGTTTCTAAGTTCTCGATTTGACTCTTCATCAATAGCACTTCTCATACGGCTCAAAGAACGTGCAGTTTCGGGGAGAAACCAATGCTCAAGGTTTATACCAGCGGGTTCGAAACTGCCTTTACGCAAGCTTTTGTATCTTTGTTGGAACTTTTGTGAGGCGTTTTCCATACGTTTTGCCGAAATAGGTGTGGTTTTCACTTTAGAAATTAGAACGGAAAGGGGATTAAGGTCAAATAGATATGCGTCGTTTTCCATCCATAGTGCTTCAACTCCAGTCGTTCCACTGCCACAGGCTGGATCAACTACCACTCCTCCGGGTTTGGAGTAGTCAAGTATTAATTGGCGTCCGATCGGAGCTGGGAACTTACCAAAATATCTATAAATTCCATGAGTTGAATAATTAATAGCGGCATTACTACCTTCTACGGTCCAAGAGAAATTTTCAGCCAATTCTGAAAGTTTGGATCGCTCTAGGAATTCTCTGTGTTCCTTGAGCATTTTAGGCTCCGCAATCACTGTAACCCCAGTGCCATTCCCGGGGAGGGCCGAAAGATAACTCTTGGAGTATTTCTTACCAGTCAATTACAGCTCCATTTTTATGGGCGCTAAGCACCATCCTTTGACGTGATTCTTGAGTTGAAGAATCTCATCTTCTAAAAAGAGCTTTCAACCAAATCACTCAATGATCTAAACTTACCTTCTAGAAGTGACAATACCCCTTTATTAAGCAAACTGGCGCCGATTTTTACTCTCTTGCAAGACAAATGGTGGTTCCCTTAGCCTCTTAACTGTTCGAGGGCCAATCTTTGTATTTCTCCTCAGCCTCGGCCATAGCTTCCTCATACATCTTAAAATAGGCATCGTTTGCTTCAGCATCGTCTCTGTCATCAAAGATTTCAGACCACCTTGCATGAACTCTTTGGGTAATCCTCAATTTCTCATCTCTTGGAATTGTCATCAATTTCCCCCACTTTAGAATTGGCCAGTTTCTCCCATATGTGTTTTGCGTAAGAGTCAATTTGAGAGTCATGCATCTTTGAAATGTCTAGCAACTCGAACATTTGAATTTCCGCACCAAGATCTGGTGCATTGTTTACATTCTGACCTTCCCAGCCAAGCTGACTACATTTTATCGTTGGGCCATCGTCTGACACGCTACAGCCACCTATTGCGTACTTCTCTTCATCAACTGGGCCGTCAGGTAGACCATAAAATATTTTTCTTATTCCATTGGATGAGCTGCAATCGGGGCAGGATCTTATTTCCATTTACCCTCCAAAGCTTTAAGAATCTCATTGATGAATTCATTCTTTTCGGATCGGGTCATCAAAATAATAGGTTTAGTTAGTTCAATAATTACTGGCGCAATACTCATTTGATTCTCTAGTTTCACCCCCGTATCTCCAATATATTTCTGACCACTGACACTTTTCTTGTGAATCACAACGTAGTACGCATGCTCGACAAATTAGTCATCGGAGCCGTCATTATCCTCGATCTCGTCTTCACCATCTTCTAAACCAATCAATTCTCGATACTCCTCACGAAGATCCGCCATAGACTTTCTAGTCTTCTCATCAACCAGCCAAAAAGTCCAGCCGTTGGTGTTTCGTTTACGAATTTGAATTCCCGCCAGGGACAGAGAATCGAAAATTAATTCCTCGCATTGGATTCGGCCATCGTCGAGAATTTGAGCCACTTTGCCAGCATGTTTGTTTTGCTTTGAATATAGCGTCTGGCCTGCAGAAACTAAACCAGCACTGATCAGATCAATGACACCCACTTTTATCTGCTTCTCGGGTTTCTCTGAAAGGATTCTAGATTTGTGACCCGCTGGAACAGGCCAAATTTCGATTAATGATTGAACAATTTTTGCGGTGCGAGACTTGATTAGTTGTTCGCTCCAGCCGTTACTTCCTAGTTCTTGTATCTGTTTATTTATTAGAAGAACATCGTGCTTGGTCAGCTCGCCGCTCTTAGAAGTCCAAGGGCCATTGGATACCGAGCTATTCAGTTTTGTTGTTAACAAAGTCAGGTTACCTATTGTCTGAATGAGAGCTTCTCGTTCCTCTTCCGAATGACTTCCTATTGGCCAATTAGTTTGCCATCTTTGCGGCATGATGTGTTCGATTGCAAAAGTGCCACGTTTCATACGAGTGCCCGATTTAGAAGTTTCCCCACCAATCCAGCCGCGAGAATGATCCTCCAAAGCCTCTAAGATCATTCGGATACGTGACCTGTATAGATTTCTGTAGATCTGCATCTGGGATACATATCCAGAGAGCTCGAAGTCATCGGGCCAATATGAGCTTATACTGCTTTGTTCTGAGAAGTATTTCTCTAATCGCGTTCCTGCATGTTCGCGATCCTTGTTGACGACCTGAACCATTTCGACAACCAACTTGTTGTAGTTTTTATTAGTGGCTCGAACGAGTAGGCGACGTACCATCCAGCTCTCGATTACGGAAACTGCTTTCTCAAGTTCATCCTGAGGGACTGCCGCTTCGGTTGGGTCTATCAAAGTTATAAGTATCGGACGAAGTACATCCAGTTCCATTGAATTTAAACGGTAGGCGAATAATTCAACCCTGTTTATTTGTCCTTCTTTATTCTCGGATCCATCGAAGACTTCCTTATATTTCACGGCTGCGGAATGTATTCGCTCTAAGAGTTCCAACATTGAAATCCTTGAATCGTGGTCGGCATAATTCTTAAAAGTTGAAAATATTTCGCGGTTCAGTACTTCTTCACCGATTTTTGCAATGAGCCAGTGATTGATGAATAGGGAGGAGCGCTGGAATTTTACACGGCCGTAGTTAATCTCTTTCTCCCAGAAAGGTGTCTCGAAATCTTTCCAAAATTTGAGATAAGCATCTTCGACATCAACTCTCTTCTCGCTAAGTCGCTGAAATACGAAGTTTTTGATTAAGTCCGCAGCTGTAAGTGCTGCTCCACGAGCGTTGAGAGTCTCAAAAATTTCTTGAGCATTTTCATTGACGGCTAGATCAATTACTACGATTTGTAGCAGCTCTCGGCAGCAAAGGTCCAATACTTCTGCGCGTTGTTGAGCTTCATCTTCTCCATTTTCCAACAACCATTCGCGTGCACTTTCAGAAAAGAATCGATGGGCAAGAGCCATTTTCGATTTTGAGTGCTCAAGGCTTTCATAATCAACCGGAAATGGTGCGGCTAGGACCTCGTTGAAGGCAGGTCGATCTTTATTCGTGGGCCATACTTTGAACTTGTCCTCGGGCTTATTGCATGAATCTTCGTCATTTTCAATTAATTTCTTGATTCTTCCTGCAGGACGTTTTGCGCCAACCGATTCAAGCTGTGCATGAATCGCATCGAACATCAGTTGAAGAGTTGTGAGTCTCTGTTGTCCATCGATAATGGTTCTCTGTTGAATCTCACCTATGGGGCTCTGAACTTGCTGAACTACAACGGCTCCTAGAAAATGGGGCTGGTGTTCCGCATCTGGTTGGGCCATGTATCTCGATAGGACCCGCTTCAAATCGCGCCACATTGGTTCCCACTGCAGATCTTTATTCCAGACATATGGGCGCTGAAACAGAGGCACGAGCAATCGCTGCTGAGCCCTGAATATATGTTCGGGCGTGTGCGTGTCAGTTTTCATGTGGTCAGCCTACTTTGTGCCATCTTCGGCGGATAGGTTTAGGCGTTAGGTCCCGATTTGGTCATTTTGGCGATTAGTGAAAGTGCCTCATCTACAGTGAATCCACCCGACATTAGAGATTTGTAGATCTCGTGCAGACGTACGGCGGACTCCTATAGAGCCGACAAGCCCTCAAAACCTTGAAATTCTCAATATCAAAAAATTAGCAGTGGCCACTGACATTTCTACATGGGTTAGCTTTCGGCATACCCTGGAAGCTTTCTGACCAGGTTCCGGGGCGCCTGGATTAATTGGGGGCATTCATTAATGTCGGAGGCGGCACTAAAGTCAGAATATGGAATTAATAATTACCTTGGCAGTCCTCTGGGGCATGTACAAATTTGCTTTCATGCTTTTTTCTTCTCCAAAGAAGCAGCCAGTTAAGAAAAAGACTGCGCCTAGAAAATCTACCTACTCGCCCACTGCAAGAACCACCCCAGCCAAGACATCCTCTAACTACACTCCTAAATCTCCAGCGTCAACACCTGCAAAACCAAAGGTTCCCGCTGTAAAGAAGCCGAGTTATCCAAGTGGTAATCATACTTATTCTGGACCCCTATTTGCACAAGCGGGAGAAAAAGGAAAATTATTTGGATTTGCAAATAAGAGTGGAATCCATGAACTTGACGGTCCATTTGCGATCATCGACTTAGAAACTTCAGGGTTTAATCCTCCTGAAAGCAAGATTCTTGAGATTGCAATCTTAAAGATCGATAGGGATGGAAATGAGTTAGATAGATTCGAAACTTTGATTAACCCTGAAGATGGAAATGTGGGTCGGACCGACATTCATGCAATCGAATTAAGAATGCTCAACGATGCACCTACTTTTTATGAGGTGAGCGGAAGAGTCCTAGAATTAATTCAAGACTCTATAATCGTGGCTCACAACGCACGATTCGAAGAAAACTTTCTCGCATCTGAATTGAATGAGGCGGGGCACGATCTCGATTTGATTCCAGCCTTAGACACACTGTGGTTGGCAAGAAACACGATTGAATTGCCGAATTACAAATTGGATACCGTAGTAAATGGTTTTAACGAACGGATAATTGATGCCCATACTGCCTTGGGTGATGTAATCGCTGTCTCAAAAATTCTGCCAGAAATGCTGCGTCGAATCGGCCAGTTGTATTACCCAATTGCACATCCTCAGTTACCCAGTGCCTCTGTACCGTTTAAGGCTAAGACACGCTAACAATGGCCAAAAATTTGATCCCTCGTTCTCTTGCCATCAAGAAACGTAAGATAGAGGTAGATGTATTCAACTTCATCAGCTTACGTAGAGGTGTTAAAGAGAGAAAAGCTCGAAGTAAATACAAAGAGCTTTTCACTTATACCCTGACGAAAAAACTGAACAAATCTCAACAGAAAGTCGCTACCTCCTTTGCCCCAGAGACACTTGTAGTCGCAGGAGCTGGAACAGGCAAAACTTCTGCTCTATTAGGACGTGCAAAATATTTGATCACAGATGAAAGAGTCACGGGACCGGAGACCCTACTTTTGGCTTTCAATAAGAAGGCTGCGGAAGAGATTGCTGAGCGAGCTGAAAAGATGGATTTGGACGTAGTCAGCCGCACATTTCATGGTTTTGCTAGGCAAGTAATTATCAAGAGCGTAAATCAGCTGGGTAAGGAATCACCTTCAGATTTCAATTCGATGGAGTCACTAGAGGGTATCGCCTTTAGTAAGGATAAGGACTTAATTGAATTTATCGAGAAATTCTATGACCAAGGGATTAACGACAATACCAAGATGTTACTTCAGCAATTTTTTTCTCAATTACTTGTGCCCTACTTTCAACATGACGAATTTAAAACTATTGAAGAATACGCACAATTTGTTAGGAGTGGAATTCCCTTAACCCTTTCGGGAGACAGAGTAAAAAGTCATGGTGAGTGGTTGATATCAAACTACTTGTTTTGCAATCAGGTTCCATACAAGTATGAGGCACCGTATGAAGAGACGAAGGGATCAGGATTGTGGTACCGACCTGACTTCAGTCTCTTCCAGGGAATATATATTGAATACTTTGGTATTGATCGTGATAATCAAACCTTACCTTGGATCGATTCGGAGAAATATGTCGAAGAAATGGTTTCTAAAATCGAAACTCATAAAATAAACAAGACTTCTCTGATAAATCTTTCATATCAAGATCTTCTTGATGGAAAACTAATTAGTAAACTTGAGAAATACCTTCGAGATTTTGAGATACCCATTCGCCCATTGAGTACAGCTGCGATACTCGAGGCAGCTAATAAGGCTGGTTACACTTCAAAAATATTCGAATTAACGAAGAGATTTCTGGGCTTCTATCGGGCGGGAGACTTCAAAGGTGAAGAATTGCTGGCCAAGTGCAAGTCTGAAAGAGAGATAGTTTTTGGAAAGATATTTCTATCGCTGTATGAACAATATCTGTCAGAATTAAAAAAAATCAAACAAACAGATTTCACGGGATTGATTCTTGAGGCAACAAAAATTCTTAATGCCACAAGTGAGTTTCTACCCTATAAGCACATTATGGTTGATGAGTTTCAAGACATCTCAAAAGATAGGTGGGCCCTAATTGAGAGCATAAAAGCAAATAATCCAAATATTGAATTTACTTTCGTAGGAGATGATTGGCAAGCCATTAATGAGTTTGCAGGCAGTGATCCAGAAATTATGATCAGTCTAGGCAACTGGGAGAAAAAGCGGGAACAATTGTTTTTGAGTGAGACGTTTCGGATGCCACAGAGTCTTTGTCAATATTCAGGAGAATTCGTAATGCAGAATTCTCATCAAATTCCGAAGGAATTAATTGCAAAAGGAGATACGGCTAATTACGATCAATCCCTCAACTTTTACTGGGATACAGATCCCATTACCCACATAGAAAACATAAAAAAAATTATCACTAAGATTGGCAAGGATGCCCAAGACCCCAACTGCGAGTTATTTATAATCGCTAGATACAACCGCAATCTGCCGAAACTTTCTGAAGTCGATGGCCTTTGGGCAGGCCCGGTTTCTATTTCCACCATACATAGGGCTAAAGGATTAGAAGCTGACCACGTAATTGTTCTTGATGTTAATTCCTCAGGTGTAGGCTTTCCATCATTAATTCAAGATGATCCCCTTTTAGACTTAGTCAGAGATCAAGATTTCACTTTCCCAAATGCGTCTGAGCGCCGAGTTTTTTACGTAGGAATTTCTAGGGCCAGAAAAGCAACGCATGTTATTTCTTCAATCAAAGCTCCTTCTACCTTCGCTCTTGAGATGCAGAAATCCGAAAGCGGAGAGCATATTGGCTTTGAGGAATCAAAGATTTCCAATTGTCCTTCTTGTAAATCAGGTTGGTTAATCAAAAAAGAGAAAGTGCGAGGACTTTCTTGTACCAACTGGCCCGTCTGTAAATTTAAAACTCCTCCGTGTCTTATCTGCGGCGAACCTACAGAGATGGATTTAGAGGCTCCCAGCATCTACAACTGTGAAAATCATCCAAAGGATGGGGTTAAGCGATGTAAGAAATGTGATCTTGGGGCTTATGAAGTTAAGAGTGGAAGAAATGGAAACTTCTTTGGGTGTCATCTATGGATGAGCACTGGGTGCCGAGGCTCTGAGAGTCTTTCTGAAATTTCCGATCTCAAGCCTTTGCCTAAAATTAAGTCTGATTTGGTGCCTGGATTAAGCGAAGTTAGTGGCAGTAGATCAGGCAAGAAATGGACACTCGAAGAGGATCTTCTTGCCCTTACTCTGTTTAATAGTGGAAACAATCTTGAAGAGATTGGCGATCAATTGGGTCGTAAAGCCACAGCAATTCAGGGTCGGTTCGTAAGATGGATTGAAATGGCTGAGCCTCGATTACAAATCCTAATATCCAAGAGGTCGGTTGAATACGAGAATCATGAAGATGAGTGGACGGAGCCTCAAAAGGTTCAATTACTCAACCTTTGGGAGCAGAACTTAAGTTTGGTGGATATAACCGAAAAACTTCAACGTCCCAAGCACCAAATCATTATTACGTTGTTCGAACTTGACCAGTTTGAGCTAAGCGATAAGCATATAAAAGCGGTTGAAGATCACTATTCGCTCAAGAATTAATTGCAACTTTCTAATTTGCTGGAAGGTAACCAATTTTCAAGCAGTAGCTTCGTCATAGAGATCTCGCCCCTAGGGGTAAAGAAGTTAGGTAGGTCAGAGGTTTTGACGAGAAGGTACGGCATTTGTTAGCAGTAATGTCAGCAGTAGAAGTAGTAATGTCAGGAAGGTTGGCCTATTTTCCCTTTGGAAAAGCTCTAAATTCCGTCTACTTTTTCCTTAAACAAGCTCGGATTGTCACTGTCTTATAACTCTTAATCACCTGGTTAAATCTTCAGGTGTCTTGATCTTCCTCAGCTCCCTACGAAGATTTATTTCCCCCGCTAACTTCAAGATTGATTCAGGTACCGGCGGAGTTGGATATTTCTTGATCATAAAGAGCGGGATAAGAACCCAGAATTTAAAGAAGTATGCATAAAGAGCCCAGCGGTAGGGATTTCGGCCGAAAATGAAAGCGGTGATTGAGACGATGGGTATTGCCAGGAGAGTTACGAAGAGGTCCATGGCATAAATATCGCGGGCAGGACTGACAGGACTTGGCA
>Ga0129336_10001648_pt1 | contig 13583 bp, 13 predicted proteins | sample CPB6_02_DNA_FD_96878 | JGI IMG/M metagenome (GOLD analysis project Ga0129336, IMG submission 96878) | Freshwater to marine salinity gradient microbial communities from Chesapeake Bay, USA - CPBay_Sum_0.6_0.2_DNA | ecosystem: Environmental > Aquatic > Marine > Coastal | place: USA: Chesapeake...
ATCGTGTTGGACGGGGGTAGAGTTGGCCGGAAGTTGGACGTGTTGGTTGCGTGCCAAATGGCATAATCAGTGGCACGGGAGAGCTTGTTTTTCTGTATGAATATGCCTTCATGGACAGCAGCGCAATGTACGCTGAGATGTCCATCGTAGTGGGCACAGTATAGTTTGCCATCAGACCACTCGTATGTGAAGTGAATTGGAATAGCGTCCCGTCGGTTGCCATTCTTCAACGCCAGCAGTGACGACCAATCGGTCTTCCACTCGATACTTGTCATATTCAAGCGGAACGGCAATGCCAATGTCTAAGTCGTTGATGTAGCCAAGCGCCAAACCATGCGAACCAACAATGACGGGGGTGACGATTGTAGGCGCTGTTCCTGCTTGCGTAGCACCACCTTGATAGAATGTACCTGCTTGAAGAGTGCCTTGTCCTACGCTTAGGCCAGCACTCATATGCCCTAGTGCAAAGTCGGTTTGTAAGCCAGTCTTGCCTAGGCTTTGCGTGGTGCCACAGGTTGAAGTGCCGCCATAGAAAGTTGTGGATGTGGTATTAAACCAGTACTGACGAGTTGCAGAACTACTAGCATTGCTGCCAATAAACAATGTAGTTGGCTGCTGGTTGGCATCCATGATGTTGAATGGCGTAATCTTGCACCATCCATATCCGCCGTTATAGCTACCACTGCCCATCGACAAAGCATCTGAGCGGCGCACATTGACCATCCCCCATTGAGGATTGGCTGCATCATCTTTCCAATAGTAGATGATGTAAGAATAGGATGCTGCCGTGATTGTGAATGTATTATTGTTTAGGCTTGAAATAAGCCCAGTGCCTACATCCGTAGAAGTGTTGTAAGCATGGTAAAGGTTCATTGTGACGGTATTGGTGCCAAAACCAAAACGCCAATACGTTGTTGAGTAGGTGCCAGTTAAATTGGTTTTTGTATAAACAAGGCGTGTATTAGTTACGTCTTGCAGCAGTTCAGTGCTATTTGAAAAACCCATGCCAGGGCAGATTGTGTTCTTCCATAGCGAATACAAACCAGCGGCGGATGAGTCGCCGCCTAGGTTAATTGTTGCGGTTCCTGAAATGGCTGCCATGATTCAAACTTGCAGATAAACGTAGTTAATAGTAACCGTCACAGACGTGGCGGATACGTCATTGTTTGTGATTCTCACAGGATACACGCTAGTCCTTGGACTCTCAGCATTTACACTAGACGCCACTGGATTAAGCGTAATTGTTTGATTTGCAGTGGTAGTTAAAATTTCCGCAACAACACCAGCTCCTGCTAATGGATCAACAGTAACAAGCCGAGAAGCATCAGCTGTTGATGCTGCACTGGATTGATAAACGCGCACCCAAGCAGACACCGATGATGTCATGCTATAAATCTGCACCATGGGGTGCATGGTGAAATTAACAACAGTCGTTGCCTGAGGGTTTAGGCTTACGGTTTGACTAACCGTATTTGTACCAACTTCAGGAGCAGTGGCGGCAGAATAGCTTTGCCAAGCTGTTCCATTCCACAGCCAGGATCGGCCTTGATAGGTGTACGTCTGATTAAGAGACGGACTAGATGGAAAATCAATAGCCATGATTTAAGTTACCTCCACCCATTGCGATCCAGATGCTGTTGCAATGTAACGATACCCGATACCAGTGTCTGTATTAAGCCATTCATCACCAACGTTTGGTTGACTTGGTGGATTGGCATTAGCCAAAAAAGATGGTCCGGCAACTGGTATTGATAGTTCCACCCATTGGGAAGAATTACCATCGGAACTGTAGAAATAGAACCTGCCACTGTTTAGATCAAGCCATTGCTGGCCGCTAACTGGTGCGCTTGGAACTGTTGTGCTTGCCGTGAAAGGACTGCCGCCTCCACCACCGCCGCCAGCAATCTCCACCATCGTGCCGTCGCCGGCTTTGATGTAGAGCTTTTTGCCCGTCTTATCCCATGCAGGTTCTCCAATGGCAAAATCTACAGCACTAGGGGTTGTGGTTCCTTGACGAATGGCGATAAGATTATTGCGTGGCATATCAATAAGTGCCCCCGTCAATATCAAACCCACTAACAGCGCCATTCTCTAGAAACGTCACAAGATCGCTAAGCGCAACTTGTACCATCGCGCCTCCATCGTTAATAACCATGCGATCCGACAGTGCCAAGGTGGTAGCAGTGGCAGAAGTGGAACCATCAATAATGGCAACTTCAGTGGATGTAAGCGCTGCAAGTGCTGTAGCAGCACCAGCTTGCATCCCTGAAAGCGTATCTAAATCAGTATCCCATGCCTGAACATTTGTCCCAATAGCAATGCCAAGGTTAGTGCGGGCCGTACTAGCATCACTAGCTCCCGTTCCTCCTCGCGCAATGGCAACTGTCGTAAAGCCTGCCCCAAGAGAACCGCTCGTAAGAGTGCCCACTGACGTCAATGATGACTGGACAACTCCCGATCCAAGAGCCGTAGCGCTTAATACGGTTGAGCCATTGATGTAGTAACTTTTGCCTGAAGCTAATGCAACATGCTCGGAAAATGTCCAAGCGTCAGTAGAGTCAAGCCATAAAATTGTCTTGTCAGTGGCGCCTTTAAGGATGATGCCGCCAGTATCTGCGCCAGCATCAGTGGGACTATTGACTGAACCAAGTTCAATGTTTTTATCATCAACAGTTATTGTTGTGCTATTAACAGTTGTAGTTGTACCATTAACCGTTAAATTTCCGCCAACAACAATACTACCAGTTGTGTTAATGGCGTCAATTGTGGCGCCGCTCATGGTAAGCGTGCCAGTAAAAGACTTGTTTCCGCTAATAACTTGCGTGCCAGTTAAATTAACAAAAGCACCATCACCGCCAATGGCAACGATTTGAGTGGCTGAACCGCCTGCTCCGCCAGTTCCGTAACCATAATAAAGAATACCATTTCCCGCATCACTTTCGTTATACGCCAATTCTGCATTGGCCAATGATGCGGGAGCGCCTGCACTACCGCCACTGGCACGACGCTTGATGCGAATGTTGTTAGTCACTAAAAATTGCCTCCATCAGTTAGTCCAATGACCGTAACACTTGCATCTACTTTGTACAAAGAAGATGCGGCATCGTAATAGACAACGCTTCCATTAATCTTAGCGGAATCATCAAAGTTAAGGGCAACAGGACCCGGCGGACCAACTGCTCCTTGAGGACCTCCTTGGGCAATGGAAATAGAAGCGGGAGACGAAAGCGCCACTTCAATGGCGGGTCGTGCATCTTCTTGGATAACAAGAAGCGCGTCTTGTTTTGTTACAACAACCGTCATAATCCTTTCCCGGTGAGGCCAAGATCAATAATAGCCAGGCCTTGTATTAAATAATATTTATCTCCACCAGGCTCTGTAATCATGACATCGTATTGTCCTTGGTCAGTAATACCGCTAGTAACATTACTTGCTAGTCGAATCCTAAAACTACCACTAGCCTGCGATGCCCAAGAAACAGTGAAATTTGCAAGTTTATTTGTGCCAGTGCGATTCCATAATTGAGCGGCCACTGTATAGCCAGTCATATTAATAGGCACTCCACTTGCATCCTTGTATTGCAAGGCAAGATCAAAAGTGGCCCCCTGATGAATGGTAATGTTATAAACAGCCGGATCTACCATTCCTTGGCTCCATTACAATAATTATTCTTTTTCTAGCTTAAACGAATTCACGCCATCCAATCAGGCCAGTAGCTTTCATGGCAGTATCGCATTGAATGGTAAGAGCAAGAATATCACTGTTTCCTGCATTGTCCTTGCCAAGACTAAGAGCTAATGCGCTTTCAGGAGTGAATTCAACATTTCCTTTTCCGCTTAACAGTCCTGCTGCCACAACAGTGCCGCCACTAATCGTTCCGCTAGATACTGTTTGTACATTGCCTCGTCCATTAGCGGCAGCATTCCACGTAGCCCCAGAAATCGTCGGATTTAAATAGAGACGCCATTGCGCCAATGCATTGCCATCTGTAGCCACGTCAACTTGGGCAGGCAAGATAACATTGTCAGTGCGTCCAGATGCCATGCGAATGGCAGCCACTAAAGTTTCGCTTGTAATGCTTGCTGATCCTCCAATACCAGCGCCTCCCACATAAATAGGACCAGCAGGTTCATACCCTCCTTCGCTTAAGGCAGTGCAACAAATTTGCTTCAATGTGGCGCTAGATGCAAGTGTTGATTGACTAGCAATGCGATAGGACAATGGAAGGATGGCAGTTGTCATATAAGCCTTGGTTTCATGATTGGCATGGTTAAATTCATGGCAATAATGCAATTCACCGTCAATAACAAAGCCCACTCTCACCCGTCCAACACCAAGCCATTCCAAATCAGTGGTAAAAATATTGGTCTTAGAAAAATCTAGTTCATGAAGTGTATCAATATTCCATTGATCCTGATTAACCACATTCTCAATAACGCTTCCGCTGGTTTTGCTACGAATGACAAATTGCAAAGTGGTGCCACTGGCTCGTACCATCACTCCATTGCCTTCATCAAACAATCCCACTTCTTGAATGAGGCCAGAGGCTAACGCTGCACCACAAAAGCTTTGCATGACCATCAAGCTTTTCCCTGGCTGATAAGGCATGTTGCGTTTTGTACGACGCAATACGGAGTCTCCCGATGCAGTGGTAATAGTAAGTTCAGAACTACTTTCGTTTGTCAAATAGTTAACTACACCACCACCTGACGTTGTTTCATACCATTGATCCGTGCGTTTTGTATAACGCTGCGTGCTATCAAAAAGCGTAAATGGTAGACTAGCGCGATGACGGCCAAATGCATCAACTTCTCCGCTATCAGGGCCTTTTTGCAAGATATTACCACGATAATCAGCCTCAATATGAGTTTCAAACTGCTCGCCGCCTGTAAAGATTTGGCCCATGACTATTAAGCTTTCCTTCTATTGTACAGATAATAAAAAAGGCCTTACGGCCCTTTGATTATTTCCCTTGCCCCCTAGACAGTTTTCGTCCATGGTTGGGTTTGCTATTTTTACCATCCCCTTGCAACGTGCGTTTAGGCTTGGCTGGCGTATGAAGTTTTTGGCCGCTAATGCCAATCTTGCTTTTAGAAGCCATTAACCTACCTCCTCTTGGGAATCACCTGCTTGATCTTCTTCTGGGCCGTATTCAAGACCATCCACTAATTCTTTTAAAGCATTTCCAGAAAGCGTAATTAAGCCCAAATCATTAGTTGATCGTGCAATCACATAAGAATTGAGCATGGAGATAAATTCACTTTTCTTACAAGGCATAACGTCTAAATAACGCAATCACTAAGATAGCATGCAACTAATTACAAGGCAAAACGATTACGGACTTACAGGCCAATCCACTTCCCATGGAAAGCCGTCTTGCTGCGTAATGTCACGCAATTCTTGCCTGTATGAAAACCATGCGGAAGCTTCAACAGGAGCATCAGCCAATTGGGTCCAGTCGGAAGCGGCCAATAATTGATTTCGCTGCGCTCTCACTTCAAAAGCTTTATTTGTGGCACGCAGTTCTATGAATTCTGCAGGCGCGTCAACAATCTTCCATGTCATTTGCCATTGACCATTGCAAAATTTTGGCAAATCTTCTTGTACATCTTGAAGATGGTTAATTTCTGGCGGTGCCGTATATTGTACTGCCACGTAATCACCAAAAGGCGTGAATGGAATGGCAAAGCTAGTGCTTGGAAACCGCTTCTTAATGGCAGTTTCGCTTACTGGATACTCAACCACGGCGCCATTTTTGATCAATGCATAAGTCATGATTAATTAAAGCGAATAATTAATGAATTCAATACTAGAACAACCCTCCGCCGCCTTCATAGACGGCGCCATTATTCAAGATAGTAGCTTCAGGCAATGGATAACCGCCTTGCGGGAGCATCATTAGGCGCATTGTTCCGCTTGGAACATCAATAGGGCCACGAACCAAGCCACTTTGCTTCTGAAAGTAAATCTTAGGCGTGCCAGACTCGCTTCGCATTGCAAGACGATAAGTTGAAGCAGTTAGAGTTGTCGCATTGGTAGAGCTGGTTCCACCTGGATACCAAATAGCTCCACTCCAATACCATCCAGTGTAAGGCTGTGGGCTAGTCCCATACGAGAAAGAAGATGTGGTGTTACATACGCCTAGCCATGCCACTCTTGTGGGACTACTATCGCTTCCTTGCAATAATTGCACGTCTACATACCATCCCGTTGTCGTGACAGTTGGCAAGTTTCCTGAGTAGGTCTGATAACCAGTTGCGTTGCCGCTAGTAGTGTACGTGGTAGAACCAACTGTCAACGTGACGGAAGGTTCGTTAGTGCCCTGCCACGAGATCGTTGTCAGCTGCACAGGAGCAGCAGCCCCAGCGCTGCTCATTAAAGCCATTGTTTTAGGATCCATGGTCAGTTTGTATAATTAACAAGAGAGCTGGCACGCCAGCGAGTGCCACCATCATCAGTAACAAAGAAAAAGAGATGTGTTTTGCCAGTGGTTAGCGAAGGTGCTGTATCTGCAGGCCATTTCACTGTCGTTGGCCAAGTAATTGTACCGCTCGTGTGAGTCAGCTCCAGCGTAAACGCAACGGCACGGCTTGTAGCAACATTGGAAAAGGTGAATGTACTATTTCCATTAATAGTTTTTGTGAAATAATTTCCAGCGCTGCAGTCAATATCCAAAGCTGAGACAGCCACCACTGTTTGCGCATAAGTGCCAGCCACGTCAAGTTTAGTATTTGCTGCAGCGCTGGACTGACCCACTGCAATTGAACTGGTCGTGGCAATGCTTCCACTTGTACTAATATTGCCACTTGTAATTGCAGCGCCACTAACTTTGCCTGCAGTGCTAATAGTAGCAAGCTTAGTATCAGCAATAGCAGCAGAAGCACTAATGTCAGCATCAACAATGACGCCGGACGTAATTGCAGCTGTTCCCGCAGACGAAATAGTGATGTCGCCGGACACCTTGCCAAAAGCATAGTCAGTAATACGGCTGGCAGCTGCTTTACGATTAGTTCCGGCCCCGCCATCGTCAACAATGAATAGATCAGCGTCAGCTAATGCGCTACCAATATCAGTGCCGCCATCAATATCTAACGCCGCTAAAGATACTTTATTTGCCGTAGAAATTGCATTTAACTTCGTATCAGCAATAGACCCTGCAAGCATGGCATTGGTGACCGTGCCTGTGTCGCCATCAGTGATAACAGTACCAGTTACGTCTGGCAACGTAAGAGTTCTGCTGGAAGACAATGTCCCAGGGATCAACGTAACGCGAAGGTTCGTTGTACCTCCTGCACGCCCCCTTACTACGATGCCGTCTTGTGAGCTTGTTGCCGTCCCAAACGTTTGACCAGAAGCACTATGGAAGGTATTATTTCCAGTGAAAGCATTGTTATTAGCGGCGATAACATCACCAGCTCCAGCAGTTGCCCAAGAAAGCACTCCATTTCCATCAGTACGCAGCACTTGGTTAGATGAACCATCACTACTTGGTAATGTCCACGTAACATTAGAAGCAACAACACTTGGAGCTTGGAACGCCACCCAATTACTGCTGTCAGCATCGGCAAATCGAAGCCCAGCTTGATTGTTCAACGTAACAGTGCCACTCGCAACAACACCACTTCCCAGCGTTGTTATGCCAGCAACATTAAGAGTGCCTGGAAGCGCAAGATTGCTTGTCCATTCAGCAGCATTACCCGCTGCATTTGTCTGTAGCAATTGCCTGGCAGTGCCAAAGGCTAATTTACTTGCTGCAATTCCAGCGGCAGCATTGATATCGGCATTTACAATAACACCAGAACTAATGGCTAAAACACCACTTGCAGTGATAGTAGCATCACCACTTACTTTGCCAAAAATATAATCACCAATGCGGCTAATGGCCGATTTTCTATTTGTTCCATTTGCTCCATCATCAACAACGAATAGATCAGTATCAGCAAGAGCCATGCCGATATCTGTGCCACCATCAATATCAAGAGCGGAAATTCCCACTTTATTTGCAGTGGAAATTGTCGCAAGTTTTGTGTCAACGATGGCAGCAGATGCATTGATATCAGCGTTAGCGATTGCTCCTGAAAGAACCAAAGTGCCATCTCCGTCTGGCAGCGAGATAGCCCTGTCTGCACTTGGCCCAGTTGCAGTTAAAGTGGTTTCAAATCCATCGTCTGTAGTGCCCTCAAAGATAATACCAAAATTTGTATCTAAACTTAAATTACCAGTTAGCAAGCCCCCCGCTTTAGGAAGGGCAGCATTGGCTAAATCGTAAGCAGTTTTAACGGCGGTAGCAGTGGCAGCAAGAGTGCTACTCGTCGTGGAAATACTATCAGTTAGTTGAACAATGCCATCAACACTTGTAGTGGCGCTACGAATGGCAAGAGCTGGTGTGGTAGTTCCCCCTGAAACAGTTAATGCCGCAGTGTTGCTTGTAACATTTGTAACAGTGCCCACATAGTCAGCACTCCATTCAAGGCCTGTAGTTGTAGAACTATTTGCCCTTAAGACATAGCCATTTGTGCCAGCAGTGAGCTTTGCTAATCCAGTGGTCCCGCTAGCAACAATCAAATCGCCTTTGGCATAGCTTGATAAGCCAGTGCCACCGCGTGCCACTGCTAATGTGCCGCTTGACAAATTGCTGGCATTTGCAGCTTCAGCGGCTACTTCCTCAATGGCTAATTGTACATTTGTCGATCCAATTGTTCCGGCAGGAGTGAATCCAACAATAGATGCAGTTTGACTGGTATAAGTGCTGGAAACATCCACTTCAGTCCACGCGCTCCCATCGCAAAGAATGATATCGGGCGGATTTAAAGCAGTTGTTGGAGCTGGAGCAACGCCAGTACCGCCACTTGCGACAACTAAGTAGTACGAACTAAAAGTTGCCGATGCTAACGGAAGGCCACTGCCAGCAACAAGACCAGCAGCAGTGCCTACCGTAGTAGCCGAAGCAACCACATTTAAATTAGCATTGTAAGTTCCGGCAAAAACAATTTCCCCTAAACTTACACCAACTGGCTGCCAAACGTTACCATCCCAAAGGTAGATATTTTTATCTAATGGATTAAAGAAGAATTGGCCAATGTGGTCAGCAGTTGGTAGTGCTTCGCCAATCTTTGAAACAGAATAATTGGCAAGCTTCGCTCCAGTAATAGCGTCGTTAGCAATCAGTGCAGTGGTGAACTCCCCAGCAGTAATGACGCTTGCATTTAACGCTGGAATATCGCTAGCAGTTAATTGGCTGCCAGATGCAACATGTCCTTGATCATCAATGGTGACTTTTGTATAAATGCCACTAGCAACACTATTGCTATGGTTAATAATACCACTAGCCATTTGCAAACCAGTGCCTGGCTGCACAATGCCCTTTGTACTATTTGTGGCATTAGGCAGATCACTAGCGGCTAACGCCCTAAACACCGGCGCCGCATCTACCCCCGATGCAGGGCCAGCCCAAACATAAGTGGCCGGCTGCGTATCAGCGGTGACGGTAATGGCAGCGCTGAAATTATCTGGATACGATGCGGATAGCGTGATGGGGGCGCTGCTTGAGAATGTAACAGTATTAATAGCTGCTTGACGTTGCCAAGCGGTGCCATTCCAAGTGTATTCAATGCCAGTAGTCGTATTTACGTGTTGCTGTCCAACAAAAACACCTGACCCAACTGGAATAGAGTTGTTGACAACTACAACACTGCTGTTGGCTAGTTTCGACGCAGTAACACCTGAAGACGCAATCTTATCAGCAGTTACGGCACCATTGTTAATTTTCCCTTCCGTAATTGCATTGGAATTGATCGTAGCAGCAAGCGTCCCAGTTCCCGTGCCACTTAGATCGCCGGAGAGGACAATAGTCTGATCACCCGTGTTAATGCCAGTGCTTGTTCCGCTAAAGCTACTTCCGTCCACCCATGAACCATTGGCAAGAGCTAGCGATCCAAGGCCCAAGGTAATCCGCTGATCGGCAGCAGAAAGATCGTCAATCAATGCGCGACCGGCTGCGGTAAGGCTAATTTCTTCGATCGGACCCGCGCCTGCACTGCTTCTTCCTAACACAACATTTGTTGCGCTAGTTTGCTGCATTTTGGTGTAAGTGACGCTATTGTTTGCTAAGGCGTTTTGGTCGACAGCCCCAGTAGCAAAACTGCTAGAAACAATAGTGCCGCTTGCAATTTTGGCGGCAGTGACGGCACCATCTGCAATCTTGGTCGTGGTTATTGCATCATTCGCTAATTGTCCGGCAGTAATTGAATTGGACAAAATCTTGGCTGCATTTACAGCCTCGTTGGCGATAGTTACAGCAAAAGAACCAGTGCCAGTACCAGATACGTCGCCAGTGAGAGTGATGGTTTGGTCGCCGGTATTGGTTCCCGTGACATAGCCAGAAACGGTGGAGCCATCCGACCATGTGCCGTTGGCAAGAGCAAGATTGCCTAGCCCTAAAGTGGTACGCTGATCAGCAGCTGTGGCGTCGTCTAACAATGCACGAGCAGCGGCAGTACAAACAATCTCTTCTACTATGCCCGGATTGGCACTGCTTCTACCAAGTAGACGATCGGTAGCGCTTACATTTTGAATTTTTGCATAAGTAACAGAGCTATCGCTAATTTTTGATGTTGTAATTACGCCAGAAGCAATTGTGGCAGCAAAACTTCCAGTGCCACTGCCAGTAACATCGCCAGTGAGAACAATTATCTGGTCGCCAGTATTTGTACCAGTAACACTACCATTTGACAGGGCTAAAGTTCCTAGTCCTAAAGTGGTCCTAACAGAGGCAGCATCAACTTGTCCAATAATAGACCTACCAAAAGCGGAACAATTAATCTCTTCTACGGTTCCACTGCCGGCTGAACTTCTACCAAGAATCTTATCGGTGGCACTAATATTTTGAATCTTGGCAAATGTAATGGCTTGGTCTTGAATATTAGAAGTGGCCACGCCACTTGCCGCAATTTTTGCGCTAGTAACGACGCCATTGCCAATTGTGGCAGCAAAACTTCCCGTGCCAGTGCCTGTGACATCGCCGGTAAGCGTAATTGTTTGGTCGCCAGTATTAGTTCCCGTTACATAGCCGGAAACTGTTGACCCATTTGACCACGTACCATTGGCAACGGCAAGAGTGCCAAGTCCTAACGTAGTGCGTTGGTCTGATGCCGAAGCATCATCCAAAAGTGCTCGACCAGCAGCGGTCAGCGTAATTTCTTCAAAATTGCCTGCCCCAGCGCTTTGACGACCAAGAAGTACGTTAGTTGTTGAAGCATTTTGCAGCTTGTCATAAGTGACTGCATCATCAGCAATCTTTGCAGTGATAACTGCATTATTTGCTAGCCCTGAACTTGTAACAGAAGAAGTGCCAATACTTGTTGTAACACTACTAAATGTGCCGCCATTGTAAATCTTTAATTCACCGGTGCTTGTATTGAAAAAACCACGCCCATCAAAGTTATTGGTTATAGGCGCTATGCCACCATTGTAGATTGAAGAGTTTGCCGCTAATTTGATAGCAGTTACACCACTGTCTGCCAATGCAGTGGTGCCAATTTTTGTGGTGCTACTTTGATTTATTTTCGCAATATCAATGGTATTACTAGGCAGCAGCGTATATCCAGCAGTTGCTAAATCTTGCGCAGTGATCTTCTTGGTCTGACTAGCGGAAATATCGGCAATAGGCAGAACATCGTTTGACGCTAAGCCCGAAGCACTAAGCGCAGGAAGTTGCGTAATCCTAGTATCCGCCATTTCCGATGAAAGCTATATTATCCTCTAAGTCTAATCATCAATTTCCTTCAACAGGAAGTCAAGAGAAGGCTCAATGATTATCTTGTCATCATTTTCCTGCAGAACATAGCCAACTGGAGTGCCTACTAATAGCTTGATTTCGCCAGTTGTAACAAAATCAATGGAGCAAGAAATAAGCTGTCCAGCATCCACTTCTACGCCAGCGCGTGTAACAACTCCCGTAAATTCATAAAACACATTATCAGCCCTTGAATCTACCGTCTTATCAGTGACATACAATGCGCAATCGAAAGCCGATCCAATGTCAACGCGCTGGATAAGTTGCAGCATTAATAATGGCGTTTCACTTATGCCGGTAGTGGCCGATGAAAAGAGGCAATCAATGCTGCCATTGCCGCTAATAAGTCCAGCGCTATACTGTTGCTGAAACTTATCTGCTAGCGAAGTGGAATCAACAGCTTCTCTACTTGTGTTTAAAGAATAAGACTCCACGTCTCCCAAGATATTGTATGACGTATCTCTTGTCCTAACCGTCACTGGAATTGGAATGCCGCTGAAGCTAGTTAAAGCATATTCATTTGCTCTTGTATTATTAACTGCATCAGCAAAAGAAGCGAAAAACCTTAAGCCCCCCATTGCATTGACATTGACATAAGCCTGAATAGTATTTTCTACTTGATTACTCGACCATGCACTTGGATTGATAAAAAGCAATCCTCTACTGTCGCCTGTTTCAATGATGACAGAATCTCCCGTTAAAAGATTATCAAGCGAACCATCAAAGCCAACTCTTGCAAGCACTGTATTAATATCGTCAGGAGCTATGGCGCTATCAAAAGAGGCTGCATTAGCTCTACGCAAACGAACATTGCCCGCATGACCAGCAAAGTAAGTCATTCTTAATAATCAGGAAATGACGCCATTAGTCAGAAAATCACCATCCACTGTAAATGAAATTTGTACCTGCGTAATTTCTCCAGTACTCACGCCAACAGTGGCTTGATTAATATAAGCATAAAACTGAATATCATCACCCGCATTTGTGCCCACTTTCAAAGTGAGCAATACTTTGTCACTTTCTGTCACATCGCCAACTTTTTGTATTTTGCTTAGCAAATCAGTGAACGGGGCATAAGTGGTTGATTCGCCAGATTCAAGACGATAGTACATTAAAGTGGCGCTACCAGTGGAGCTTTTACGCCCTGGAATAAATTTACTGGCACAATTGTCAATAGTAGAAATATCAAGCAATTCAACAGACGTCTCTAACGACCAATCGCGAACTTTGGCAACTGGCTTGCCACCATAAACAATAGAGCCAGTGCAACCGGTATAGTAAGCCATTGCCAATCATTTATATTGCGATCAGTCTAACACTTCAAATAGTGATGCAGGACTTGTCGGTAATGACAATGACGTGCGAATAGGCTCTTTTTTTGTTATCGGCTCCGTTTGCGTGCCACTTAAATTTGTAACATTAGTAATTTTGCTTCTGCCATCGGCGAGAGTAGGATGTTCAATTGCTCGAACAGTCACTTCTCCCTCTTCGTCCATTTCCACTTCTGTCACCTTAAAGACCCTCTTTTTCTTCACTTGACTTCCCAGCACGAATAGCCATCCTTCGTAAGAGCTTAATCCCGCCGCAACATTTGAAGACACATTTGTTGACAATGAAATGGGCGCAGCATCAGGAGAATACACAAGAAAACTATACGTGCCATTGATAACTGTTTGAGAAAGGGGAAGATTCAGCGCCCCATTCTTTTCAATGCGTCCGCTATAAATGCCTTCCCAAGAGGTGTTGCCAATATCCACGTAAATATAGGCGCCGGGCCTTAACGGGGAAT
>Ga0129336_10001649_pt1 | contig 13583 bp, 12 predicted proteins | sample CPB6_02_DNA_FD_96878 | JGI IMG/M metagenome (GOLD analysis project Ga0129336, IMG submission 96878) | Freshwater to marine salinity gradient microbial communities from Chesapeake Bay, USA - CPBay_Sum_0.6_0.2_DNA | ecosystem: Environmental > Aquatic > Marine > Coastal | place: USA: Chesapeake...
ACCGCACTAGATCCCACTGACAGGAGAGAGTTAGCCCGTGGCAAAGATCAAGGTGATCAATCCGGTCGTCGAACTCGACGGCGATGAGATGACACGCATCATCTGGCAGTTCATCAAGGACCAGTTGATCCTGCCCTACCTCGCCGTGGATCTGAGGTATTACGACCTGGGCATCGAGCACAGAGACGCGACGGACGACCAGGTGACCATCGATGCCGCCCATGCGATCCTCGAGTACGGCGTCGGAGTCAAGTGCGCGACCATCACGCCCGATGAGGCTCGTGTCGAGGAGTTCGGCCTCAAGAAGATGTGGAAGTCGCCCAACGGGACCATCCGCAACATCCTCGGCGGCGTGATCTTCCGTGAGCCCATCATCATGTCCAACATCCCGCGGCTGGTCCCCACCTGGACGAAGCCGATCATCGTGGGCCGTCATGCCTTCGGTGATCAGTACCGCGCGACAGACTTCAAGGTGCCCGGTCCGGGCACCCTCACGATGACGTTCACCCCGGCGGACGGCTCCGAGCCGATGGAGTTCAACATCTTCGACTTCCCTGAGGCCGGCGTAGCCATGGGGATGTACAACCTCGACGATTCGATTCGCGACTTCGCCCGGGCATCCTTCCGCTACGGGCTGGCTCGTCGATTCCCCGTCTACATGTCGACGAAGAACACCATCCTCAAGGCCTACGACGGCCGCTTCAAGGACATCTTCGCCGAGATCTTCGACGCCGAGTTCAAGGCCGAGTTCGATGCAGCCGGGCTCACCTACGAACACCGTCTGATCGACGACATGGTGGCCAGCGCACTCAAATGGGAGGGCGGCTACGTCTGGGCGTGCAAGAACTACGACGGCGACGTCCAGTCCGACACCGTCGCCCAGGGCTTCGGATCCCTCGGCCTGATGACCAGCGTGCTGATGACGCCGGACGGACGCACTGTCGAGGCGGAGGCTGCCCACGGCACCGTGACGCGCCACTTCCGCCAGCATCAGCGCGGCGAGGCGACCTCCACCAACCCGGTGGCGTCGATCTTCGCCTGGACGCGCGGCCTGGAGCATCGCGGCAAGCTCGACGGCACCCCCGATGTCTCCGGTTTCGCACAGACCCTCGAGCGCGTCTGCATCGAGACGGTTGAAGCCGGCCAGATGACCAAGGACCTGGCGCTACTCGTCGGTCCCGATCAGCCGTGGCTCACCACTCAGGACTTCCTGGCCGCCATCGACACCAACCTCCAGAAGGCGATGGCCTAGGGCTTGGCCAAAGCGAAGCGCGCGACGCTGGTCACCATCACGGCCAATGTCAACGGCATACGTGCCGCCTCCCGCCGAGGTGGTCTTGAGTGGCTGGCGGCCGCACAGGCGGATGTGATCTGCCTGCAGGAGGTTCGGGCCACACATGAGCAGGTGCATGAGCAACTCGCTGGCAGCGGACTCGCGGGAATGTACGTGGCCCACAGCGCGGCCGAGAGTCTCGGTCGCAACGGAGTCGCGGTTCTGACCCGCGAGGAGCCCATGGAGATCCGCGAAGGTGTCGGCGCTGCGGAATTTGCGCGCCAGGGTCGCTGGATCGAGGTCGACGTCGACACCTCTCTCGGCATGGTCACGGTGGTGTCGGCGTACGTGCACACGGGCGAAGCGCAGACTCCCAAGCAGGAGGAGAAGTTTCGCTTCCTCGATGCGATGGACCGTCGCCTGTCAGCCCTGCGTAGGCGAGCCACGCGCATGAAGTCACATGTCCTGGTGACCGGAGACTTCAACGTTGCGCACGCCGAGGTCGACATCAAGAACTGGAAGGGCAACCGCGACAAGGCGGGGTTCCTCCCCGAGGAACGCGCCTACCTCGACACGTGGTTCGGTGCACCGGGGGCCGCCAAGCGGGGGCCGTGGCATGACCTGGGCCGTGCGCTCGGGGGCCCGGGGCCGGGCCCCTACACCTGGTGGTCGTGGCGGGGACGAGGCTTCGACACCGACGGCGGCTGGCGGATCGACTACCAGATTGCGACAGGGGACCTCGCGGCGAACGCGCAGTCCGCCGTCGTGGGTAAGGCGCCGACCTATGCGGAGAGGTGGAGCGACCATGCCCCTCTCACCGTCTCCTTCGGCTAGGACCGCGTATCCTCAGTCTGGTGAGCGACCTCTGGGTCAACATTGCGCTCGTCCTGGTCTTCATCCTCATCGGGAGTTTCTTCGCCGCGGCCGAGATCGCGCTGGTCTCCCTGCGAGAGAGCCAGGTGGAGCGTCTCTCGGAGCGCGGACGTCGGGGGCGCACCCTCGCGTCCCTCGTGCGCGACCCGAATAGGTTCCTCGCCGCCGTCCAGGTGGGCGTCACGCTGGCGGGCTTCATCTCTGCCGGCTTCGGTGCCTCCCAGATCGCACCTGCGCTCTCTCCCGTACTCGAATCCTGGGGCCTTTCGGAAGGCTGGGCTTCTGCTCTTGCGTTCATCGTGGTCACCATCGTCATCGCCTACATCTCGTTGGTCATTGGTGAACTCGTGCCCAAGCGAATCGCGCTGCAGCGTGCCGAGTCCACCGCGCTGATCCTCGCCGGACCGGTCGACCTCCTGGCTCGTGTCACCCGTCCCTTCATCTGGCTGCTCTCGGTGTCGACGAACGCGCTCGTCCGGCTCCTGGGTGGTGACCCAACCACCGGCAAGGAGCAAATCACCGGCGAGGAGTTGCGCGACATCGTCGCCGCCACGGAGGAGCTGACGGCGGAGGAGCGCGCGCTCATCGATGATGTCTTCGACGCCGGAGACCGCGAGTTGCGCGAGGTCATGCTTCCGCGCACGGAGGTCGCGTTCCTGGACGCGTCCACTCCGGTCCGTGAGGCGGCCCTCGAGGTATCCGATGCTCCTCATTCGCGCTATCCGGTCATCCGCGGATCCGCCGACGATGTCGTCGGCGTTGTGCATATCCGCGACCTGCTCACCCGGGAGGCGGATCGATCACGCGTGGGCGACCTGGCGCGCGAGACGGCCTTCTTCCCCGGCACGAAGCAGGTCATCCCGGCACTCACGGAGATGCGCAGGCTGCGCCAGCATCTGGCTATCGTCGTCGACGAGTACGGCGGCACGGCGGGAATCGTCACCCTCGAGGACCTCGTCGAGGAACTCGTCGGGGATATCCGAGACGAGTACGACACCGAGTTGGGTGGTTCTCGGACCGATGTCGATGGCTTGCTCAACCTCGAGGACTTCGCCGATGAGACCGGCGTCACCTTGCCCGAGGGCCCGTATGAGACGGTCGCGGGCTTCGTGGTTTCCGAGCTGGGCGCGCTGCCGACGATCGGAGCGACAGTCGAGGTGGCCGGTCACGTCCTCACCGTGACCGAGCTCGACGGTCGGCGTGTGGCTCGGATCGAGGTTGCGCCGCTCGAGGAGGACGGCCCAGCGGAGAGCGACGAGGCCGCGCTGCCAGAATGACGCCATGTCGGAGATCCCCGTGTTCAATCCGCCGCGTGTCCTGTCCGGGATCCAGCCGACGGCCGACTCCTTCCAGATCGGCAACTACCTCGGGGCGCTTCGCCGCTGGGTGAGCCTTCAGGACTCCCATGACGCCTTCTACTGCGTCGTCGATCAGCACGCGATCACGGTGGAGCACGACCCGCAGGTCCTGCGTCACCGCACGCTGCTGTCCTTTGCGCAGTTGCTCGCGGTCGGGCTGGATCCGCAACGCTCCACGGTCTTCGTCCAAAGTCACGTGCCGGAGCACGCACAACTCGCCTGGATCCTTGAGTGCCTGACCGGATTCGGCGAGGCCTCCCGCATGACGCAGTTCAAGGACAAGTCACAGCGGGAGGGCAATGATCGCGCGACCGTGGGCCTCTTCACCTATCCCGTGCTCCAGGCTGCTGACATCCTCATCTACCAAGCGGCCGGGGTCCCGGTCGGTGAGGACCAGCGGCAGCACCTCGAGTTGACCCGTGATCTAGCCCAGCGCTTCAACGCGACATACGGTCCGACCCTGGTTGTCCCCGAGCCGCTCATCGTCAAGGACACGGCCAAGGTCCTCGACCTGGCCGACCCGACGGCCAAGATGAGCAAGTCCTCGCCTACCGGGTGCATCTTCCTGCTGGACGATCCGAAGGTCACGCGCAAGAAGATCATGTCCGCCGTCACGGATTCCGATCGCGACATCCGCTTCGATCCGGAGGCCAAGCCAGGAGTGTCCAATCTGCTGACGCTGCTCGCATCCTTCAATGGGAGAAGCGTGGATGAGGTGGTCCTGGGCTACGAGGGGCGCGGATACGGCGACCTCAAGAAGGACGTTGCCGAGGTCGTCGTGGACTTCTGCACCGATTTCCAGGGGCGCGTGGACGCCCTGATGTCAGATCCTGGGGAACTCAACCGGCTCGTGCGCCTCGGTGCCGATCGCGCTCGCGACGCGGCGACTCCCACTCTCGCAGCCGTCTACGACCGCGTGGGCTTCGTGCCCCTGCCCTGACCGACGAGGCGGCAGAGCCACCGGTCCCGGGGAGCCGTCCCTGTCGTGCCAGCCCATCGAGTCGTGACGTCGACCGAACGGCTTGCTCCGTCCGGTGTCGCAGATCAACCTCGCGCGAAGTCGTGCTCGCTGTCAGCGTTGGTGTCGGACGCATCGGCTTGTCGGGCTCGGCGCCCACCCTGGCGGGGAGCCGGCCCGCGCAGGCTGCGCAGGCCGAGGACAACCAGCATGAGACCGACGATCATGGCGCCGACGAGGGTCCAGACCCAGCCCCACGGAGTGGAGGTGCCCGTGGCCCCATCGGTCCCGGCAGCGAGGGTGGTGGCTTCCGCGTCGTCGACGAGGGCCGGATCGGCCCCTTCGGACGCGGTGCCGCCCGCCTGGTCGTCGACGACAGCGGGGTCGTCCTGGATGGGATCGACGAGATAGCCGACGGGCGTGACGGCATCGATGTTGGCAAAGCCCCAGTCCAGTAGGGCCGAGGCTGACGGATAGATCTCGCCCTCGATATTGAGCAACGTCACGACCAGGCTCGTACTGCCGCGCTCGGCTGCACCGACGAATGTCCGTCCCGCCTCGGTGGTCCAGCCCGTTTTCACGCCGATGGCGCCGTCGTAGCCCTGGATGAAGAGGGGATTCTGGGTGGCAATGGGCATTGTGGGCCGGGGGTCGCCGGGTTGCTCGGGCATGTAGCCGGGGAAGTCCTCAATGACTCGGGTGTTGACGTACTCGAAGAAGTCGGGTCGCGCCAGTCCTTCGCGGGCGATGAGCGCGAGGTCGTAGGCCGAGCTGACCTGCCCCTCCGCGGGCAGGCCACTCGTGTTGACCGCGACGGTGTCGTAGGCCTGGAGTCGCTGCGCCTCCTCGTTCATCTGCGCCACGCTGAGCTCGAGGCCACCATTCGCTGAAGCAAGGGCCGACGCGCAGTCGTTGCCGCTCTGCATCATCAGGCACAGGAAGAGTTCCTGAGCCGTGTACGTCGCTTCCTCGACCAGTCCGACGCGGCTGCCCTCGACAGCAACATCGTCGTACGTGGTTGTGTAGACCAGGGCGGGGTCGAGCTGCTGCGTGAGCGTGAGCAGGGTCAACGTCTTGAGGACTGAGGCCGGGGGCCGCTGGATATGGGGAGCCTTCGCGGCCAGGATCGCGCCGCTCTCGAGATCGGCGAGCACCCACGCGGTCACGGGCACATCGGGGAGGGGATCCGCGGTCGGACCGGGATCGACGATCACGTCGCTGCCGGTGAGCAGGGGGCCACCGATGGGCTCGGCCGATGCGCTCGGCATGCCCACCGCGAGCAGGGTGGCACTCAGCAGGGCGGCGGCGGCGAGGCCGTGGGAGCGACGCATGGTGCGCCTAGCCTAACGACGGGTGGAGGCTCGATGCGCGACCAGAGGATGCGCCACGCCGCGCGTCAGACGCGGCGGAAGATCAGGGCGCGCTTCACCTGCTGGATGGCCTTGGTCACCTCGATGCCACGGGGGCAGGCGTCGGTGCAATTGAAGGTCGTCCGGCAGCGCCAGACTCCCTCCTTCTCGTTGAGGATCTCCAGGCGAGTCTCGGCTGCGGCGTCGCGCGAGTCGAAGATGAAGCGGTGTGCAGCGACGATCGCGGCGGGGCCGAAGTACTGACCGTCGGTCCAGAAGACCGGGCACGATGTCGTGCAGGCGGCGCAGAGGATGCACTTGGTTGTGTCGTCGAAGACCGTGCGCTCTTCGATCGACTGCAGCCGCTCTTTGGTGGGCTCGTGCCCATCGGTGATCAGGAACGGCTTCACGGCTCGATAGGCCGCGAAGAACGGCTCCATGTCGACGACAAGGTCCTTCTCCAAGGGAAGGCCCTTGATGGCTTCGACGGTGATCTCGCCCGTGCCGAGGTCCTTGATCAAGGTCTTGCACGCGAGCCGGTTGCGACCGTTGATGCGCATCGCGTCCGACCCACAGATGCCGTGGCCGCAGGAGCGACGGAAGGTCAGGGTGCCGTCCTGCTCGCCCTTGATCTTCATGAGCGCATCAAGGACGCGATCCGTGGGGTACGCCGAGACGACGTACTCCTCCCAGTGCGGCTCCTCATCGAGCTCGGGGATGAAGCGGCGGATCTTGAACGTGACGTCGCGCGGCTCGATCCGCTCGGGTGTTTCGGCGCTCGCGGGGGACTCCAGGGTGGCGGTCATCAGTACTTGCGCTCCATCGGCTGGTAGCGGGTCATCGAGACGGGCTTGTAGTCGACGCGGACTCCGGACTCATCGCCTGCACCGGGGATCCGATAGGCCATCGTGTGGCGCATGTAGTTGACGTCGTCGCGATTGGGGTAGTCCTCGCGTGCGTGGCCGCCACGGGACTCCTTGCGCTCGAGAGCGCCCACCACAGTGACCTCTGCCAGATCGAGGAGGAAGCCGAGCTCGATCGCCTCGAGGAGATCGGTGTTGTAGCGCGCACCCTTGTCCTGGACGGCCACATGGCGGTAGCGACGGCGGAGGTCATGGATGTCGGTGAGGGCCTGCTTGAGGGTGGCCTCGGTGCGGTAGACCTGCGCGTTGAGGTCCATCGTCTGCTGCAGGTCGCGGCGGATGGCCGCGACGCGCTCGCCACCGGTGCCCGAACGCAGTCCCTCGACAAGAGCGATCGTGTATTCCTGCGGATCGTCGGGCAGCGGGACGAAGTCGTGGGAGTTGGCGAAGTCTGCGGCCGCGATGCCCGCACGACGGCCGAAGACGTTGATGTCGAGCAGGGAGTTGGTGCCGAGCCGGTTGGCTCCGTGGACGGACACGCAGGCCACTTCGCCGGCGGCGTAGAGCCCAGGCACCACGGTGTCGTTGTCGCTGAGGACCTCGGTCTCGACGTTGGTCGGGATACCGCCCATGGCGTAGTGGGCCGTGGGGAAGACGGGAACGAGTTCGGTGACCGGATCGACGCCAAGGTAGGTGCGTGCGAACTCGGTGATGTCCGGCAGCTTGGCCTCGATCTGCTCCTTGGGTAGGTGAGTGAGATCGAGGTAGACGTAGTCCTTGTCTGGTCCCGCCCCCCGACCCTCACGAACCTCGGCGACCATCGCTCGCGCCACCATGTCGCGTGGCGCGAGGTCCTTGATCGTGGGGGCGACGCGCTCCATGAAGCGCTCACCGGTCGCGTTGCGCAGGATTCCGCCCTCGCCGCGGGCGCCCTCCGTGAGCAGGACACCCAGCCCGGCCAGGCCCGTCGGGTGGAACTGGTAGAACTCCATGTCCTCGAGTGGGAGGCCGCGGCGGTAGGCGATCGCCATGCCGTCGCCCGTGAGCGTGTGGGCGTTGGACGTGGTCTTCCAGACCTTGCCGTAGCCACCGGTCGCGAAGATGACCGCCTTGGCGTGGAACACATGGATGGCGCCCGTCGCGAGCTCGTATGCGACGACGCCCGCGGTCTCCTGGCGCCCATCGCGCTCGACGAGGATGAGGTCGAGGACGTAGAACTCGTTGTAGAACTCGACGCCCTCCTTGACGCAGTTCTGGTAGAGCGTCTGGAGGATCATGTGACCGGTGCGGTCGGCGGCGTAGCAGGCGCGACGGACGGCGGCCTCGCCGTGGTTGCGCGTGTGTCCGCCGAAGCGGCGCTGGTCGATCCGGCCCTCAGGGGTCCGGTTGAAGGGCAGCCCCATCTTCTCGAGGTCGATGACAGCGTCGATGGCTTCCTTGCACATCACCTCGGCAGCATCCTGGTCGACGAGGTAGTCGCCGCCCTTGATGGTGTCGAAGGTGTGCCACTCCCAGTTGTCTTCCTCGACGTTGGCGAGGGCGGCACACATGCCTCCCTGGGCGGCCCCGGTGTGGCTGCGAGTCGGGTAGAGCTTGGTGAGCACTGCGGTGCGGGCTCGCTTGGTGGACTCGAGGGCAGCGCGCATGCCGGCTCCGCCGGCACCCACGATCACGACGTCGAACTTGTGCGTCTGCATGGTGCTCCTAGCCGATGGTCGGGTCGAAGGTGAAGATGACGAGCGTCCCGAGAAGGATGATGAAGGCCGAGGAGACGTAGAGGAGCATCTTGAGCCAGAAGCGGGTCTGGTCGCGCTCCGCGTAGTCGTTGATGATGGTGCGCAGTCCGTTGGTGCCGTGCAGCATCGCGAGCCACAGCATGGCAAGATCCCAGATCTGCCAGAAGGGGCTCGCCCATCGCCCTGCGACGAAGGCGAAGTTGATCCGCTGCACGCCCCCGTCGAGGATGTTCATGATGAAGAGGTGTCCGAGGACCAGGAAGACCAGGACGACGCCGGACACGCGCATGAAGAGCCAGGCGTAGAGCTCGAAGTTGCTCCGCTGTCGATTGCGTCCGCCCGATGATGACGACAGCGCGAAGGAACGGTCGGCGACGCTCATGGTGTCGCTCCGAAGAGCGCCTCGACGGTATGTCGCATCATGTAGTAGGTGCCGGGCACCATGACCACGGCCCAGATGCCCACGACGCCCCAGAGCATCTGGCGCTGGTAGCGGGGTCCGCGTGACCAGAAGTCAACCGCGATCACGCGCAGGCCATTGAGTGCGTGGTAGAGCACGGCACCCACGAGGCCCACCTCGAGGAGGTTGACGATCGGGGTCTTATAGGTCGCGATGACGATGTCGTAGGCCTCAGGGGAGACCCGGACAAGGGCCGTGTCGAGCACGTGGACATAGAGGAAGAAGAAGACGGCGATGCCGGTGATGCGCTGGGCAACCCAGGACCACATGCCCTGGCCCCCGCGATAGAGCGTGCCCACAGAGACGGTGGCCACTTCGCCTCCTCACCGGGTCCGCATGGAGTCGACTCCTCCAACGCTCCTTCATGCTAGTCCGCCTTGACCCTCTCGGCAGGACGGGGTGAGCGAGGTCACGTTGGGTTGCTCGCCCTAGTCTGGCGCCATGACCACGGAGTCGGGGCTGCCCATCGCCCCGGTCTACGGACCCGACGACCTCCCCGGATTCGACCCCGCGTCCCGTCTGGGAGCGCCGGGGGAGTTCCCCTATGCCCGGGGCGTCTACCCCTCGATGTACACCGGCCGCCCCTGGACCATGCGTCAGTACGCCGGTTTCGGTACGGCCGCCGAGTCCAATGAGAGGTATCGGCAGCTCTTGGCGGCGGGGACAACGGGCCTTTCGGTGGCCTTCGACCTGCCGACCCAGATGGGCTACGACTCCGATGCCCCCATCGCCCACGGCGAGGTGGGGAAGGTGGGTGTCGCCATCGACACCATCGACGACATGAGAGTTCTCTTCGACAAGATCCCCCTGGATCAGGTGTCGACGTCGATGACGATCAATTCCCCGGCCGCGATCCTGCTCCTGCTCTACCAGTTGGTTGCCGAGGAGCAGGGCGTCCCGGGCAGCGCTCTCAACGGCACGATCCAAAACGACGTGCTCAAGGAGTACATCGCACGGGGGACCTATATCTATCCGCCGGCTCAGTCGCTGCGTCTCATCACGGACATCTTCTCCTACTGCCGCGAGGAGCTTCCCCGCTGGAACACCATCTCCATCTCCGGCTATCACATGGCCGAGGCGGGGGCGACGCCCGTGCAGGAGATCGCCTTCACCCTCGCCAACGGGGTGGAATACGTCCGCGCTGCCCTCGCCTCCGGGCAGGACATCGACGAGTTCGCCCCGCGTCTGGCGTTCTTCTTCGTCGCGCGAACGACGTTCCTGGAAGAAGTCGCGAAGTTCCGCGCAGCGCGACGCATCTGGGCGCGCATCATGCGCGATGAGTTCGGCGCCAAGGACCCAAAGTCGATGATGCTGCGCTTCCATACCCAGACCGCCGGCGTGCAACTCACCGCTCAGCAGCCCGAGGTGAATCTCGTGCGGGTGGCGATCCAAGCCATGGGCGCCGTTCTCGGCGGTACCCAGTCTCTGCACACCAATTCCTTCGACGAGGCGATCGCGCTGCCCACCGAGAAGGCTGCCCGGCTCGCCTTGAGGACTCAGCAGGTGCTGGCCTTCGAGTCCGATGTCACCAGCACCGTGGATCCGTTCGCCGGCTCGTACGCGATCGAGTCGATGACCGACGACATCGAGGCGGCCGTACTCCAACTCATGGCTCAGGTCCAGGAGCACGGCGGCGCTGTCGCGGCGATCGAGGAGGGCTTCCAGAAGTCCGAGATCGAGAAGTCCGCATACGCGGTCATTCAGGAGATCGATGCTGGTGAGCGCATCGTCGTCGGCGTCAACCGCTTCACCGTGGACGACGAGGAGCCGTACGAGCCGCTGCGGGTAGACCCCACCATCGAGGCGGAGCAGCGCGCTCGACTCGATCGCGTGCGATCCGAGCGCGATCAGGTGGCGGTCGATGCCGCTCTCGCCCGCATCCGCGAGGCCGCGGCAGGCACCGACAACCTGCTCTATCCGATGCGCGATGCCCTGCGCGCTCGCGCGACGGTGGGCGAGGTGAGCGACGCTCTCCGGGACGTATGGGGCGTCTACACCCCCACGGACGCGTTCTGACCATGGCGGCGGACACGCTCCTCATCCGCCAAGCGCGATTCGCACTGATGCGCGACGAGTCGGGTGACTTCGCCGAAGGCGTCGACATTGTCATCGAAGGCGGTCGCATCGCCGAGATCGGCCGAGGCATCGCCGACGCGAGCACGACCATCGAAGGACGCGACCTGCTCGTGATGCCAGGCTTGGTCAACCTGCATACCCATTTGGCCATGACGCTCCTGCGCGGGATCGCTGAGGAAGTCGACCTCCAGGGCTTCCTCGAACGAGTCTGGGCCGAGGAGGCCCGACTCATGGACGCCAAGGGCGTTTACACGGGCACGCGCCTGGGAGCCCTGGAAGCGCTGCTCGGTGGTACGACGACCGCGCTCGACATGTATCTCCACCCGCGCGAGGCTCATCGCGCGGCAGTTGAGGTGGGTCTGCGCCATGTGACCGGACCGCTGTTCTTCTCTTTCAGCGGCCCAGACCACTTGGAGTGGGACGAGCGTATGTCGCTTGCTCGCGGATGGCCCGAGACCCTCGCGTCACTGGGCGGCCCCTTCGTGCCGCCTGCCCTCATGCCGCACGCTGCCTTCACCGTGGGCGTTGACCATCTGTCGGAGATTGCGGCTTTGGCACGAGAGCAGGACGCCCTCGTGCACACCCACGCGTCGGAGAATGATCGCGAGAATCACGACACTGTCGAGGCCACGGGTATGCGTCCGGTGGCCGCCCTAGACGCCTCGGGAATCCTGGCACTCGGTCCCATCCTCGGGCACGGCGTTCGCCTCGATGAGAGTGATCGCGCGCTCCTCGCCAAGACGGGGACATCCGTGGCCCACTGCCCGGGGTCCAATCTGAAACTTGCGAGCGGTGCAGCCGATATCGTCGGCTACCGCGACCAGGGCATTCGGGTCGGCATCGGCACGGACGGATGCTCGTCGAGCAATGACCTGGACATGTTCGCCGCCATGCGACTGACCGCCAACCTCGCGCGTCTGGTGCGCGATGATCCTGCGGCCCTATCCGCTCGCGATGTCGTCCGTGCCGCCACCGTCGAGGGAGCGCTCGCCGTGGGCCTTGCGGACCGGATCGGCACCGTCGAGGTGGGCAAGGAGGCAGATCTCATCGCCATCGACCTGAACGCCCCGCACCTCGTCCCCCTTCACGATCCCTACACCTCCGTGGTCTTCAGCGCCGGCAGGTCCGATGTGCGCCACGTCTTCGTTGCCGGTGAGCCGGTCGTGATCGACCGCCGATCCACGCGCGTCGACCACGCTGAGGTCATGTCTGAGGCTCTGCGCGTCGTCGCCACGGCATGAGTCGTGTCCGCGCGCTTCCTTGACCTGTACCCCCGTACCGCGCATACCCCCTATGCCCCAGGGCGGTGCAGCACCGCGCTGACGGGACTGAAGTGACGATTGGGAATGTGAACGTCTCCCGAGCGGCGCAACATTTCGGTCACGGGAAGTGGGGCCCGACCGGAAGGACCCCATCCGTGTATAGGTTGACGTCATTGACCATCCTCCGGACTATCGGCGGTGCCGATCCGGAGCCTTCTAAGGAGGATCCATCGTGCGTAAGACGCTCGGTGTTATCGCGGGTATGAGTGCCGCTGCACTCGCCCTTGCTGCCTGCGGCAGCGCCCCCGACTCGGGAAGCTCGTCGTCTGCGGCCCCCGCGCCTGAGTCGTCCTCGGCCGCTCCGGAGTCGTCATCAGCTGCGCCCGAGCCTGAGGCTGCATACAAGGCGTGCATGATCTCTGACGCTGGCGGCTTCGACGATCGCTCGTTCAATGAGACGGCGTACGCCGGTCTCATCGCGGCAGAGGCAAGCCAGGGTGTCGAGGTGCTCGCTCTCGAGAGCGGCTCCGACGCTGACTACCAGCCCAACATCAACCAGGCCGTGCAAGAGGGCTGCAACATGATCGTCACCGTCGGCTTCCTCCTCGGTGACGCGACCGACGCTGCGGCGCAGGCCAACCCCGATGTGGACTTCGCCATCGTCGACTACGCCTACGAGGCTCCGTCGGACAACCTCAAGGGCCTGGTCTTTGCGACCGAGCAGTCGTCCTTCCTCGCCGGATTCCTGGCCGCGGGCATGACCGAGACGGGCGTTGTCGGCACCTACGGCGGCATCCCGATTCCCTCGGTGACCGCCTTCATGAGCGGCTTCTACCAGGGTGTGACGTACTACAACGAGATCAAGGGCACCGACGTCGAAGTCCTTGGTTGGGATCCGACCGATGTCGAGAAGGGCACCTACGCGGGTGGCTTCGACGATCAGAACAAGGGCAAGCAGATCGCGAAGAACTTCATCCAGCAGGGTGCGGACATCATCTTCCCCGTCGCCGGTCCCGTCGGCCTCGGTAGTGCAGCCGAGGCGCAGGCCGTCGACGGTGTCTCGATCATCTGGGTCGACACCGACGGCTGCATCAGCGCCGAGCAGTACTGTGATGTCTTCCTCACCAGCGTGATGAAGGGCCTAGACGTCTCGGTCGAGGCCAGCATCGCCAGCGGGGTGGACGGCACCTTCACCAATGAGCTCTACGTCGGCACCCTGGCCAATGGCGGCACCAAGCTCGCGCCGTTCAACCAGTTCGATGGCGACGTCCCCGCCGAGCTCAAGGCGGAGCTGGAGGCGGTCGCGGCCGCCATCATCGACGGGTCCATCACCGTCACTCCGTAACCTGACAGTCAGCATTCCCCGGCGCGCCCG
>Ga0129336_10001651_pt1 | contig 13580 bp, 15 predicted proteins | sample CPB6_02_DNA_FD_96878 | JGI IMG/M metagenome (GOLD analysis project Ga0129336, IMG submission 96878) | Freshwater to marine salinity gradient microbial communities from Chesapeake Bay, USA - CPBay_Sum_0.6_0.2_DNA | ecosystem: Environmental > Aquatic > Marine > Coastal | place: USA: Chesapeake...
AATGAAAACTGCGGTAATTACTGGAATTACTGGGCAAGATGGAAGTTTTTTATCTGAATTATTACTGGATAAAGGATACCAAATTGTTGGGATCGTAAGACGTTCCGCGATGGAAGATAAAAAATTTTACAATATTCAACACATTTTAGATAATAAAAATCTTATTTTAGAAAATGGTGACTTAACTGATTCTTCTTCAATTTGGAGAATTGTTCAAAAATATAAGCCTGATGAATTTTATAATCTAGCGGCACAAAGCCACGTGGGAGCTTCCTTTACAAGCCCAGAAAGTACTTTAGAAATAAATGCAACAGGCGTTCTAAATTGTTTAGAGGCAATCAAAAATATTAATCCGTCTACAAAATTTTACCAAGCATCAACTTCTGAAATGTACGGTGATAATAGCGCTGCTCCGCAGAATGAATTAACGCCATTTTCACCAGTTTCTCCTTATGCATGTTCAAAAGTTGCTGCTCATAATTTAGTTGTTAATTATCGTAAAGCTTATGATCTTTTTGCTTGCAGCGGCATACTGTTTAATCATGAGAGCGAACGTCGTGGAGAACAGTTTGTTACTAGAAAAATTACCAAGGCTGCTGCAAGAATTACGTTGGGTATTCAAAAAGAACTCCGTCTAGGAAATTTAGACGCAAAACGCGACTGGGGCTATGCTAAAGAATACGTTGAAGTAATGTGGAAGATGCTTCAACATGAAACACCAGATGATTATGTTGTTGGTACTGGAAAAACTTATACAATTCGTGAATTTATTTCTTGCGTTTCTGAAATAGTTGGTTATGATATAATGCAATATGTTGTTATCGACGATACGTTTAAACGACCAAGCGAAGTTCCATTATTACAAGCAAACCCATCAAAAGCTAGAAATATCTTAGGATGGAGTCCAAAAATTTCTTTAAAAGAATTAGCTGAAATAATGTACAAATCGGACTTAGAAAAGGAAAAACAAAATGTCAGATAAGAAATTAAAAGTTGTAGTTTTGAGCGACCATCCGTTTAGTCCAAGCGGCGTTGGGACTCAAACAAAGTATATGCTGGATGGTCTTCTTGCTACTGGAAGATATAAATTTCTTTGTTTGGGAGGCGCGATAAAACATCATGATTATAGACCAGTTAAGACAGAACAATGGGGAGATGATCTTATTATAATTCCGACTGATGGATACGGAAGCCCAGATCAAATTCGCAGCGTATTGCAAGACTTTAAGCCAGATATTCTTTGGTTCATGACAGATCCTCGTTTTTATATTTGGCTTTGGAGTTTTTCTCAAGAAATACGTCCAAATGTTCCTATGGTTTATTACCATGTTTGGGACAATTATCCTTATCCAAAATTTAACCGCAAATATTATCTTTCAAACGATAAAATTGTAACAATTAGTAAATTAACCAGCGACATTGTTAGGACGGTAGCCCCAGAGGTGGATGAAGTCTACTTACCTCACGCAGTTAATCCAGAATGGTTTAAACCACTTGATGAAAAAGAATATGCAAATCTTAGGCAAAAAAATAAAACATTCTTTTTTTGGACAAATCGCAATGCCAGACGCAAGATGAGCGGTTCGGTTATTTGGTGGTACAAAGAATTTCTTGATAAAGTTGGGCATGATAAAGCGTTTTTATTAATGCATACAGATCCAAAAGATCCAAACGGACAAGATTTAGAGGCAATAGCACAAGAGCTTGGATTAACAAAAGAAAATTTTGCTATTTCTCCTGGTAAAGTTCCTCCAAATGTTATGGCTCAATTTTACAATGCGGCAGATTGCACAATAAATATCAGTGACGCGGAAGGATTTGGATTATCAGTGTTAGAATCTCTTTCGTGTGGCACCCCAGTTATAGCAAATAAAACTGGTGGTATGCAAGATCAAATAATTGGTGAAAATGGAGAGCAATACGGAGTTGCGGTAGAGCCTTCTTCTAGGGCTGTAATTGGCTCCCAAGATGTTCCATATATCTATGAAGACCGCGTCAGTAATAAAGATGTTGTTGATGCAATGATTAAAGTTCATAATATGACAAGAGAAGAAAGAAAAGCGCTTGGTAAAAAAGCGACAGAGCATGTAAAAAAGAATTTTAGCTTTGAACAGTATGTATCCTCTTGGGATAAAATACTTCAAGAAACACATGAAAAAAATGGCTCTTGGGAAACTCGAAAGAACTATAAATCATGGTCTTTAAAGGAATTATAAAATGAAAAAAAAGATTGTTCTATCTGGTCCTATTTTAAGCCGCTCTGGCTATGGAGAGATGGCTCGTTTTGCCTTAAGGGCATTAAGAAGTAGAGAAGAATTATTTGATATCTACTTGTTACCAACTAATTGGGGAGCTACTGGTAATCTCTTTGAGCAAAACGAAGAAAGACAAAATATACAAAATTATTTTTTAAAAACTCAAGAACTACTAAGGCAAACTAACAATCAACCAAATTTTGATATATCAATACAAGTTACCATTCCAAATGAATGGAAGAAGATAGCGCCAATTAATATTGGCTATACTGCTGGTATAGAGACAAACATGATCTCACCAGCATGGCTAGAACCATCTCAAAATATGGATAAAATTATAGTTATTAGTGAACATGCAAAAAGTTCATTTGTTAACACTATATTTGGTGATGAAAAGGGAAATCAATTTAAATTATTAAAACCAGTTGAAGTTTGTCACTTCCCAGTAAGAGATCATCCTGAGACGAAGTTTGATTTAGAATTAAAAACTGATTTTAATTTTTTAACAGTTTGTCAATGGAGTCCAAGAAAGAACCTTGAGCAAGTTATTGTAAATTTTATAGAAGAATTTAAAGATGAAAATGTTGGTTTGGTATTAAAAATTAACACAGCCAATGATTCATTAATTGATCGTGAGCAAACTGAGCAAAGATTAAACGCGCTGTTATCAAATTTTAAAAATAGAAAATGCAGCGTGTACTTTCTTCACGGACACGTTTCAGAAGCAGAAATGCAAGCAATTTATAAACATCCAAAAATCAAAGCAGTTGTTTCCGCTACGCATGGAGAGGGCTTTGGTTTTCCACTGTTCGAAGCATCCTACAATGAACTACCAGTGGTTGCAACAGATTGGAGCGGTCATTTAGACTTTTTATCGGCCCCCGATGAAACTGGAAAAATGAAAAAAATGTTTGCAAAGGTAGACTTTGAATTAAAGCCAATTGCCAGTGAACATGTTTGGCAAGGTGTTTTAGAAGCTGGTACTAGCTGGGCTTATCCTTCTGCTTCACATTTTAAATCTAGATTAAGAGAAGTGTATAAAGACTATTCTAGATTTAAAAATTGGTCTAAAAAATTAAATAAATGGGTAAGACAAGAATTCACAGAAGAAAAAGTTTTCAACAGGTTTCTTGATATTCTTGGCTTAAACCACAAAAAGAAAACAAAGAAAGAAATTGATGGAATTAGTTTTTGTATTCCAACAAATGGTAAGAGAAAAGATAAAACAGATCTATTAATTAAATCAATACATTCACAACAATGGAATAATATGCCATATGAAATAATTTTATGTGGTGATATTAAAAATTTTGATGAAAAAGAAAATATTATTTTAATTGATAAATCAGATGAGGCAAACTCTAGAAAAGTTGCCGTTCTAAGGAATAGAGCAGCAGAAAAAGCCAAGTATGAAACAATCGTTTTCTGCGATGATGATATCATTCTTGACGCAGAGTGGCTTAAGAGTACAGCCGAATATTCAAAAAATAACTCTTGGGACGTATTATCAAATAAAGTTTTGCTCCCAGACAATGGAAGATATTGGGATAGAGCAACAATTTCACCACATATGATGGTAAGCTATGATCATCCAGAAACAGATCCTAGCCTTTATCAATCTTCTGCTTTCTTCCTAGTAAGAAAAGAAATTTTTGAAAAAGTTAAATGGGATGAAACTAAATTAGTTTATGCAGATAAAGAGGGTGGAATTCCAGAAGATCTACAATATTCTTTTGATTTAAGAAAAGAAAATATTATTTTATCATTTAATAAAAATGCCAAAGTTTGGCATTATGATGATTCATACATAGAATGGAATAAGGGAAATGCTTATGAGCCGAATGTATGTGTGAAAAAAAATATTTTAGAAAATAAGTTTGGAATGACGTTCTTCCCGCCACATTCAATAGAATTTAAATCTACAATAAAAGGACTATAATATGCATTTTAAAATTATAATACCAATGTATAATGTTGAAAACTGGGTAGAGACAACAGTTAAAAGTGTATTATCCCAAACTTATAAAAATTATCAATGCATAATTGTAGATGATATGTCTACTGATGAAAGCTACGAGATTGTTAAAAAATTAATTTCTACTGATGATAGATTTATTTTAGTAAAAAACGAAGAAAAAAAATATGCACTTAAGAACATAGTGGATGCTATAAATATCTCTAATCCATCTGTTGAAGATGTCATAGTAACACTAGATGGTGATGATTGGTTTACTAATATAAATGTGCTGGAAACAATAAAAAATGTTTATGAAAAACAAAATTGTCTAGTCACCTATGGAAATCATATTAATTACCCTGATGGTCTTCCGTATTGGAGCTTATTTGAATATCCAAGTGATGTAGTTGAAAATAATTCTTATAGAAGCTTCAGATTTTTAGCAAGCCATTTAAGAACCTTTAAATACAAAGTTTGGAAAAAAATAAAACAAGAAGATTTGTTGGATTCAAGCGGTGCGTACTTTAAAATGGGGTGGGATTTAGCTATAATGTTCCCAATGCTAGAGATGACAGGCGAGAAAGCTTTCTTTGTTAAAGATGCTTGTTATGTTTATAATAACCAAAATCCTTTAAATGATTATAAGGTGGATCACAAATTGCAATTTTCAACAGAAATTGCTATAAGAACAAAGCAGAAATATGAAAGAGTGGAGATGTTTTAATGATTACATTTAGTAAATTTGGAAATTATGGAAGACTAGGAAACCAAATGTTTCAATATGCAACATTAAAAAGTCTTTCTTTACGGAAAAATTATAATTTATTTTTACCTCTAACTGAAAATAATAAATTAGCACAATCATTTAATATTCGTTGCCACTTGTTTAACGATAGTAGGGCGCTACAACAGATTTCTTCTACATTTAAAGAAAAGCAGTTCAATTACGATCCAGACGTTTTTCAAGTTAAAGACGGCACAGACTTTGAAGGATATTTTCAAACAGAAAAATACTTTAAAGAAATAAAATATATTTTACAAAGAGAATTTGTACCAAGAAATGAATCTGTTACTAAAAAAGCAAAAGAAGTTATTGATAACATAAAAAAAGAAAATGATGGCAAAGAAATTGTGGCTTTTCACATAAGAAGAGGCGACAACGTTCCATCACAAAAAAACTTTTCAACTCAAGAAGGTGCTCAATTTTTGACCAACAAAGAGGATTTTCATCCTCTTTTATCAAAAGAATTTATAGAGCAAGCACCAAAAAATTTTAATAATTGTGTCTATATTGTTTTTTCTGATACTCAAGAAGATATGAAATGGTGTAAAGAAAATGTAAAAATAGAAAAAGCTTATTTTCTTGGCGGAAACAGTGATTTATTTGATTTTGAGCTTATGAAATATTGTGATCATAATATTATATCAAATAGTAGTTTTTCTTGGTGGGCTGCTTGGTTAAACGACAACGAGCAAAAAACAGTTGTTGCTCCGTCAAAATGGTTTGGAAAGGCATATGCACATCACAATTTAGTTGATTTAATCCCAAAAAGCTGGAAGGTAATTTAATATGAATGATAAAAATATTTCTGTTGTTGGGATTGGAAAATTAGGTTTGTGTTTTTCTCTTTCTTTAGAGAGCGCTGGCTATAATGTAATAGGCGTAGATTTAAATGAAGACTATATCAGAAAACTAAATCAAAAAGATTTTTTTAGCGAAGAACCACAAGTAAACGAAAAATTAAAAAAAAGCAAAAATTTTCTTGCAACTACAGATTTAAAAAAATCGTTAGACCATTCCGATATAGTATTTTTAGTTGTTGCAACACCGTCTCTTCCAAACGGAAGATATGATCATTCTCAGATTGAAGCAGTTGTAAAAAAAATAAAAACTTTTGGAAAACAAAAAATTAAAAAACATTTAGTAGTCAACTGCACAACAATGCCAGAATATTGTGAAAAATTACAAAAAAAAATAAAAAAGTTTAATTGGACTGTATCCTACAATCCAGAGTTTATTGCACAAGGCACTGTTATACACAATCAAGAGAACCCAGACATGGTTTTGATTGGCTGTAATGATGTAAGCGCTGGAAACAGAATAGAAGAAATTTATAAAACGTTTACTAAAAACAATCCAAAAATATTTAAAATGACAAATACCGAAGCAGAAATTTGTAAAATTTCTCTTAATTGTTTTTTAACTACAAAAATTGCTTATACAAATATGATTGGAGATATTGTTACTGCCGCTGGTGGTCAACCGCAAACTGTTTTAAATGCCATAGGATCCGATACAAGAGTCGGAAATAAATTAACTAGATATGGTTATGGTTTTGGAGGCCCATGTTTTCCAAGAGATAATAGAGCTTTAGGAATTTTTGCGCGACAAAAAAAAATAAAAGCCTATATTAGCGAATCAACAGATAAGTCAAACAAAGACCATTTAAATTTTCAAATTAAACAATTTTTAAGTTCTGGGATTAAAGAAGTTATAATAGAGAGTGTTACCTATAAACCAGAATCTGTTCTCCTAGAAGAGTCTCAGCAACTTGCGTTTGCTGTTAATCTAGCAAAAAACGGTGTAATTGTAACTATTAAAGAAAGAACTAATGTTATAGACGAGCTAAAAAAGAAATACGGTTCTTTATTTATGTATATCACTAGAGAATAAAATGATAACATCTTATTTTCATGGACAATTGGGAAATAATCTTTTCCAATTAGCAGCCTTACTTTCTTATAAAGAACAAGGAAAGCAAATATTTTTAATTGATAGCGTAAACCGTGGCACTGTTGATCAAATAAATGATTTTTTTATCCATCCTAAAAAATTAGAATTTAAAGAAATGTTTGAATATAGTTTTCCATTTCTGGATACTGACATCTTCCAAGGCATGAGAACAAATTTTAAAGTTTGGAATTCCCCAGATGCAAATCCAAGTGGTTTTTTTGGTTTTTCAAATTTACCAGAAGAAGATTTTTTAATAATTAATGGATATTTCCAATCAGAAAAATATTTTAAAAGTTTTGAAAATAAATTAAAAAATATTTATTTTAAGCCATCTAAAAATATAATCGAAAAATTTTTTAAATATGATTTTAAAAATAGCTTATCATTACATATTAGAAGAGGCGGTGACAGGCATCTAGGGAATATGCAAGATTATTTTAAAGATCTTGATTTTTCTTATTATAAAGAATCTATTAATATTATTGATAACAAAAAACAAATTGATAAAATTTTTGTATTTTCTGATGATATATCGTGGTGTGAACAAAATATTAATAATTTAGTTAAAAATAATAAAGAAATAGTTTTTGTTAAAGGAAACAAAAATTACGAAGATTTATTTTTAATGTCGCAATGTGAAAATAATATTATAGCTAATAGTAGTTTTTCTTGGTGGGCTGGGTGGCTAAACAGTAGCGCTAATAAAATTGTAATAGCGCCTAAAACAGATTGGTTCGGTCCAAGATTAAAACATATGTTCTTAAATGATCTTTTCCCAACAGACTGGATAACAATATGAAAATAAATTTATATTCTACATTTGGGCTTGACCCTTATATGTGTACTTCAAATAAAAATTATAATAAACACGTAGAATGGGTTTTAGATGGTAGTTCTAATGTTTCATTTTATATCGATCATCAAATCTTAAATGGGCTACAAGTATTTGATGATAAGAAAAAATTTGCATGGTTATTAGAATCAAAAGAAATTGTTCCAGGTATTGTAGAATATGTTAAAGAAAATTACGACATGCTTTCTTTTCACTATGAAGCAATTTTTACTTGCAATAAAGATCTATTATCTCTAGGACCAAAAATGAAGTATTCAGTTACAAATGCTGTTCCTTGGGTACAAAAAAGAGAAATAACAAAAAAAACAAAATTGGTATCTATGATTTCCTCAAATAAATCTATGTGTAGAGGCCATAATAACAGATTAAAGTGGGTAGAAAGACTCAAGGACAACGTTGATTTATATGGAAATGGTTTTAAGAGAATAGAGAATAAAGAAGAAGGCTTAGAAGATTATATGTTTTCTGTTGCTATAGAAAATAGTTCCTATAATACGTATTACACAGAAAAATTAACAGATTGTTTTGCTGTGGGAACTATACCAATTTTTTATGGTAATCTAGACATAGGTGAAATTTTCAATCCAGAAGGAATTATTATTTTAGACGATAATCTAGATATAAGTTCTTTAAATAAAGATCTATATTATAGTAAAATGAGTGCTATAAAAGAAAATTTAGAAATTACAAAAAATATGATTACGGCAGAAGATTATATTTATTTAAATTACCTAAAAGGAAAATAATATGGGAGATATGTGGAAGGAACTGGATAATATATTTCCAGAATATATGAACTCCGACAGTTGTACTATAGAATATTTTTCAAGAATAATTCAAGATTTAGATCAAGGAGACGTTTTAGAATTTGGGGTGGCTTCTGCGGCTACTACAGTGGAAATGGCTTCAAAAAATGGTCAAAGAAAAATTTTTGCCTTTGACCATTTTCAAGGTCTGGAACAGTCTAAAATGCCCCTCCCGCCGCATGCTGGATGGGATAAAGGAGCTTTCAGAGTCGGTGATCCAAACTATCCACATATTCCAAGTACAATTCAAGACGTATTAAAAAAACTTGAGCCATATAAAAATGTAAATGTTATAGTAGAAGATGTTCATAAATTAAAATTTCCTTCTGAATACGGGATTGGAAAAATTGTTGCAATAAATATTGATGTAGATATATATGAGCCAACAGTTTCTTGTCTAGATTTTATTGATTTATGTTCTTGGGATAAAATTTACATAAGATTTGATGATTGGCATGGGCATGATCCTCAATTTGATTATCATGAAAGATTAGCTTGCAAACAATGGCTAGAAAAAAATCTATATAATTATCACATACCACAAAACGGTCAGGCGGGTGGAGTTATAGTATGGAAATAATTTAACTAAACTAAAAATAAAAAATATTTTAAAAATTAATAGTATAACACATATAAAGTTAGGATAACATATGAAATATTTAATTCTAGGTTCGGCAGGACAAATTGGCTTTCCTTTGTGCAATTTTTTAAAAGAGTCTGGTAATGAAGTGCTAACTTTTGATATTGTAGAAAATATAGATGAGGATCTTAGGGTCGCAAATAATAAATTATTAAAAGAAAAAATACAAGAATGCGATTTTATTTTTTTCTTAGCTTTTGATGTTGGAGGCTCTCGTTATTTAACAAAATATCAACATACTTTTGATTTTATGCAAAATAATATAAAATTAATGTCCAATACTTTTGAATTAATCAAAAATTTTAATAAACCTTTTATATTTGCTTCAAGCCAAATGTCTAATATGAGCTATTCACCATATGGAGTGGCAAAAGCAGTAGGGGAAAGATATACGGCATCTTTAAATGGTATCACAGTAAAATTCTGGAACGTTTATGGTCCAGAAAGAGATCATGAGAAATCTCATGTTATAACAGATTTTGTACTTAAGGCAAAAAATACTGGTATTATAGATATGATGACGGATGGTAGCGAACAAAGGCAATTTTTACACGCCCTCGACTGTTCTAAGGCTCTTTATCAATTAAGCTTAAAATATGAAGATCTTCCAAGAGATAAAAATTATCATATTACTAGTTTTAAATGGAATTCAATATATGAAATAGCAGAGTTAATTAAAGAATTTTATCCAAATATTATAATAAAAAAAGCTGCTGCAAAAGACACAGTACAACTGGACAAAAGAAATGAGCCAGATGAATATATTCTTAATTATTGGAATCCAACAATTTCTTTAAAAGATGGAATAAAGTTAATCATACACGAAGTACCTAAAATTTAAATTGAGGAAAAAATGAGATACACTTGGAGATCGCAGCTTTTAGCTGAAGTTCTTAAAAAACATAGTAATACAGATTTTAAAAATATGGATATTTATCAGTTTGGCGTTTTTAATGGTGATTCCATGAGAGAAATATCAAGTATTTTTTTTAATAACAAAATTAATTTTAATTGTTTTAATGGTTATGATGTTTTTACTGGCATGCCAAAAGAGACAGAAGAACCAATTTTCCAAAATTCGTGGAACCCAGATATAGAACCAGATGTTTTTAATATGGTAAAAAAAACAAGTCTGGCGTCCTCCTCAGAAGTTGCATCTTTTATAAAAAAAGAATGTGAAGAATATAATAGCCTTTATCAATATAAAATATTTGATGGTCTAGTCCAAAATACTCTAGCAGAGAGTTTTTTTAATAATAACATAAAGCAAGCTTTTTATGTTGATATTGATTTAGACATCTACTCTCCTTCTTATTTTGTTTTAGATTTTATGTTTAAAAATAAATTAATAAATGTTGGAACATATATTGGATATGATGATTGGGGCGGTGTACCAAATTATGAAAATTATGAATTTGGAGAACCGCGAGCACACAGAGAGGTGTGTGAAAAATATTCTGTAGAGATGGTAAAATTGTATGAAGTAGGAAATTGTTTTCCACATGTACATAATATATGGGTAGTTAAAAATATAAATTAAACAATCTTAGGAGAAAAAAATGAAACGTGCATTAGTTTGTGGAGCGGGTGGTTTTATTGGTTCGCACCTTGTTAAAAGATTAAAAAAAGAAGGTTATTGGGTTCGCGGGGTTGATTTAAAACGCACAGAATTTTCCGAAACTGTTGCTGATGAATTTATTATTGGAGATTTACGCGATCAAAAGGTGTGCGATTTAGTTGTTGATACATCTATTGACGAAGTATATCAATTAGCAGCTGATATGGGTGGGGCTGGCTATATCTTTACTGGTGCCAATGACGCAAATGTTATGCATAATTCTGCAACAATTAACTTAAATATAGTTGAAGAATGCAAGAAAAAAGGCGTTAAGAAGGTCTTCTATTCTTCTTCGGCATGTATGTACCCAGAGCATAACCAACTAGACCCAGAGAATCCAAACTGCTCGGAAGCTTCTGCATATCCAGCTAATCCAGATAGTGAGTATGGATGGGAAAAACTGTTTAGTGAGCGGCTTTATTTAGCCTATAGCCGTAATTACGGCTTGCAAGTGCGTATAGCTCGTTTTCACAATATTTTTGGGCCAGAAGGAACTTGGCGTGGAGGTAAAGAAAAATCACCAGCTGCGCTTTGTAGAAAGGTTGCAGAGGCTGTAGACGGTGGAGAAATTGAAGTTTGGGGTGATGGAAAACAAACACGTTCATTCTTTTATGTTGACGAATGCGTAGAAGCTGTAAGACGTTTGATGGAATCAGATTTTACAGGTCCAGTTAATATTGGTTCAGAAGAAATGATTAGCATTAATGGTCTTGCAAAGATGGCTATTGAAATCTCTGGTAAAAATTTAACAATTAAAAACATTCCAGGCCCGTTAGGCGTTCGTGGCCGTAATTCAGATAATAAATTATATCGCGAAAAGGTTGGATGGGAATCTAAAAAAACTTTACGACAAGGAATGGAGCAAACATTTTCTTGGATTAATGAACAGGTACAGAATGCAAGAAAAGTCTAAAAAAATAACAAAATGGCTTAAAAACTATTGTAACAAAACTAAGACTGATGGTTTTGTTATAGGTGTTTCTGGCGGTGTTGACTCTGCGCTAACATCTACTTTATGTGCCATGACTGGAAAAAAAGTCATGGTTGTATCGTTACCAATTTTGCAGCCAAAAGATCAATTGTTAAGATCAGAAAAACATATTGCTTGGCTATGTGAAAATTTTAAAAACGTTTCAAGTATAACAATTAATTTAACAGATACATTTTTAACTTTTAAAAATACTGGAAATTATAGTGATTTAGCTTTAGCAAATACTAGGTCCAGATTGAGGATGTCAGCTTTATATGCGGTTGCTAATAGTAATAATTTATTAGTAGCTGGAACTGGCAACAAAGTAGAAGATTATGGGATTGGATTTTTTACAAAGTATGGCGACGGTGGTGTTGATTTAAGCCCAATAGCCGATTTATTAAAATCAGAAGTTAGAGAAATGTGTAGATATTTAAAGGTTCTCCCTGAATTGTCTGAGGCTGTTCCTACTGATGGTTTATGGGAAGATAATCGCTCCGATGAAGATCAAATTGGTGCTACATATGATGAATTAGAATGGGCCTTAAAATATTATGATAAATATGGTATAAATTGTGATGGACTGTCAGAAAGACAAAAGCAAATTTTAAATGTGTATGCCGAAAGACATACAAAAAATAAACATAAACTAGAAGTCCCACCAGTATGTTACTTAGGAGAATAAAATGAAATTATCAGATCAAGCTTTATCGTGCGTAATGGTTGCTTTACAAAAATCTTTAATGGAGCAAACCGACATAGTTCCAGTGCTAAAATCATTTGAGTTTCTTGCAGATCCAAACGATGAATTAATTGTTGCAAATCCTCCAACACAAATTTTATTCAGTGATGAACCAGTAGAGGAATAAAAATGCCAATGTATGAATACAGGTGTAAATTCTGCGAAAAAAATTTTAAAACTATGCACAGTATCACAGAGCAGCTTCATGATTGTGAACATTGTAACGGAAAAGATACTCTAGAAAAGATACCTTCTCTGCTAACATCGTATTCTCGTCAAAAAACCGAAAAAGATTTAGCTGGTGAACGAGTTGAAAAAGCAATTGAAGATAACCGCAAGCTTTTGTTAGACCATCAATCTGAATTAAAGAATCGAGTCTATAAACCATGACAGTTTTATTAGCCATTTTTTTTGTATTATCGGCGGCTGGTAACGGCTTATTAATATGGTATGTGCGGAAATTAATTAAAAATTTAAATAATGGCGTTAAGGGCGTCGATGACCTACAAGAATTATTGCAAGAATATACTGTTTTATTAGAAGGGATGCTTCAACTAGACCAATATTATGGCGACGATACCGTTAATGGGGCCGTAAAAAATACAAAATTAGTCATTGAAGCTTGCAAATTCTATAAAAAATCAGTATTAGACATAGAAGAGGCTAATTTTGACCAACCAGAGCAAGATAGATAATCAATATTTTACTAAAGTTCACGAAGAAGCTATTTTAGAATATGCGTCGATTATAGACCATAAACGTAAGAGTGAATTATATAAAATTTTTATACAACCAGCCTTTGATGAAATGGTTGATAAAATAGTTTTTACTTATAAATTTAATAATTTACCAAATATTGATGACTTAAAAAACGAATGTAAAATTTGGCTTACAACAATCCTAGATAAATTTGATACTTCAAAAGGATCTAAAGCCTTTTCTTATTTTTCGGTCATTACAAAAAATGGGTTTATACATAAAGTTAAAAAAAATAATAATAAAAAA
>Ga0129336_10001653_pt1 | contig 13571 bp, 13 predicted proteins | sample CPB6_02_DNA_FD_96878 | JGI IMG/M metagenome (GOLD analysis project Ga0129336, IMG submission 96878) | Freshwater to marine salinity gradient microbial communities from Chesapeake Bay, USA - CPBay_Sum_0.6_0.2_DNA | ecosystem: Environmental > Aquatic > Marine > Coastal | place: USA: Chesapeake...
GACTCAGCACAAAGCTTCGAGGACGTTGGAAAAACAATAGCAACACTGAACACAAGACTAGGATTAACAGGAGAGCCACTTGAAAATCTAGCAACACAATTGCTAAATATAAAACAAATCACAGGCGAAACAGCGGACATAGAAGGAGTAACACAATTCTTCAACGCATTCGGGATTGAGGGAGCTAAACAAACTGAAACCTTAGACAAATTATTTATAGTCTCACAAAAAACAGGAATAGGATTCAATGAATTAATCTCAACGGTTCAAGGAAGCGTCGCACAATTCCAGCAACTAGGATTCAGTGCAATTGAAGCGGCAGCATTCGTAGGACAATTAGAAAAAAATGGAGCAAACTCAGGAGCAGTTTTAGCAGCACTAAATAAAACCATTGTAGCTTCAGTATCAGGAAATAGAGACGCAGAGAAAGCCTACTCAGATTTAGGAAAAGCACAAGAAACACTAAGACAAAAAAACCTTGACCTACAAGTAGCAGAATTAAAATTAGATGAAATAAGAGCAAATCCAAAAGCAAAACCATCAGACGTGCTTGCAGCACAAAACGCAGTTCAAAAATTAAAAGATGAAATATTAACAGCAACAAACCAAATTGATGCAAGCAATAAAATTATAACACAAAGCACAGGCGGAGTAGCAAATTCAGCAAAAGATTTATTCCAATCAGTAGTGGGAGAAATCACAAACCTAATAAATGCAGGAGATGAAGCTGCAGCAAATGCACTCGCAAAAGATATATTCGGAGCAAGAGGATTCGCCCAAGTAGTGAAACAAATCAAGGATGGCACATTCAACCTTGAGGAATTCACAAACACAGTCTTGACGACTGACGAAACAATAAATGGATTAGCAAACGAAACAGCAGATTTTGATGTGCAGTTAGCAAAATTAAAACAAAGCGGAAAACTAGCACTTGAACCAATCGCAAACGTTTTAGTGCCAGCAATAAATTCAGCATTCGAAGCAGCAAAACCAACAATCGACAATTTAACAACAGCATTTAGAAATCTGAGCCCGGAAACACAAAAGACAATTGTTGTAGTAGCTGGAATCGCAGCTTTGATAGGACCAGCATTATTAATCTTCGCAAAAGTGATTACCTCAATTCAATCTATAATCGCCGTCATAAAATTACTAAACCTCACCCTGCTATTTAACCCTTGGACATTGATTGCGGTTGCAGCGATTGCAGCAGTGGTTTTAATAATAAAAAACTGGGACAGCATTGCAGCATTCTTTAAAGGATTATGGGAAGGAATCGTCGAAGGAGCAAAATTACTCTTCGCAGGATTAACAGAAGGATTTAAAATGGCAGTTGAAGGATTGGTTCAGATAGGACAAGGACTGCAAGCCGGACTACAAGAAATAATTGATTTAATAGTTGGCATATTTAAAAAAGGCTGGGAGCTAATAACAACAGCATTTAAAACCGCCGTAGATTTTATAAAACAAAACTGGGACAAGCTCCTAATGATTTTTGGAGGACCACTCGGAGTAGCGGTAGCATTGATAGTTAAAAACTGGGACAAAATAAAAACGGGATTTAAAGCAGCGGTTGACTTTATAATTAATCTAGCCAAAACAGTTGGAAGCGGAATCACAGCAGGCTTCGCAGCAGCAGGAAACTTTATAAATGGAATCTGGAATTCCATAAAAAACGGAGCACAAGCAGCAATCAATTTTATTGTAAACGGATTTAAAACATTGCAAAGCATCGTCGCAAACATCATAAAATTTATAACAAACCTGCCCGGACTAAAAACGGTAACCAACATAATTGGATCAGTAGGCTCATTCCTTGGCAAAGCGAGTCCCGGCAGAGCAGAGGGAGGAGCAGTAAAAGCAGGCAACCCATATATTGTCGGAGAATTAGGACCAGAATTAATAATACCAAGAACAACAGGAACAGTGATTCCAAACAACCAATTAACAGGAATAATTGGAACAGGAGCAGGAGCAATTTACAACGTAACCGTAAACAACCCAGTTGCAGAAACAAGCTCAGCGAGCATTCCAGCAGCACTAAGACGAGCAAACATCCTTAGGAGCACAACATGAGCTACCAAGTAACAGCAACAGAATATATAGATATTGACGGCGTTCCATTATCAACACCAGCTTGGGAAACACTGAACTTTGATGAACTAAACAGCGGAGTAGAAACAAGAGGCGAAAACCTAATAATCCCACGCAGACCGGGAGCATTTATAAGACCAAGAATTATAGATCAAAAAATAGTAAACATCCCGATCATAATATATGGAAATAAAGCACCAGACGGATCAACCTACGGGAATGCAAGAGAAGGATTACAAACCAACATTGATCTATTAAAAGCAGCACTCTTCAATCCATACCAACCAAACGATTTCACAAGATTATTGACATACCATAGATCAACAACCAACCTAGAAGCAATTTGTCAAACAAAACCAAATCTAGACCTAGAAAGATTATCACCAACGACAGCAAGAGGCATAATCACAATTGAGATACCAAACGGAGTTTTAAGAAGCACAACCACAACTACAATAAACCAATGGGTAGATAACGACGAAACATTTAATATAGCAGTTCCGGGAACATCAGACAACTACGGAGCAACCTACAACATTCCGGGAGCAGCAAACAGCGTTATAATTCAAAATCTCACAACAGGAGCAAGCCTGACCTACAACTACCCAACAACAACTGGACTACAAATAATAACACCAATATTTCAAGCACTAGACGGAGCAACAAACGTAGGAGGACGAATTACAACAACAGGAACACCATTCTGGCTACCATTAAAGGCAGGAACAAATCAGCTGAGGGTTCAAAGAAACGGCGGAGCAAGCGTAGCAATGACAATCTCATTTAAGGCGAACTGGATATAAAAAATGCCATTCTTGCACGCAGACCTTTTTAACAACAACGGCACAACAAGACTAACACCGCTGGTAAATAGCACAGACAAGCAATTCACAGACGAGCTAAACGGAGAAGGATCATTCTCACTAACGATACCAGAGGAGGAAGGCTCAGCAGTTCAAATAGGCAGAATTGTAAAATTCAGCTACGGAGAGAATTCAGATGATTACGTGTTTGCAGGCGTGATTGAAAAAATAAGCAAAAGCGACGCAGACGAAAAAAATACAGTTAAAATAAATGGCAGAGGCGTCAGAGCCTTGCTAGGAAACGCAATAATTTACACATCAGACAGAAGCTACGTCGACCAAACAGTTGGCTATATTATGGATGAACTTTTTACAGAAGCACAGACAAGAGGAGCATTGTCAGGAATGACAATGACATTCACACCAACAACAGACAGCGACTCAATCTCATTTACCGCAGATCAAGAGCTAACAATCGAGGAAAAACTAGGAACAAACTTAGCAGAAGTAGCCACAAGACATGGAGAATTAGCAGTTGATATTTGGGTAAAACCAGACCTAAGCCTAAATTATTATATAACAAGAGGACAAGATAAAACAACAGGCACAAATCCACTCGTGCTAAGAACAGGAGAAAGCCTGATTGAATATCAAAGAGAAACACAAGGACCAGTTAAAAACGCAGGCATTGCTCTCTGGGGAGATAACAATATAACAACAGCCACAAGAGGAGCATCAATATCAACATACGGCAGGCAAGAAACATTCCTCTCAGTAACCAACATACAAGACCAAAACACAGCAGACAAAGTAATTGACAAATTATTTGACCTATCAGACGAACCAACAAATTCAGCGACGGTCGAAATAACATCAGACGGACCACAACCATATATAGACTTTGAAATTGGCGACTGGGTATGGCTAACAGATAAAAATGGAACAAGAACAAAATTGAGAATTAGATCACTTACGCTATCAGAACAAGACGACGGAAGCGTAAGAATAGTTCCAGAACTTGGCACGATAAAAGCTGCACTAGAGGAAAGACTAAAAAGATTAATAGATAGACAAGAAGCAAAAACCGGCGACGGAGCACTAGATGCAACAGCAGCATCACCAGACCTAAACGGACAAGGACTACCTACAGATGCAGGAGCTGGAGGATCAGCAATTTATGATGGAACAATCCAAACCTACGACTCACTAACAGGAACAGGCACAGCAGACTTCCCGGGAATAGATCCAGCAGATTGGGATTTCGCAGATCCATCAACACCGCTAGCATTCGAAAACGCAACCGGATTATTTCTAGCCATCGGCGACGACGTGATTGCACTAATCCAAACAGACAACGATCCAAACACAAACGACAAACTTTTAGTGGTTGGGGTCACAGATAGAGCAGGACAAATAACCCCGGTTCAACAACCAGTCGGAACGCTTGCAGCTGGGTTTCCATTAAGAACAGATAATCTACCAAACGGATTTCAAGGCAACATAAACGTGGAAGGAGGACGCGGCGATATTTATGATATAAACGGTTTGCTGGGACAAGGAACAGACGCAATAATCGGACCAAACTATGCAACAATACCGAATACATTTAATGGATTCTCAAGGAATACAGCATCAAGCTTCACACTAAACGCCCCTCCGATTACAGTTTTTACATCAGCAGTTTACACAAAACCAAGCTACCTATTAAATGACGGAAGGATTGTAATTATAGACGGACCAGACGACGTCCTAGTTAGAAATCAAAGCACAGGAATCTGGACAACGCCAATAGTAACCAATTCCGATATTGAGGACGTTGCATTTGACTACAGCAACGGATGGCTCTGGCTTTACATCGCAGGAGCAACAGCCCCAGCCGGCGGACCATTCTGGAGCTTCAGCTCAGCAGATGCATCACCAGTGGCAAGAGGCGACCTAGGAACAGGACTAAGCAACTCAACACCAAACACAAACGTAAGAATGATTGCTGGCGATGGTTTATTGGCGATGCAATACAACAACACAGGCACAGTTTTCAATTTCAATTATAAAAATAGTGCAAACGGAGGCAACTTCACCTTCGATCACAGCACAGCAAGCTACATAATAACACAACAATCAACACAAGGAAATGCACCACTGCAAGTATTAAGACAAGAAGGACTTTATTACCTAACACAATATATAGCAAGCACACCAGACGAAACAGCAATAAACTTCTTTGATAAATCAGACGGAACAACAACGACCTACCTAACAGGAATCGAATGGGGAACAGATCCAAGAAAACCATATGGCTACACAATCACAGCAGGAGGCGTTCATTTGATAACTTGCATAAGGGACGTGAGCGGAACAAACAGAATCTCACTAGCATCAAACAACCTAACAACAACAAATTACATTTACACAGATTCGACAACATCAGTAAACTCAGCAGACTTTGTGGGAGCACCAAGAGAAATCATAACAAACGTAATTAGATTCACAGCACACGAATTCTCAGGAAGCGGAGGAGCAATAAATGGAGCATATACATATGAGGTTACACTGACATGAACGAACTAACAGCACAAATTATAGTCGCCTTGATTGGAGCAACACCACCAACAATAATGGCAGCGGCAGCCTACAGAAAAGCAAAAAGATTAGAAAAGCCAATCACTGAAGTAAACACAGCTGTAAATAACAGGACACCCGGACAAAGAAAATTAATTGAAGTAATCGACGATGTTTCAGAAACACTGGAAAGCCTAAACACAAGCATAAACAGAATTGAAAACGATATACAACAACACAGAGCTTGGCATCAAGAACAGACAGAAAATTATGAAACAGACCAAGACTAAAGAGGAAATAAGAAAAATACAAGAATTACGGAGAAGCAACGCAGCTAGCTTCGTACCAAACCAGAAAAAATACAAAAGAACAAAGGCTAAAAAAGAGGAGAAAGAAATATGCCAAGAGCACAACTAAGCAAAGCAGGAGCAAAGCTCAGAGATCAAATAAACAAAGAATACCCAAAGAGAAAAAAGGATTCGGATGGCTGGATTGGGGATAAAAAACACGTCACCCAAAAGAGCGATCACAACCCAGATCCGAAAACCGGAATCGTGAGAGCCCTAGACATAGACGCGGACTTAGCAAAAAATGTCGACAGCTGGGAACTAGCAGAAGCGATTCGACAAGCAGCCAAAAATGGCGATAAAAGAATCTCATATATAATTCACAAAGGAAAAATAGCAAACGGGAGCATTGGATTATGGATCTGGAGAGCCTACAAAGGACAAAACCCACACAACACACACCTTCATGTAAGCTTCACAAAAGCCGGGGACACAGATGGAAAAGCATTTGAAATAAACTTCCCAAAACCAAAAACAAAACAAGAAAAAATAGAAGCAAAACCAGCAAAACAAACACTTTGCCCAAATTGCACAATATTAATAAAAAAATTAATGTAAAAACCCAAAAGACAAGCGTCCCCCACTAGACGCACAGAATAAAAAAATGAACTGGAAGCAAAAAGCAGCCTGCAAAGGAATTGGAGTAGATATATTCTTCAACCGCAGGCTAGAAGCCTCAAAACGACAACAAGAAGCACTTTGTGCTAGCTGCCCAGTGATTAACGAATGCAGAGAATTTGCACTAAAAATGGAAACAGCAGAAAACGTCAGAATTGGCATCTGGGGAGGACTAACTCCAGAGGAAAGATCAAAATTAAAAGGAGCAAAACATGGAAAAAATACCCGTCAGAGAAATACTAATTAAATTCGCAGGATCGCTACCAATTAGCGACGAAGGGATATTTAATATAATTGAAAGACTTGAGGAAACCGCTACAATGCCCCCAGATATCGCTTTACAGGCTGCTAGACACCCCATGAGAGCAGTTCAGGCAATTCTACCAGACTTCGATATATTACCTCCCTCAACGCTCGCTACAGCCTGCGGACAGACCCAGCTGACAGACTACCCACTGCTAGCAGCCGCAATCAATTGCCAAAACAACTGGGTAGGAGAAACAACACCAAAATATATTAGATCAATAATGCACAGCATTGCTCAAGGAGAACAACCAGAAAAAACACTAAAACTCCATAAAGTAACAGAGGATGAAAAGATGTTTTTAGAAAACCTACTAGCACTAGAAACACAATACAAAGACACACAATTTGACAGAATAATGCTGGTTCAACAAGAATTTAAAGGAATTCAAAAAATGATTGAAATTGCTATGATATTGAAAACAGCAAACCTAAAAAAAATCTACGAATGGAACAAATTCACAAAAAATGTAATGAAAGAAATTGAATAAACAAAACCCCCGGATTTTAAAAAAAATCGTGTGCAAAAAAGATAAACACGATAACGATGAACTACATGACAACACAATATACACCCAAAAATGATTGGGCAAAAGACTACATTGATGTAGCAACCAGAATCGCTGAATTTAGAGCGAAGCATCCAGAAGGCAGTTTACAGCCTGCTGATTTATATGAACCAATTAAAATAATAATGATTGGCGACAAAACATACCTGCAATATATAGCCTGTGCTTATAGAACACCAGAGGACACAAAACCGGGCATTGGCATAGCATGGGAACTTTATCCGGGCAGAACACCATTCACAAGGGACAGCGAAGCAATGGTTTGTGAAACATCAGCTTGGGGACGAGCCATAGTTGCAGCCCTAGCTGGAGATACCAAAAAAGGAATTGCATCAGCAGAGGAAGTACAAGCAGCAAAAGCAAGACAAGAAAATACATCGAAAAATGATCAGGAGGTGATAGAGGAAAAACGCTGGCAAAGCAAAGACGAGGATGAACCAAAAAGAGCAACAGAAAAACAGGTTCAAAAAATACAAATAATGAGGAAAGAAATTCCCGGACTAAACGATGACGGCGAATTTGCACAAAAACTACTGAAAGCATATGGAACACTCTCAGTAAAAGATTTAACACAAAAGCAAGCATCAGACTTGATTGAGAAACTGACAAAGACACAAGAACAACAAAGGATAAATTAATGAGATTCCCATTAGAAACCTTAGTTGAAAAATATAACAGACCTTGGAGAGAATTTAGAGAAGCGGTTGGATCAAGACATACGGTATTAAAAAAAGCAAAAGAACAAGGTTTGACAACTGAACAAGCAGACAAATATGCAATAAAATGCGGATTTCACCCAATTGAAGTATGGGGATTAGAAGCTTGGACAAAGGAGCAAGATGACGAAAAAAACTGACGATGCTTGGATTCAAATAGTTTTCAAAGCTCCAACAAGACCATTAAGCATAAACGAAAGCAACAGATTGCACTGGGCAGCAAGACAAAAAAGATTAAAGCCTTGGGCAACTTGGGCATCAATTGGATACAGAGCTGTGCCTATGGAGGAAAGAAAAAAACTTCAAGGACATAAGCTGACAATTTATACAACGATTCCATTCCCAAGAAAAGCTAGACGCGATCCACATAACTACGTTGGAACAAACGTCAAAACAATAATTGACTCACTGGTTCGAGAAGGAATTGCACCAGACGATACAGCAGAATACATTGAGGTTATAGAACCAAAACTCTCAATTGACAAAACAAACGAGGTTCAAATTATGATCAAAATTGGAGCAAAATTAAAATGAGCAAACTACACAACATACCAGCAGAACATCGCCTGATTGGAGCTTGCCTAAAACACCCAGAAACAATCGAATTGATTATTGATAAAATCGGACCGGGAGATTTCAGCGACGCAAAGCTAGCAGCAATATTCTCATCAATTGCAAGAACAGCAAGCAAATGGGATGTAACGCCAGCAGCCGTTGTCGAGGATTTGAGATTAGCACAAGAACTCGCATTTATAGGAGGCGACAAAGCAATTACATGGCTGCTATCAAACGCAGGGACAGTTGATGAAGCAAAAGACAACGCCAAGCTCATAAGAGAATTAGCAAGAAAACGTGATCAAGCAAACGCAGCTCGCAGAGCAGCAGATATTATAGACGAAGGCGGAGATCCAGCTGGAGAAATTGCAGAATTACAAGAAGCACAACAATCAGCAGATGATGATGGCTGGACAGATTTATCAAGCATTGTTGGAGCAATAATAACAGGAACGCACAAAAGATTAGAACCGACATTATTAAAAAGAACAGACGGCGAATGCCTAATTTACCCAGCTAGACTAAACTTAATCGCAGCACCACCAGAGAGCATGAAAAGCTGGATTGCAAAACTGACCTGCGTTCAACAAATGATTGCAGGATACCCAACAGTTTATATTGACTGCGAGGAAAACGATGGAGTAACCTGCACAGAAAGAATATTTTCAATTGCAACGGGTATGGGAATCTCACAGGACACAATCCGAAACTGGCTCGAAGGACCATTAGACGAGCTTGGATTGAGAGATAAAAATAAACGATTATTTTATTACAAAGGCGACACAACAGGATTAGACGGAAAAACCAGAGGCACAATAATGAGAATTGTGAGAAAATTGAAAGTACCATTCGTGGTTCTTGACGGATTTGCAGCCGCAATGAGCTCACACACACCTCCATTAGAGGAGGACAAAGCAAGGGACGTAAATCTCTTTCTCAGCGGAAGCGTCTGGCCCATTGTAAACGCAGGAGCAGGCGTTCTGGTCGTTGATCACGTTACCAAAAATTCAGGCGGAATTGGGCAAAGCACATTTACAAACAGAGGACCAAGAGGAAGCGGAGCAAAATTAGCAGCAGTTAGCGGAGTAGCACTGAGAGCACAAGTAACACAAGCAGGATCGGCTTGGCAAGCAGGCAGGGTTGAAATCCACGTTGACAAAGACAGACCCGGACGAATTAAAATAAAAAACACCTCAGGCAAAAGACTAGCTGGAGTATTGGTTTCAAACCCATCAAACGACGGGATAGTGGAAATGACCAAGCTAGAAATCCTAAGCCCAGAGCAAGCTGATCAAGAAGCAAGCGAAAAAAGATGGGATCTGATTGCAGCAGAAAAGATAAGCAATTTGCTAAGCGACCTGAACAAGCCGATGAGCAAGACAGAAATAAAAGAAACACTAAATGAGGACAGAAAGAAAGCAGGAGGATCAGGCTGGAGAGCAGAAACAATTGTGAAGGCTCTAGACTTCCTCGTCAGCAACGGCTGGGTTAGATCAGAAAAGGAAGGCAGACACGAAATGCTTTATAACCTGAAAACATACAACGCAGAGCTAGGACCAACACACGCATCAGATCATATGGAGAATCCATTCTAATGAGAAACTTACTAGAAAGACTAAATGAACAAGAATTCCAACCACTGACCATTGAAAGACAAAAAGAGCTGGCAACAGCATTGCTAGAAGCAAAATCAAAAAATGATCAAAAAACAATAGATCAAATTAACCAAGAATTAATTAATCGACAGCTAAGATTAGTATTACACATTGCTAGAGATTACAGAGGCAAAGGCGAATGGGAGGATTTGATAGCAGCTGGAATAATGGGATTGACAAACGCTGTCCTAAGATGGAATCCAGACAAAGGCTTTCTATATCACTGGGTTGAACGCTGGATTAAAACAGCGATTATACGAGAAATAGACAACAACAGAACTATTAAGATACCAGAGAGAAAAGCTAAAGAAGCCGGGCTGATCAGAATTGAAATAAGAAAAGAGGAGGAAAGATTACAGCGAAGCCTCAACAAGAAAGAACTCGATGAGCTAATAGGCGATAGACTAGATATAAGAACCCTACCAAAAGGAGAACTCCTTTTAGATCATGAAACAATAACAGATCAAGGCGATTATATAAAATTAACAGAAAGCACAACAAAAGAGGAGGACGACCCTTTTGAAATTGTAAATCAAAAGATGGTAGCAGAAACCATTCAAAAAGCACTCAGCGAATTAACAGAGATGGAACAAGAGATAATTATGATGAGATTTGGATTCGAGGGAGAAAGAAAAACACTAGCTGAAATCGGAAGCAAATATAATATGACTGGAGAAGCAATGCGAAGGATAGAAAGCACAGCACTAGCAAAGCTTAGACACCCAGCGATGAAAAGCCAAATAAATTTGGAGGGAATTTAATGTTACGAAAAATACTGAACAAACTCAATAAAGACCAAAAACTCGCAGAAATATTTGATGTATTCAATAATCATAACGAAAAGCCAGAACCACAGCTCGACGACATCATAAAAATGATCGAAGAGAGCGAACCGCCACAAGACTAAATATAAACCTTAACAAAGAACCAACACCCACTAAAACGTCAAGCCATTTCCACCATACAACCTAAAATGTGATGCCACCCGGGTTCTTAATAAAAGGCACATGGTGAAATTGAGCGTAAAAAAGGCAAAAAAATAAATCGTGTGTAAAAAAAACGATTAGTGGCACATTATAAGGTATGATTAATACAAACGAAAAACCAGAAAAGAACCAAAAGAAACCTAAACCTAAAACAGAGGAAACATACGAACTCCTCGACAGAAACGACCCAACGCTAAAAGCATGGATGAGCGTTAGAGCAATCCTGAAAGATATTGGAGCTCCAAAAACCGGGACAGTGAAAAGACTCAAACCAAAGAAGCAACCAAGATTATGACACCATACATACTTGCATATCACCCCCACGCAACGATTGTAATTAGTAAGGCGAAAGCCCCCGACACGCAAAGGAGCAAAAAATGACTAAAGACAAGAAACCAAAAAGGCTGGCAATATATGATTCAGAACCAAAAGCACAAGAAGCACTGGACATAAGCACACTCAAAAACGTCAAACAACTTGACTGGGAACACACACCAGAATGCGAAATAAAAGGATGCCTAATCGCAGCTAGCAACGTTCGCCAATCTAAAGGCGAAACAGAAAGTATTGAAGCTCAGATAGGATCAGAGAGCAGATGGATTGAGAAAGCAGAACGCAACACCGGAAAAATAGTTCACCTAGCTTACAGATGCATAGACAAGACAGGAGCTTGGACACAAGACGGACCACCACCAAAAAGACCCGGCTGGGAAAGCCTCAACAAATTAGTAGATCATAAAAAGATTGACATCACGCTCTGCAGGGAAATATCAAGATACAGCAGAATAAAATTAGAGCTACTCCAATTCCTAGAAAGATGCAGATTAAAAGGAATTTACGTCCACTCACAATCTGAGGTGGAAGGCGATTGTGCGAGCGAGGACAACATCGGAACGGTGATGACGATATTCGTTAAGGCAGTTTTAAACAGCCACGAATCAAAACAAATCGGAGATAGAATCCGAGAAAACACAGTTGAACTAAAACAATGCGGATTTTGGCTAGGCGGAATGCAAACAGGCTACTTTCCTAAAGGCGGCGAATACAGAGAGAACGTCGATGCCTACGGAAATCCCACAAAGGAGCTCTTCGTACCAAGATACCCTAGAAAACATGAAAACGGACAAACATACAACGGAAAAATCCTAGAGCCAGTAGCAAACTGGAAAGAAGCTGTGAACGAAGCAGCAACAGAAATACTAACCGGAGGAAGCCTAAGATCAGCTGGAAGGATATTCCAAAAATATGGATTCAAGGTTGATTCTAAGGGAATAATCGAAAGCGGAAGGATTAGAGCTTGGTTATCAAGCCCAATCCTCATCGGCTACCTATCAGCAGATTCAGATAGCAGACTAACAAGAACGAGAAGCGAGAGCGGACTAGAAAGACTAAAATATGTCCAAAAAGATTCAAACGGAAATCCAGTGGCTGGAGTCGAACCAGTTATGGAATACGAAAGATGGATAAACCTACAACACACACTGAACTCAATTAGAGATCAGAGAAATCCAAAAACACCATTCCTCCTACAAGGATTACTGACCTGCGAAAGATGCGGACACAATATGACAAGAGCAGCAAGACCGATGAAAGACAAAGACTTCTCAGTTTACATCTGCCTCAAAACAAAAACGATGGAATGCAAGGGAGTCACAATAACTATGAAATCACTTGACAAATATATCGAACAACAGGTCTTCAAGAAATTCAACAAAAAAGCGATTGAAGCATCAGCAATAGCCTATGAGGAGGAACAAGAAAGATTAATGAAGTCACTCCCAGAAGCACATACAAATGAGCTAATCGAACTAAACAAAAAATATGATATATTACAAGACATGCTCCTAGAGGAAACATCAGCTACAGCAAGAAAGAAAATGAAAGAAAAGCTCGATGAGATAGCTAAGAAAATTGATGACACACAAACCTATAAAATAGCTGAACCAAAAACACCCAGCATCTCAGTGGTCCTCGACGGAGCAAACGTACAATGCTGGGAACTAGAAAAAATATGGGACACATTAACGATGCCACAAAAAACAGCAATAATAAGATCAGTAACAGACGGCATCCTAATAAAGCAGGTTGGACACGATCCATACCACAGACCTAACAAAGGCAGATTCTTCTTCGACGAAACCAGAATCGTAATCTGGTGGAGAGGCGAGGAACGACCAAAAGAATGGGATGTAAAACATCCAAACATAATCAGACTTGAAAATAATCAAGAAGCAGAACAGATATAATATATGGCACGCATTACACAAAACGAGCGATTAAATCGCAGCTTGCAAACTCAAGCAACTGATAAAATAAATAAGACAACCGAGCAAAATGAATCGGATTGTAACTGCGAAGGGGATTGC
>Ga0129336_10001654_pt1 | contig 13571 bp, 9 predicted proteins | sample CPB6_02_DNA_FD_96878 | JGI IMG/M metagenome (GOLD analysis project Ga0129336, IMG submission 96878) | Freshwater to marine salinity gradient microbial communities from Chesapeake Bay, USA - CPBay_Sum_0.6_0.2_DNA | ecosystem: Environmental > Aquatic > Marine > Coastal | place: USA: Chesapeake Bay...
AAGGTATATGCAGTTGTAACTGTACCGTTCAAGGAAGCCTTGACATCGGTAGTCTCAAGATATGGGAAAGTAAAGGAATAGTTCGTGGTGGAACCATTCCCTGTATATGTATTCTCAGTGATGGCCATTGGGCTTATTTAGCGATTGACAGAAGTTCTTCAATGTTGTTTGCCTGACCCCGGTCTCCTTGTTGACGGAGCTTTCCGGAAAGTGCTTCCAGCCTTGCTTTATTATTCAGTTCCTGTAGATCTGCTGAGTCATTCATCAACTGAGTCCACGCCACCTCTTTTGCATTCTTCATGACCTGTTCAATTAACGGTACATGGAATGTTTCTGAGGCTTCATAACGACGACCTGCTGACCGATCTTCTTCCATATCCAGAATTGACTGGACAACCTGACGGTCTTTGAATAGCGTCTCAAGTTGAGCTTCAATGTTTTGCTGACTCACGTAGTACTGCCACTTAGACTTCAGGTCAGGCCTACCTTCAAGTGACTCGTTATTGGGACCAGTATTGAAAGTAAGCTTTAGATCCACCCCACTACGGAACAGCAGCTCACGAGTTGGATTAGTTGCTGGATTGATATAGAATGGATTGACTGAGTTCAACATCCGTACAATTGGTACGTTGTCATTCAACGGACGACCATTCAAAATGTCATAGCGATATGGAAGCTTGCCATCCTTACCTGCAACTAGATCAATATACAGGTTACGGTTGCGGATACCATCAACAAATCCGTCTTCCAGTTCTCTCATCCCTGGACTGAAGAGCTTACCTAATTCATTTCTCATACCAGCAAGTGGTACTTGGTTATTTGCTAGGTTGGCTGCTATTGATGGGATCTTCTGACCATTACTCGTAAACAGCTCTTGTAGCTGGAAGATTCCAGCCATGAATGTTTTGTTCGTAATGTTCTGAGCAACTAGGTAAGACAGCTTGCCAAGGTTGTTTCCTACCCACTCATCACCCATCACCTTCTGTGAATCTGCTACGTCAGCAATGAAGCTGAGCATCAGGTTGAATGGTTCAAGTGATTCGTAACTGACATACGTGTCTCCAATCTTGATAGAACGAGGCTTCCATCCAAATTGCTTCCACGACTCACGTAGCTCACGATCCGGCGGACCATTACCAGTGATATGTCCATTCAATGCCATCCATGCTGCTGTACCAACTACGCCATATCCAACAGCAACACGACCACGCATAGTGGCTTTTGCAATCTCAAGATCATTGGCTGACTTAATGCCGTACTGAAGCATTGCTGGGTCATCCCAGTTCTTGCTCATGATGTCGGCATGTTCCTTTACAAACCGGTTCAACACTGGTGTGTGTTTAGCAGTCATCTCCAAAGCGTTCACACCAGTCTTGATGAACAGCATGAATGGTTTCAGGTATGGCGCCTTGTCAAATGCATGATCAATCGCCTTAGCAAAACCCGTTAGTTCTTTGGTTAGCTTGGCCTCATCAGCTGCATATTGAGCCATCTCGTCAGAAATCTGACCATCAGCATCAAAGACTTTGCTCTCAAACTTCCGCTCTGCTTCTCGGACCAAACGATCCATATCAGCATCTGAGACAACTTTGTTAGCCGCCTTCAACTGGTCATAGGTATCAAGGTAAGCAAGTTGACGCATCCTTCCACGGCCAATTAGCTGTGAGAAGAATGTATCAGTAGCAGCCATGATCCGAGGACCATAGTTAAAGACAGGCAGCTTGTTTAGCTTATGGATGGAGTCAACAACAGTCATCATCGCTTTATCCCCATCACTTCCGTATTGGTAGTGAAAGGCTTTCAGCGCTTCAAATTCGTAGTCTCTGGTAGACATGGTGATACCACGCCAACCTTCTGCATTCTGGTTGTATGCACGGAAATCCATGACAGCTTTTTGCCATGCTTCACCAAGTGATTCCACCATCCCACCCAGTGCTGCAAACGAGCTACGTGTAATTGGATCATCTAGACCATTACCAAGTGAACCGATGATTGTGGATACAGGACGCATTACTGTTCCAAGACCTGTTCCTACAAATGCACGTACAGGAGTCTTTGGACCGCTAAGGATACTGTTAACACCCATAATCTGCATCTCATTGATCAGCTGATTACGGTATTGGGTATCTCCTTCACGGTATCCATGCAACTTACGACGCATGAACTCCTGTAAGTCTTTGAAGGTCTGCGGCTTGTGACCACCAGTAGCAGAGAAGTGGAGGAACGTCTGAAGCAGATTGTCGTCTACATCATTACGGAGCAGTGTTTTTAGTGTCTCAACTTCTGCAGCGACAGCATCAGATGCGTATGTTCTTACAGTAATGTCATCAATCGTGGTCCCAACGTCTTCTTTGAAACGTCGCAGGTTCCAGCTTGACATCATGCTGGTCTCTTTTCGCATACGACCAAGCGTGGCATAGCGAGCCATGATGCCATCCAAAATGCTTCCAGGTGCTGCCACATCAACTTGATCAGACACGGACAATGCAGCCCTAGAAAGATCGCGGGCACCTGTTAAGAGCTGACCTATTACAAGATCAGTGGCAACAAGCTGGGCATGGTTCAGGATGTTCACACCTTCAATCTTGCTTTCCTTGTCAGCACCATCTAAAAACCGCAAAGAATCAACAAACTCTGTTAGCTGTTCTGGTGCAACATCAATGATTCGGCTATGACCAGAGTCATCAAGAAAATCTTGAACGACACCAGCCATCTCTTTGAAATCTTCTTTGATGTCAGTCGGTGTGTTGCGACCTCCATATAACTCCTGATACATCGGATCAGCAACAAAGCCATCAGCAAGTTTGTCGATCTCTTCTTGAGTCATGCCAGGAGCTGCATACTCCATACGACGGATTTGTGCTTCACTTAATGGACCACGTGGAGCTCCATCACGTTGTGGCCATTCATTACGAATGCGGATCTGGTCCCTAACGCCTTTCAGAGGAACAGTTGTATTGGTTAGTGCCTGGTGATCAGTCACATCACCACCATCCATATACGCAGGGTTCTCCCGAGGAGTACCTACCTCAAGATCATCCAGTAGCTGCTCTTCTGCAACTTCAAGGTTTGCTGCACCTTGCTTTTCAGCACGTCGTGTGAAGTCACGTTCACCCCAGTCCACTCCTTTTGTACCAGCCAGGGCCTTGGCCTGAGCTAGTTGTTCTGATTCATCCAGCTTGGTCCAAGGGTTTGATCCATCCTTATTCACAAACTTTCGCCACTCAGCGAATGTTGGAACCTTGCCTTCCAAATTGGTTGGTAGTGTCCCTTCTTCTACAAGCTTGTTGTAAGATGCTTCTTCAAAGTTCTGACGTGCTTCAGCCATCAATACTTGACCTTTGCGGTCATATTCCAGTTCAGCAGTACGATCTACTGCATCCTGTAGTTTGCTTACATTTGTTGAAGCTGCAGGGTCAGTTACGCGAGCTTTTGCCTTGCCTAGGTTTGACTTAAACCCACGAGCAGCAGCTCCTACTCCTTCAAGAGCTACATCAGCAATAGCACCAAGGCCTAACCCTTCAAATACATTGTAGAAACTTCTCTGTGCTGGAGACATGTCATCTGTTGTGGCAATAGGAGCCAGAACATTTGACCACTCAGGTTTTACTTCAAGAATTGCAGCAGCAACATTACTCTGTTGGGACTGATTACTAATCACATCATATGTTGCACCAGCAGCAGCACTACCAGCAATCCTTCCAACAGTAGTTGCTTTCCCAGCTGCATTAACAAGACCACCAGCCTTAGCTAGACCTTGTACCCCTTTAATACCCCAACCAATCTTGCCGACACCAACAGCACCACCAATAAATTCAACACCTGTACGGATCACATTACCCCACGTTGTACGTGTGATGGGTTTATCTGTGATCAACCAAGGCGCTTTGAATTCATACGGATTCTCTGGGTTGTCTTGTTTGTAGAAGTTGGGATCAAAGAACTTAGGGATAGAGCCAACACTATTGTAGATGTCAACAGCACCACCTACAACTGCATTACCAAGTTCTTGAGCATTTTCCATTACTCCAAACTTCTTCGGATCCATTGTCTCGAAAGACGACTTCATCGATCCATCTGGATTTAGCTTCTTCTTGTAATCAGCCTGTGCTGCTGCTTCTTGTTGAGCGGCTTTTTGTTTTTCCTGTTCGGCAATAGCCTCTTCTTGTTTGACCTTTTCGGTTACATCATATTGATCCAATGCCTGTTGGCTTACCTCCAGGTCATTGGGTCCATCAATTCCATAAATGTTCATTGAACAGCTGTCCCATGAAGGAAGTTAAATCGGCGACCATCAGGCAACGCAATCGTTAACTGATCACCGTGTTCTGTTTTACGTGATGCAATCATTCGTGCACCATTGCGCAGCACTACTGGCGTACCAGCAGGAACTGCATAATCCCAACCAGCGTGTGATCCATAACTTCTTGGTGCACCAAAACGTCCACCACTTACGGTCACACCTGTTGATAAAGGCTGAATACCTTTTGGCGTCTGAAATGCAATAAAGTTATCGAGTGACTCACGTCCAAAATAACTACCAGTCTCTTGCTTCACGTCAAGGTGAGCACCTGTAGATGTGGGTCCAATATTGCCAACCTTATAGACAATCTCCTGCCTCATATTGTTCACATCAAAACGTGGGTTGTTGATGTTTGCCCGTGTTTGGTTCAGAGCATTGGCTACTTGTGATGCCGGAAGGTTCTGTAATCCAATCCAGACCTGTCCCATTCCTTTAACAGCATTGTTGACATCACCCCCTCTAAAGAAGGATCCAACACGCTCATTCATGTATTTAATGGCTAGTCTGTCTTGTGTTGCTTCATCAAAGCGATCACTACGGCTTACTACCCCACGATCAACCAAGCTTTTAAGTGTTACACCAATGAACTGATACCTACCAACAGCATGAAGCTGATTACTGGCTTGCATGTCCATGATCTCCCCAACACTCATTTGAATGAGAGGCCGACCAAACTGGGATGTGCCGGTACTGGAACCAATAGCTACATGTCCGTTTGCACGACCACCCCGATTCAGTGCGTCATAACCTTTGTACTTCTGATCAGTACCTTGCGATTCCTTGCTTGCAATCAAGTCAAGAATCGGTTTGTAGGGCTGTGCAGTGCCACCACCACCAGCAGTCAGATATGAAGCACGAGCAGTACGTGCAAGCGATGGTCGGTTAGTGAGAAGACGCTGCAACTCTGGACGAACATATTGCATCATGTTCATCTCCGGAGGTCGTGTCAGCTTTGGTTTCCCTGCTAGATCAAGTTGACGATCCATGATCTCGAATGGATCAAGACCTGGATACATTGAAGACAACTGCCAGATTGCAGGTGGAATGGAGCCACCATTGCCAACAGCTTGGACTGCTTTGATCTCACTTGCGTTCAGAATCAGTCGGTTACGAATTACATTACGATCAGCAGTTACCGTATCTTTGAGTTGACCAGCACGAGCACGTTGAGCGCGTTGACCTGTGTCATTACCGAGAATTGTGAAACCGGCACCATTGCCGACAATCGGTTGACGAGAATTAGGATCTAGTTTTCGAGCATATCGCCCCTGACCTTGCACCCCTTTATTAATCTCAGCGACAACTTCTAGTCCCGCTTTCTGATAAGCAGAAGTTGAATCAGCACCTTCTGCAATCATTCGCCGTGCACGTTCTTCGACATCCTGATGAACGTAGCCTTTCATTAAATAGAACAGTGATCCTTGGTTTGCAGAGGCAAGCGTACCAAGTGTCTCCTTTAATGCAGCCTCACCTGAAGCTTTTGCTGAGTTTGCTGATTCCTTGTTAGTACTTTCTTGTTGCTTAGCCTGCTCTCTATAGGCAAGACGCAGTTTCGTCGAGAATCTACCACTATTTAGGTACGTCATTGTCAGGCGACCATCAGCCACCATCTGATCCAATACCTGCTTACCATTTTCATCAGCAAGTTCTTCAGAAGATCGCAGCCCTTGAATCCAAGACGGTGGTGGTTCAAGAAATCTGTTCTGCCATTCTTGTTCAATAGCATCAACTTCCATTTGGCTGTATGGACCACGTTCTGCCTGAAGTTTGATGACTTCTTCTTGGTATTGCTTCTGCTCCATTTCTTTGTCAACCTGACCGTCTCGATAGACGCCTAGGTTGTATTCACGGAGTGCTTTACGAAGAGTACCTACTTCACCTTTATACAAGTCACCAAAGCGTTGAGCCGTATTGGATCCGTTGAGTGTGACTCCATAGTTTTCCAGATCTGTCAGATCATTGGTAGTGAACTCACCATTGTTAATGGCATCCTTCAAGTACTCCATAGCAGCAAGCCGCTGGTTACGAAGTCCTACCTTTGACCCACCACCTGTCCTTTGCACCCAACTCCAAATTCCTTCAGGCCCATTCGCCTTCCAGTCAGTGAATAGCTCAGATCTCAATCGATCTTGGTATTCAGCCGCTAAAGCTTTTTGCCGTTGATTTGCAAATGCAGTACGTTCTTGTGCTTCAGTTTCTCGAATACCGGGATATAGGTACTTATCAAGGAACTTGTTATCAATACCAACGTATTGCTTCAGGTATTCAGTTCTGATCTGTGCATTGATTGCAGCCCATGCCTCTGGTCCTGCATTAACAGCTGTTGCTAATGTGATCTTTTGACCGTTGATGTCAAACTCACGATCAGCATTCTCTGCCCTATAGCTTGCATAACCTTCGGCTCCATCAAGAGCCCAAGCCTGCATGGCACCATACCAACGCCTACCAGACAAGCCACGTATTGCAGCAATTTGTTCAGCCGATACACCACGCTCTTGTAGCTGTAAAGCCAGGTTGTTGTATGCCTGATCCTTTGCATCTAGCTCTGCTTCACCAGCACGAAGCTTCAATGCTTCTTGGTAATTGATACCACTGTCTACGACAATGTTCTTACCAGCTAGCTCATCAGCTTCAGCTCGCTGTTCACTGTAATCAGTGACCATCTTACCGATTGTTGCTGATAGACCAGCAAGACTGCGCATGTTCTTTTCTACATCTGCAGTATCTCGATTTGAATCTTCGATTCTAGTCTGATAGTTCTGCAGTGCTGCCTTTTGGTATTGAGACCTAAAGCTATCCTCTAGGTTCTTGTTGGCATCACGTTGCCGTTGCTCATTAGCATTCTTTGATTCAAGCGCCGATAAATACTCTGACCTATTGCGACGATCTTGTTCCTGAACAGCCCTCATGCCACTTATGACACGTTGCCCTTCCTGAAAGATTCGTGCTGTTTGATCAGGTGCTTTAATCGGGTCAAAACCAGTACGTTGGGCGTACCCTTTGTACGATACTTGTTCCATTTAGTTCCCTTATTTAGACCAGTTAATACCGCTAGCAAATGTGCCAAGTGCTCCTGCAAGATCAGCACCAAATGATCCAGATGCTGTACCACGCATGGGAGCTGGTGGTTTCTTCGGTTTCTGAACCTTCTGGAAGATAGACCTTGGAAGTGGAATTGGTTTTGGCAGTGCAGGAGCCACTTCTGGCTTGAGCATTCTGTTTGCATCTGCCTGAAGATCAGCACCATACTTGTCTGCTGCAATCTTCCGTAGATTCACATTGTATTGCTTCTCTGCACTTACTAATGATTCTGCAAGAATTGCTTGGTTCCTACCAGACTGAGCAAGAACACTCTGAATGGTCTTTGCTACTGACCTACCTGACTGTCCACGAGCAACTGCTTTACCATCTTCCTCCAATACCTTTACAAACAAGTCTTGGTGTTCAAATGCTGTTGCAGTACGCTGTTCTTCAAGGAATCTGTTTTCTGATTCCATTGCTACTTGAGCCGCAATGTTGTTGAAGTTTAGCTGTTGCTTGAAGGTCTGCTCAGACTTATTGTACGCACGCATCTGCATGCCGTCTTCGTAGTCACGAATAGCCATGCTGTGGTTGTAATCATTCTGAGCAGTAGCTTCTCTCCATCCAAGTTCAGCGTTCTCATTGGCAATAGCGATGTCACGACTACGTTGTGCGTACTTGTAGTCCCGCTTTGCCTGTCGAACGTTATACTGATAGACCTTCTTGTCGTAGGCATACTGGCGGTCTAGAGCTGCTTGCTGCGACCTATTGTTTGCAGAACTTCCAAATAGACCAGCTATTGAACTTATCCCGCTGGATATTAGAGACCCAGTAAACGGATCTATTGCCATCAAGTCCTCCTATAATAACGTGGTGAATAATTACCTTCCCACATCATTGATGTAAGTGATACGGGGAATGGTGAGTCACTAAAGACTCGTAAGGTGAAGTTTGTATTTCGTTGGTGAATGGGAAGTGTATAAACAGTCTGTTCGTTCAGCGGTACATCATTACCAAGGTAATAATCTGCGTCTTGAATCGACTGAACGTCATACCATTCAGCAGCGCCTTGTGCATTGAGCTTAAAGCCGATATTACTAGACAAACCAACAGAGAACTTGGCTCGTGCAACGGTTAGGTTTGCCGTATAATCAGCGTTCTTCTCCCCGATCTGATAATAGAAGCGAGGAAGCTGAACGTCAAAGTCATACTTGAAACCAAGGTAGACAGTAGATGCAGCACCCGAATAGTCGTCACCTTGAAATTCAAAGTAAGGGTTACCGTCATTACCACGTGTGGGTGTCAACGTGAAACCTGATTCACCAGTGTTGGCTGGATCAGCAATGACAACAGCTGGACTAAGACCTGTTATATCTTTGTATCTCAGATAACACCGGTTAAGCTTTGTTGTAGCGTTATACGTGATACTAGATGGTGTTGCGTATTGATCCAGACACAGCTGAACCACCTGACCACTATCGGTACGAAGGATGGCATCATCAGGTGTTTGGGTCAAGTTGGCTTTATTAAGGGTGTACTGACCAGACTGGTATGTAACGATGTAGGTATCATCACCATCAACAGTCAGGAAGTTAACATTCCCCTGCATCTTCCAATTGAACCATGTCTGCATCACAGTCTCATCACCCACAACATATGTACGAAAGAAGTACACATAAGGTGTACTAGGGCCATACATTGCAAAGAACGAGTTCTGTGGTGAAGCAATTAGATCAGTGACAGTATCAGGAACCCACTCAGACACAATCCTGCCAATATCAAGTACATCTGGATTCTCCTGTTGTCCACGGGTAGCCATTGCATAAATTCTGGTATAACCTGGTGACTTATTCAGAAACACCATGTTAGTACCAACATCAACTGGATCTATTGTGTCTTCGTTGTCGTAGTTAGCAATCGTCCTGATGACTGTACTCGTTGGGGTAAGAATACCGTCGTCAGAATACATCAGGAACTGCTGAGCTTTACTGAACAGAACAAGACCCTGAGCAGCTGGTAGAACCGCATGAAGAACAGCAGGTCTGAGACTTGAGCAACTAAGATCCACAGGATCATTAGCTGTCTGTGTCAGTGCAGAGACACTGTAGAAGTTATAGAACTCACCACTTTGACTAAGTGACACATTATCCTGAGTCAGGAAGCCAAGTCTGTTGTTATGAAAGAAGGCTTGCTGAATCGTAGTGCCGACAAAGCTTGGGTGTTCATTGGTAATGTCATCACCTACTAAGCGGTTCTCCCAAGGAATTGTTCCGAAGGTAAATGTGTTTAATGCTGTGTTAACCAGCTGGTGAGGCATCGTAGATGCAGTAAGACCAAGAGAAACATTAGGTGCTACTGTTTCTTCCCAGATTCCCTTACCAGATACACCATTCTCTGCTACAAACTTGGCATAGTAGGTGTCTTCCTTCGACACAGTATTGTTGATCTTGACAACACGACCCTCTACTGACTGTGCTGGTAGCTGTGCGAAGTTATCAACTTCATCTTGAAAGACTTTAAGCTCTTCACTGCTGATACCACCTTTGGCTGTTGCTGTGAATGAGCTGGTTCTACTGAGTTCAATTGACCCTTTGTACTGAGTGATTGTCAGACCAAGGCTGTTTGCAGTGTTGATTGTGACAAGGTTGTTGTAGATCTGAGTTAATACATCTTCAGCATTCAATACCTTGTTGTTTGTTGTGCTGTTATTGGTGCCAGGTTCAGCATTCTTTGTTACATAAGATGCTGTTGTATATGTTGTCGCTCCTACCTTGATTGACACCGAATACTCTGCACCGTACTCAGCACTAAACAACCTGATGGTTGCTTTGGTATTGGCAGTAAATGCTGGTGCTGCAAGAGTAGTGACAACCTTTTGCTTGTTGACAACAATGGTTGTGTCTTGAACGGTAAGAACCTGGATGCTATCCTTTGCTGTGGAGGTTCCGTAGGTAAGGTAGCTAGCACCACTATTGGTGACAGTGACTGTAGCTGTTGGGTCTAGTACATTCCAGATCTTGATGTTAGCACCGTAGATAACTCCGATGTACTGCTCCAATGGATCACGGTTAATGTAAAACCATTTACCGTTGAGATATTCGTTGGTTGTAGACGACAGGTTTGCCAACCACTTTGTACCTGGTCTTTTACTTAGCCCAAAGGTTGGATCTGGATATGAGTTGATTGCTTCTCTGACCTGACCAGGAACTTTCTTGTCATCTGGTTGTTTTGATACACCACCTAAGAAGTTAGGGATTCGTTGAGTTACTGCAGCCATCAGCGATACAATGCCTTATAGGGTTCATAACTGTTGTAGTAGTTAGCACCACGAGGATGACCAAAGAATGTGTAGTCACCTTGATTGCACTCATATTCCAGAGCCATTGCTCGTGTATATGCTTCTCGTTGTTGTAGCATCTGATATTGATTGGTATCACCGACGATGCGGCTAGAAACAATACTTGCAGACCTGGCAACGATGTAGTCTTGGATGGGAATAGGAAGGTCAATCCAGTCGAAGTACCACAACACATCACAGTACATAGTTTCTGTGAACTCAAAGCTATGTGCTGTTCGGTCGTAAAGCTTACCGCTCCTTCGTACAACGTCTTTATCTCGATACTCTGTGGTTAGATCGAGTTGAAGAACATTGCTTGGTATCAGAATTTGATTATTTGTATCTGGTTCAAATGGGTAATTATATTCAACATTATATGTCCAGCCTTCAGCCTGTACCTCACGTGACACCTGAATCAGAGTGTCATAGGCAATCGCAACGTCCGGGTTGGTTTGATCTAGGGTAGTTACAGGCGCCTGACCAACTGACGCCAGAATTTCATTAACAGCTTGAAGCTCGGTCTGAGCGTTAGTGGTTGGAAACGGCATAACAGAAACGTTATATGCAATGGAAATAAAAAGGGGACCCAGTGAAGGATCCCCCGAATAGATCAGGCAGTACGGCTAGCGTCAAGTGCCGGAGAATCCGACTCAACACCAGAGTATGCAAAGCGAAGACCTTGGGTCTCCGAGAACACCTTCGATGCAGTCGTCGGTGCAGATTTGCTGGTACGTGCTACGGAACGACGAACAGCGTGGTTGTCAGAGACAGCCAGGTTGCCGTTATCGGTGTAGGCAGTACCATATGCGCCAGTGATGGTGCGTGCTGCAAAATCAGCAACACCTGCAACACCGTTACCACCAGCAGCAACAGAAAGATTAGCCATTGATTACCTCAGTTGGTATAAGAAACAGTATCAACCCTGAAGGTGGCTGCAGTAGTACCGGCAACCGACAGCACATCACCAACACGATAACCATCACCACCTGCAGCAACAGTCTGACCAGTTACTACACCATCGGTGACAGTAGTGGTAAGAGTGCAGCCAGTGCCATTGATGTTGTCATCAGTAGTAGCTTTTGTTCCAGCAGTCTGACCAGTACCACCAGTCAGGCGGGTGACACTTACAACAGTGCCGCCTTCACGACCAGGTTCAATAGGAGGACGCATGTAGGCCGTAGTACTTGTGGTGACGCCTACACCATCAGAAGGAGCGAATCCCATTGTCGTTCTCCTTTATCAGGAACGAGCCGACCGCAGCTCAATAGCAGCAGCAGGATTCAGGGTGCCACAACCCATGGCAAGACGACCAACAATGATGTCACCTTGGTACATGGTGCGCACGTCAGAACCGGTGGTCTGCACTTGAGGACCAATTGCCTCAACCACACCAGCAGCATCTTTGTGGTAGATCAGACCACAGTGAGTGCTGAAGTCACCAGAATAGTTGTTGTTCTCGCCGTTGACAGAAGCAATGTTGCCAGCCAGGAAGGGGAGGTTGTTGGAACGCTTGATGGGAATACCAGCGATCTCGTAGAGACCATCACCACTGGTCAGACTTCCTTGGTTGTTACCGTAGTCACGGTTCAGGATGTTGGAATCAACCTGGCTGATCAGTGCATAGTACTGACGGGGAGACAGCACAGCCATACGACCCTGCTTAGGCAGGTTCTTTTCATCCATGATTGATGCAGCTTCAAAGAAGGCATCAACCAAGGCTTGAGCGTCGTACTCTTTCTGCACACCCAGTTGAATAATGCTACCGCCGGGCTCAGGACCAGGAGCAGCAGTGATGGGGTGAGTCTCGCTAGCAGCTTTAGCGATCTGACGGAAGATCTTTTTGTCGTAAGCCTCAGCCAGAGCGTGGCCGATCTTAGCGGCGATTTCCGAACGCAGGCTGTAGTGAGCCAGGGTCTCATCGAGGTCATACACAAAGGCAGAACTCACGAGAAGGTCATCACAGACAATGGTCTTTTCAGCCACCGGAGGATCACCACTACCAAGAATCGGAGTACCGGGTTCGTGGTAGGCAGCTTCCATGCGGCCAGTAAAGATGAACTGCATTGCCTTTCCATTTTTCAGGGTCCGGCTTTGCACGGTGCCTTTGGCGATGGTGGCGCTTTCATACGCCTTGAACATTTCGCCAGAGAACAGTTTCAGATAAGTTGCATACTTGGTATCGTAAGCAGTACCAAGAGCAAGAGGAGTGGCCGACGTATTATTTACGCGACCTACAGGAGTAACAAGAGTGTTAGCCACAATAGTAAAGAGAGAGTTGTTTGTGTAGAGTCTCTCTAAGCGCTTAGATGTTATTAGATTGTATTGTCGTCTCTCCGACTGTCATGACTAAAGGTTGTCGGTCGTAACCGGCCAATAGTCAATAAGAGCAGGGTCCGACACTGAGGTGCCCTGCTCCAACCACATTGCTGTGGATTTCAGCCCGAGTTAGCGGGAACTATTTCTTAGCAGTCTTGGCAGACTGTTTAAATTGTTTAGCCGTAGGAGCACCAGCAGAGCCGGGCTTCCTCATCTTCTCACCAGAACCATTCTTGATGCGAAGACGTTTGGCGTGGATGTTGGCGTAGAGTCCAGGTTTAGCCATCAGCCAATCACCGGAGCTACTAGAGCAACAGGAGTTACTTCAGCAGTTGCAAGGTCAAGTGGGAAGTTATGAGCATTACGCTCATGCATTACCTCAAAGCCGAGGTTAGCACGATTGAGAACATCAGCCCAAGTGTTAACGATGCGACCATTGCCATCCAAAAGTGATTGGTTAAAGTTGAAACCATTCAGGTTAAACGCCATAGTAGATACGCCAAGAGCAGCGAACCAAATACCCACCACTGGCCAAGCAGCAAGGAAGAAATGGAGACTACGGCTATTATTAAAACTTGCGTATTGGAAAATGAG
>Ga0129336_10001656_pt1 | contig 13554 bp, 9 predicted proteins | sample CPB6_02_DNA_FD_96878 | JGI IMG/M metagenome (GOLD analysis project Ga0129336, IMG submission 96878) | Freshwater to marine salinity gradient microbial communities from Chesapeake Bay, USA - CPBay_Sum_0.6_0.2_DNA | ecosystem: Environmental > Aquatic > Marine > Coastal | place: USA: Chesapeake Bay...
AGGTGTGATCTTCCCAATCGAGGATCGAATCGAAGGACGATCGATTAGATGGTTGTTCGAAGTCAATCCGTTCTACGCGATCACAGCCCTGACGCGTACCGTCCTCCTTGGAGACTCGATCGACTCGGTCACATTGGCGAGCGCAATTTCATGGGCGGCCCTTCTGCCCGTGCTCGGCTATCTCGTCTTCAGAAGTGGTGACGATCGATATGCAGTCTGAAAATTTGTCACGCCTTCAGTTGGGCACTCCCGGCCGAGGTCGACTGACCGTCCGGCTACGTGACATCGATATCACTTACCGCACCACCCGAACCGAAAGATCGGGTCGCTTCGGAAGCGGACGCACGATGCGTATTGAGAACCAGGTATTACACGGAGTCTCATTCGATGCATTCGCCGGCGAATTAATAGGTGTAATCGGCACGAATGGCTCTGGAAAGTCCACGCTTCTCAAGGCAATCGGGGGTTTCGTGCCGTTGCGCAGAGGAACTCTTCAGGTAGCAGGTCGACCTCGCTTATTGGCCGTGGGGTCAGCGATGAAACCCAGTATGAGCGGTTGGGAAAACATCATGCTGGGTTGCCTAGCACTCGGATTTCGACATGAAGAAGTCTCCGATCTCGTAGACGAAGTCGCTGAATTCTGCGAACTTGGCTCGAAACTCGACCTTCCGATGGGAAATCTTTCGTCGGGAGAGAAATCAAGACTGCAGTTCGGTGTAGCAACGATCAGGCCCCCGGAGATTCTCATGATCGATGAGGCCTTGTCGGTCGGAGACACGGGGTTCAAAGCGAAGAGCCTGCATCGTTTGGGTGAAGTTCTCGATCAGTCCGGCACGGTTTTCTTCGTGTCGCACAATCTCAACGAAATCACCAATTTGTGCAATCGGGCGATGTGGTTGCACGACGGGAGGCTGGTTGCAAACGGCCATTCGCAATGGGTCGTCGACCGTTACGTCGAATTCGTCGAGAGCGATGCCGACGATCGGATGGCCGCCGACCAGGTCCGTAGGTATCGTTCGTGGCGGGAAGAGAATCGACCGACCGGAACCTGACCGGACTTCAGGCGTGAGGACGCGTCCGAAGCCAGGTCCTCAAGGCTGAGGTCGGATCCTCGAGCATTGCGATGTCGTCGACTTCGACGACTAGGTCTGGTCGATACCACCGAAGAACCTCGTCCAAGCGTACGTTCGGCTCAGTCGCAGAGAATGTTTCGGTCGCGGACGAAGCGGGAAAGTGTTCCCAAGCGAATCCGAACTTCCTGAATCCAGTCGACTCGAGGGACGTGGTGACGAAGAGTGGCTTGAAGTTTCTCATGGTCGTCTGGAGGAGGGCGGTCGCCTGCGCCGCGGCATCGTTGCCGACCTTCGGGTCGAGGACGAAACCAATCGACGTGAGGCGTGGTTCGTCCGACGCCGCTAGAAGACGCCCTGGCGGGATGCGCAACAGGGTTGGATCGGCCCCGGTGCGTCCAGGCGTGGAATTTGTGACTCGTTCGAAGAGTTCCTGGAGTCGGTCAGGCATCAGCGTGTAGATCGCCAACGTTCTCTGGTAGCCGAGAACCTCGAGCGATCGGCGCTTGACCCGTCTCATGAGTCGAATCGACGTGCTCCTCAAGACACCCTTCATCGAGTTTCGCTGACGACGTGCCGACCGCTCGGCAGTGCGACGTCGCTTGTTGGCGGCTCGTCGTTCGACAGATTTCTCGACTGCAAGGAAAGCCCTCTGTCGCCTGATCGGCCGATCGGTGTCATGCGGATCGAATCCGTCGAGAAGTGATTCGATGAGTTCGAACGATTCGCCTGCACCATTGGAAAACGAGACGTTCTCGAGCCGTTGTGACATCGTTCGTAGGGACTCAGGTTCGGTGGCATTTTTGACAGTAATTTCGATGGCCGAGAAACTGTCGTCGTCAGGTATCAGGCAGAGCCCCCTCGCCACGGCCCAAGCGGCGCGACGACGCTGATCGTCAGTGATCGTGGCGTTGTTCGGGACCAGCACGGACGGCACCCCGGCGACCATGACTTCGTGGAAGGTGTTGTAGCCCGCGGCTCCGATCACCAATTCGAAAGCCCTTAGGATTCGTCCGAGGGGAAAGTACCGAAGGACCTCCACCCGTGAATCGCTCGGGACCTGTCGCTCTGATATCGGCCCGGCGACGGCGAAGACTCGTGTGTTGGCAAGTCCGCTCAGCCCAGCGATCGCCCCGCTTAACGTTTCGCTCAGGTCGTTGATGTTGCCGGCTCCCAAGTTGAGAAGAACGGCGAACTCATGGTCGGCGATTCCGAGGAATTGACGCGCCTCGGCTCGAGTGGCGATCTCCTCTGGATCCAGGAGAGTGATCGGCCCCACCAGGGTGCTTCGATCGGATTTCATGGTCTCGCCGGCATCGTCCGCTCTTGCGAGATCCCCCGGCTCGATGATCAGATCGAAGAAGCTCTCTCCGGCTTCGTGAACGGGATTCGTAACCTCCGGCTTCCACATCCCCCGCCTCACCCATACGACCGGAACCTCGGGGTGATTCTGCAGACATACGAGTAGCCCTCGATACGGTTCGGTGCTGTCGATCACGACGACGTCGGGGCGAATCTCTTTCAACAGGTGTTCGAGCCTTTCGGCGAGCGCTGAGTGCCAACTCACCGAACTCGAGCCTGTTGTCGACCTCGACGGGAAGTAACGCACGTCGAAGCCCTGCTCTTGGACGGTCTTTGCGGCCGCCGAAAACGTGAGCACGGTGGTTCTCCAATGAGTCCCGGATCGTCGGGCGATCGCCATCAGTCGCGTGAGATGACCGAGTCCGGCTCCGTTCGGGCCGATGTACAGAGCAGATTTCGTCGACGAGAGTGGCGCTGGCGTCGTGATCGGTGCGACACGAGCGCGGATCGAACGACCTGTCAGTGCTTCGAGCCGTTCGTGGTGAGCTCGGAACCCGAACTTCTCGACCGCTATCTCGATTCCCCGAGCCGACTGTTCTGTGAATCGCGGTCGGTCATCCACGAGCTCTCTAAGCACTCGGGCCGCATCGCGCGGTTCGGCGGCTACGACTGCGTCTCCGAACAGTCGAGTGAAGTGCGGATGAGTGATGACCGGCAGCCCGACCGCCAACGCTTCGAGCATGTTGCGACCGAATGCCTCGACAAGGTCTGGATGGTGAAAGTACGCGTAGACATCGAGTTCTTGAAGAAATCGCTTGGGAGGCATTGCATCGAAGTCGAGAACCTGCCAGTTCCGAGGCAGCTGTGCTCCGACGAGTCGGCCAAGATGTCGGCGTCCTCCGAGTATCCGAATCTGGAGGTCAGGTGAATTGGGATAGGCAGCCAGCACAGCGGTACGCGAAGAAGGAAATTTCAGGTAGTGGTCTCTGCTATGACGTCCGACGACGACGGGCCGTCGGACTCCCCGCACTCGTTCGGATCGCCATTCATCCACATCGATGACATTGACCCAGTCGAGATCGAGTAGTTCGACTCCGACGTTCATCTCGATCAGAGACTGGCGGACGAGAGGTCCGATCGGAACGAACTCAGGGGTGATGCCCAGCCACTTCTCCACTGACTGTCGGGCGGATCCGAGGTCATAGACCGGGCTACCGTCGACGGTCGGAGCCTGATTGATCACGACGATGCATCGGTCGGTCGTGATGTGAGGGGTGGCCGTCGAACTCACGGAAGCCGCGACGAGGGGATGTCGGATGACGACCAAATCCGAAGAAATGTGGTCGGTGGGCAGAGCGATTGAAGCCTCTCCCGATTCGATTCGCCGACGAAGGCGAGGGTTGATGGGCCGGGTGCGTCCGACGAGGGGAGTGTCGACGTGTACGAGCCCGGACCTCAGGCCAGCACGAGCCTGGGCGCTGATTTCCTCGGCGGTCGACGTAGCGGTTCCACCAGGAAGCCGGCAGTCGGTGACCGTTACGACGTCGAATCGGTGCTGCATCTGTCGTCCCCCTGGCCCGTTAGAACCGGAGGCGAACGCTATCCGTTCGGAAGAATCATCGCTCCAGCGTCGACCAGAGGGCTTGCAAGTCAGCCCGTAACCCGACCAGTGCGGCCGGGTATCTCATGGCGGTGAGCATGTGGTTGAGAACTTCTTCCCCGTAGCGCTCGACCAAGATTCGTGTGCCAGCACGCTTGAGAATCGTTGCTTCTTGTTCTTGGAAACTTTGTCCCTTGGAATGAGCCACGTACACGTCGGTCGCGACCAGAAGGTCATGCCCAGCGGATCGTGCGCGAATGCACCAATCGTTTTCCTCGCCGTATCCCCGAGGAAAAGCCTGTGCGTCGAAACCTCCGATCTCGTCGACAACCGTACGTCGAATACCGAGACAGAAGCCGTTCAACAGTGGGACTCGAACCGGCGCGATCCCGGACGACCAGAGTCGAACGAAGAGATTCAACCACTCGAGGTCGACCCCCACTGGCAAGGCGTTGCGACCCTCGTCGTTGTCTGTGAGATAGGGCACCGATTGAAAGCGAGCGGCACCGGAGATCGGGCCGACTGCAGCTGCTTCAGGATGACGGGTCAGGTGTGAAATAAGTGTCGGGATCCACCCCTTGGGAACTTCGGTATCGCTGTTGAGCACGACGACGTAAGGATTCGAATCGCTGAGTACACCGGCGTTGACAGCTGCCGAGAAGCCAAGAGCGTGCTCGTGGCGAAGGAGAACTGCGGACTGCGAATCAGCGAAGGATCTACAGAGTTCTGCGGTGGGTTCGTCCGAACCGTCGTCGACTATGACAAGTCGGTCCTGTGCCCTGGGTGTTGCGAGGACAGAACCCAGACAGCGACGAACCGATTCTGGGGCGTTGTGCACCGGAACTATCACGGTGGTCGGGGGCACACCGTCCTCGCTGGGAGGGGTCTTCGCATTCGACGACGCTCTCGAGTCGAGGAGTGAGTGGTCACCGAACCATCTGCGAGAACCCGTCGACGTCGACTCCGGAGACGACGGGTCGAACCACGTCACGTTCTGCTGACCGGGAAAAAGCTTGTCCAGGTTGGCGCCTATCCAATCGATGGTTCTTCGATCGGTCGAGTCCCAGAATTCGATCGGTCGGGCGAGCCAGTGTGAAGGAAGTCCCTCGGGACGATCGGTGAAGCACACGTGCTGCGCTCCCTCGGCTCGCTCATGGAGAGAGGCAGGTTCGTGTTCGCCCAGACGGCACGTCACAACCGTGGCCGCGGGATCGACTGGTGCAGAAATCCTTCGTCGCCGACGGCGATCGAGGAGCAGGACGAGCCAGGGCGGAGAGAGGCGACTCGGACCCGAGCGAGATCGGAGACGCCTCACAGTCCGATTTCTCACGAGCTTCAGCGCCTTTTTTCGAATGCGCCGCGCTCTCCACGTCGATTTTTTCATGGCCCGTTGCGTTCGCGCCGTCGGAGAAGGATCGACCGGCGAAACTTTCTCAGTGGAGCCAAAGCCAAGAATCTGTAGCGACGGACCGAGACCACCAATCTCCTGCGCCTGAGGGAAAGGTCGGCGGCCACGGGGGGAAGTTCCTTTGGACCGAGATACGCGTACTTCCTAGCCATTGCCCGCCGCTCGCGATTCATGATCCCGAGTTCTTCCAAGGGTGGTCGAGAGCGGAAGTCTCCCCATGTTCGAATGTCGAGGCGGGGAGCGGAATAGTCGATGCCTCTGATACTCCGGTATTCGTCTCGCATGGGTTCGGTCGCCACCTTCGGCCGATTGGTGGCGACTCCACCGTGAATTTGGTGAAAAGTCGCCTCCCCAGCGAGGAGTATTGGCGTCACCCGGGGAAGTTCGCAGGCTCTTTTCCAGGAGTCGAGATTGACGAATCCGCCGCCTGGAGACGTGAATTCCTCGCAGTAGCCGCCAAGTTCACGCCAGAGGTCTCGAGCCATGAAGAGACTGTTCGACTCGGCGACTGGGTGGAACCACGAAGGTCCTGACGACTCGTCGAACACTGAAATATCGAAGAGTCGATACCCGTTTCGTTCCCAGTCGAGAGATTCGAGCAGGGCATCCTCCGTCGACTGGTCGTACCCATCGAGCATGGTCTGACGCTGCATTCCGGGCCCGAGGTATCTTCCACGGGTACCGACCACGGCGCGTTCCGAAGTCTGGAGTGCTTCGAGGGCCGAACTGAGGAGTCGTGGCGAGGCCATTCGTGCGCCGTCGACAAAGACACCGATGTATTTTCCCATCGCGGAGTTCAGGCCGACGTTCACTGCGTGTGCGGGGCTCGGATTCGGATCAGGAACTCTGATCAACTCGATGCTCGCTTCCAGTGAGCGGAACGAGTCAGGGTCGGGAGGGATTGTCGATCCGTTGTCGACGACAAGGATCTCGTAGTCGTCGGGGTCTATTCCGGTCTGGAAAGGTGTCGACAGTGATCGGAGAGTTCGGGGGAGCTCGCGTGGAATGTCGTAATGAACGACGACGAGGGAGAGTTGGAGTGTCATGCCATCACTCGAAGGGAACGAGAGTTCTCGGAAACGAGCCCTCGACGATATGACGCAACTTCGTCCGAGACGGTTCGGCGCGGTGTTGGGTTCGGATCATTGATAGTTGCTGGAACACGACCTTCCAGAATCGGTCCCTGGGGTCGATGGCCCCGTCCCGATCGAAGATTCGTTGTGGTGGGGAGTATTCAGCAGTCTCGAAGGACATGAGTAGATCGAAGACCTTCCAGAGTTGATCATTGTCGGGGTCGAGGCCCACGACAACGAGACTCCCTGTCGGATGGGTGTCGACTGGAAGGATCATCAAGTCTGGCCGTTGCTCGCGCAGTATGTGGACGATCTTCCACACATCACCGGTCCACGCCTTTGACTGACGTTCTCGTCTCGCCTGAATCTCGTGGTTCGGGAAGATGTCGTCGATCACCACGACGGTCTCAGCATGTGCACTTCTCTCGATGTTCATGAAGTCGAGAAGGGCATTCTCGATTTGGTGAAGACCATCGATGTAGGCGAGATCGACCGGCGGAAAATCACGAAGTCGTTCTGCCTCCTCGAAAAACTCGTCGGACGAGACCTCGACCACCTGGTGGTGTGGTTCGAGTGTCACGCGGATGTCCGGAAACGGGTCGATTCCGATCGCCGGGCATTTGGCGAGTTTCAGACTGTGTCCCATCCAGACGCCCGTTTCCAGGTAGCCACGGGGACGCAGCACTCGATGGACGTCGGCGAGGAAGTCACGCGCGGGCATGCGCCCTTTCATGGCCTCGCCTCCCGGTTCATTCGACGTCACGCCGTCGTTCTGGGCATTTGTCGAGAAATTGGTCCTTCCAGGCGAGGAGGGCGAGAGCTGGGAGTGAGTTTTTCGGAAGACTCCCACCAAGTCGAAAAAGGGGCCGTAGGGACTTCGCGACAGTTCGGTCAGTTGCAGATCGTTCGTTCTGGCCAACGCCTCGAAACTGTCCGGTAGGAAGCGATAGCAGTCGACCGGGAATCGGTGCTCGAATCCCTCGGAGGGCGCGATGAGAACGATGAGCCCTTCGTCGGAGCACACCCTCGACATCTCACCGAACAGTTCCCAGAAGTTCCAGCAGTGCTCGAGTGTCTGTCCCGAAACTATGACGTCGAAGGCGCCGTCATCAGCGTCGATCCTCCCGTCGACATCGAGAACGAGGTCGATTCCCGGCCCGGCGCTGATGTCGAGAGACGTGTAGTCGGCACCGATGGCCTCGAACATCGTTCGATAGGAGCCGTTGACGTCGGCTCCCCCGACGTCGAGAGTTCGGAGTTTCCGACCGTCGGAGAGAACGGGATCGGAAAGGATGTGCCGGCGAATGCAGCGGCGCATGATGATCTGGGAAGAGATGTGCATGGCACCGGTCCTTGAGTCGATCGTAGCGTCAGAAATGCGGGCTCGAAGATTCGTTGGCTGCTGACGTTCGGATCTTCACTATGTACCCTCCGTGCATGTTCGGAACGCGACAGATCGAAGGCCGGGCGAAGGAATTGATGGCGGCCGGGTCACCCGAGAAAGCCTTGGACTTGCTTCGAGGGATGCCGGCGCGTCGGTCGACCAGATCTCTCGAGCGACTCACACTCGAAGCCAGACACCAGGCATTTCGGAAGTTGGCATCGACAATTTCGAATTTCGGCCCATGGCCACCCGAACACGATTCGCGATTCGAGACCGTTGCCGGTGTTCCTGAAATCGACTACTCGGAACTCACCGTGGACGCGCTTCGAGCCGGTGTGATCGGTCGAGGGGCACTCGTGGTCCGAGGCTTGTTCGACGCGAATTCGGTCAAGGTGCTTGCACGAGCAGTTCGTTCGACTTTCCGGGAATACGACAGGAGCGATCACGGGCGTACCGTCAGTCGTCGAAGTCGATGGCTGGATCCGCACACCCTCGGAACTTCCGCTGAACAAAGGCACAATGATCGCCGATGGGTGAGGAAGGCATCCGGAGTTCTTGCGGCTGATTCACCTCGTTCGCTGGCCCAATTCTTGGCGGCGTCGGAGTCATCGGGCGCGATTCGAGTCATCGAGGAATATTTCGGAGAGCGCGCGGCTCTCTCTGTGATGAAGACCACTCTTCGAATGGTGTCTCCGCAGAGAAACGTCGAGCACGCCTGGCATCAGGACGGTGCATTTCTCGGACGTGACGTCCGTTCTCTGAACATGTGGGTGGCCTTGTCCGAATGTGGACAACATGCTCCGACGATTCAGATGCTCACTCGAAGAACTCCTGAAATACTCGGGTCCGGCGGTTCGGAGTCGATCTTCTCGTGGTCGATGTCGACGAGTGACGTGGAGCAAATGGCGGGTGACGAAGGAATCGCCTGGCTCCATTTCAATGCGGGTGATGTGGTGTTCTTCGATCACCTGAATCTTCACAGCACAGCGGTGAGGGATGGAATGACCGAGGATCGTCTGGCCATCGAGGCCTGGTTTTTCGCGCCAAGTGCATTTCCCGAAGATCGGATACCCCTTCTCGTTTAGGACGAGGTTCCGATCACGGCTCGAAGGTCCAACGACCGCAAAAGTCCTTGCGCGTGTAGGCGACACTCGTCGGGTCGACCTTCCAGTCGAACGGACCGAAGTAGTACTGACCGAGACCGATTCCGGTTCCTGAACCCATGAGGCCGGGAGGCGCGGTGCCGAAGTTCTGCATCCAGAAAGGCTCCGACCAGAAGAGTGCGCAATAGTCGAGAAAGACGAATTCGTCGACGAAGACGTACCCTTGGGCCGTTAGGTGAGGCCACAAGTTGACGACGCAGTCGTGCAGACTCGACTGGAAGTCGACGTCGAGAAACATGAGCACTATTGGCTCTTCGTGAAGTGGAAGACTTTGGTGGAACCAACCTGATCTCAGCTCGCAGCAGTCGAGTTTTCCGTGCCGATCGATATTGGCTCGGACAGTTTGTTCGTCGCCGGCGAAGAGCCCTCGAGCCTCGGGTCGAGCGTGGGCATCACCCGGGACTGGCTCGGGAAGGCCTTCGAAGGAGTCGTAGACGACGAGTTTCCTCCCGGTGATATCGCAGATGATGCTCAAATTCGTGCTGGTGCCGCCAAGCCACGAACCACATTCGACGACAACCCCTGGTTCGTCGGGGGGTAGACGGAGCAGTGCAGCGGCCATGGCGACGTGAGCCTTGTACGAGATCCCCGTTCGAATTCGTCGGGTGTTCTTCCACAGTCGAAATACGAGATGAAACCGGCGCCACCATCCCATCCGATAGGTGGGGTGCAGGTATCTCTTATCGAGAGTGAAGGTGGCGAGCCAAGGAATCGACAGGAAATGGAACCAGGCGACGAGGGAGTTCAAGCGCCTTTCCGTCACCACCCTAGGTTAGGCCGAATTCATTTGCGGCTCCGCGTTTGTTACGCCCTCGACAGCCAGCGTCGTACGGCCTCACCCGTACGTCGACCCGAGAAGAGTGCACCCTGGATTGACGCCGTGTCGCGGTGGTCCCCACACACGAACAGTCCGTCACCGAGTCCGATCGTCTTCTTCGGCGAGAAGGGAGGCGACTGATCGGGCTGTCCGTGTGGAATGCGATAAGTGCGAAGATGTCGCCATTCATCGACCTGCGGGCCGAACATGGCCGTGAGTTGCGTGCGAGCCGCTGCCTCCAGGTCGCCCTCGAGGATTCCGGGGAGTGCGGCGGCCACGAGATGCCGGCCAGCAGGCGCGTAGAAGGGACTGATGTTGCTCATCACGGCGACGTTCAACACGGGTCCGAGTCCGTCGCCGTCGAGGACGATCGCTTTCGACGACGTGGGCGCCGCCGGTGCGTCGAAATACACGCACGACACCGAACGGGACGCGACGTCGGAGATCGGGACCAGGCGTTGGGCGACCGGACCCTCGGTCGCCACCACGACCGCCGTTGCCTCGACAATGGATCCGTCGGCGAGGGTCACGTGGCCCGGCGCCACATGGCGCACCTCGGTCGACAAATGAATCTGCGACGTGGGAACACGTGAGGCGAGCTGCTCGGGAAGGCGTTGCATGCCACCGGCCGGAACCGCCGCATCACCCTCGGCGAGCATGCGGAACACGATGTCGAACATTCGACGGGATGCCGTGAGTTCGGGGTCGAGCTGGATGCCGCCGACGAGTGGTCGGAAGAAACGGTCGAGCATCGTGGGTGTGAAGCCGGCCTTCTCGAGCACCGCGCGCGTGGTCAGGTCGGCGCCTCGAAGGAGATCGGCGGCGCGGCCGCTCTTCACGCGCCGACGTAACAGCGCGATGCGGGCCTTGTCGAAGACGGTTCCCACCGGAGCGACAGCGGTCGACACCAACGAGGAGGGTTTGCGGAACGGATCGGACACTTCGTGTCCACGACCGTCGATCCACACGAGCGCACCCGGATCGAACGAGCAGAGGTCGAGTGCGTCGACGTCGAACTGGCGCGCCAGTTCCGGATAGGCGGTGAGAATCACCTGAAATCCGCGATCGAGGAGGAAGCCGTCCACCTCGTCGGTGCGGACTCGTCCACCGACGGCGTCGGAGGCTTCGACCACGTGTACGTCGACACCAGCGTCGTTCAACGATCGCGCCGCAGCCAGGCCGGCGAGGCCACCACCGACCACGAGCACGTCGCAACGAACGGGAAGCGTCATGCCGATCGTCTTTCGTCAGACGATCACTTCGACAGAAGCGATCGAAGTGCCGACTCGAGGTCGGCGTGCGCGAAGGTGAAACCGTCTCGTTCGAGCACAGTGGGCATGACCTTCTGTCCGGTGAAAAGCAGGGCATCGGCCAACTCGGACCCGAGAAGCAATTTGGGTCCGAACGACGGCACGGGAACGAAACTCGGTCGCTTGAGCACCTTGGCGAGAGTCTTGGTGAACTCGGCTTGGGTGACGGGTCGAGGCGCCGTGAGATTGACGGGACCGGTCACGTTCGACGAAAGGAGGTGTCCGATGGCGGCGATTTCGTCGTCGATCGAGATCCAACTCTGCCACTGGCGCCCGGATCCCATCCGGCCACCTGCACCCAACTTGAAGAGAGGAAGCAGTTTTTTCAGCGCACCACCCTTGGGCGACAGGACGATGCCGGTCCGCAGGTGTGCCACGCGCACCCCGGCTTTCTCAGCAGCGGCAGTCTCGGCCTCCCACTGCACGCACACGTCGGCGAGGAAACCTTGTCCGGCCGGAGAATCCTCGGTGAACGTGCTCGATTCGCTCTCGCCGTAGATGCCGATCGCCGAACCCGACAGAAGCACCTTCGGGCCGTCGGAGAGGTCGGCCAGTGCCGATGAGAGAAGAGAGGTGCTCTTCGTTCGGCTCTCGAGAATCTCGCGCTTGTAGTCGGTGGTCCAACGTTTGTCACCGATGCCGGCACCGGCGAGGTGGACGACGGCGTCGACGCCGCGCAACTTGTCGGCTTCGATGGATCCATCCTTCGGGTTCCAGGCAATCGAGTCGGCACCAGATGACGACTGACGAGTGAAACGGAGCACACGGTGTCCGTCGGTGGCGAGGCGGTGAGCGAGAGCGGTTCCAATGAGGCCGCTCGCTCCGGTGATGGCGATTGAGGTCACGCTTCGAGGCTACGACCGCCACGGAACGGGTGCACGACCGGAGCGGTGGTGTCAGACGTCTCGATCAGTGGCCGCGGTCGACTGTCGAGTCATGAACGGCCTCCTCGTGCCGAACCTCGTCGTCGATCACGATCGGGACCGAGGTCACCACGGTGTTCGGGCGATACAAGAGCCGTCCCTTCAGCTTGAACGCCATCTGGTTGTGGAGCCAGGCGGTGCGTTTCGGCGTGACGTTTTCAGGAATCACCACGGTGATGATGTCGTCTTCGGATTCGGCATCGAGTTCGTCGAGGTACTTCAGCACGGGCTTGGTGAGTTCGCGGTACGGCGAACGGAGGATCTCGAGTTGAAGAGGGACCTCGTGATCGGACCATGCCTTCTTGATGGCCTCCGATTCGGATTCACTCGTGCTGACCGTGACGGCGAGCAGTCGATCGGGGCGGAGGCTCTTCGCATATTCGATGGCGTGCAAAGTGCCCTTGTTGATGCTTCCGACGAGCACCACCACGAAGTGGGTGCGCCGCTGCGGTCGGTAGGACGTATCGACCGACACGATCGACTTCACTCGCGCGTAGTGGCGTTCGATCGACGAGAAGAACAGCACGAGGAGTGGAATCATGACGGCCGGGATCCAGGCTCCGTCCTTGAACTTCACGACGAGGACCACACCGGCGACGACGGCGGTTGTCGTGGCACCCACGATGCTCACCGGCATGAAGATCTTCCAGTTCTTCGGTCGTAGGCGCCATTGTCGAACCGCCATTCCAGTCTGACTGAGTGTGAATCCGGTGAAGACTCCGATGGCGTAGAGCGGAATGAGTGCGGTCACGATTCCGCCGAAGACGATCACGAGAAGGATTGCGGCGAGCGACAAGAAGATGATGCCGTTCGAGAACACCAGTCGACTGCCGCGGTTCTGGAACTGCTTGGGAAGGAAGCCGTCCCGAGCGACGATCGACGAGAGTCTCGGGTAGTCGGCAAAAGCGGTGTTGGCCGCAAGAATCAAAATGCCGAAGGTGGCGAACTGCATGATGAAGAACATCGCGTTTCGACCGCCGTATACGTGCTCGGCCATCTGGGCGAGCACGGTCTGAGTGATCCGGCCCTCCTCGTCGGCCACCGGCTCGATGTGGTGGGCGAGCACCGACAGTCCGAAGAAACTCGAACCGAGGATGACGGCCATCATCACCAAGGTGTTGGCCGCGTTGCGACTCTCGGGCTTCTCGAACGCAGGCACTCCGTCGGAGACGGCCTCCACGCCGGTGAGGGCGACAGCACCTGACGAGAACGCTTTCAAGAAGAAGTAGAGGCCGATGCCTCCTGTGCCGGCGAGGATCTCTTCCGACACCGGGTCGGTGTGGTCGATGGGTGGCAGGTCTTGGAACCACACGCGGAACAATCCGACCACGATCAAGAGGAACAGCGAGGCGATATAGATGTAGGTGGGTGGAGCGAAGAGTGCGCCTGACTCCTTCAAGCCACGGAGGTTGGCCAGCATCATGAGGAGGATGAAGCCGACACACATGTGCACGCGGTAATCCTTCAATCCGCTGAAGGCCGAAATGATGGCGGCGACACCACC
>Ga0129336_10001657_pt1 | contig 13548 bp, 14 predicted proteins | sample CPB6_02_DNA_FD_96878 | JGI IMG/M metagenome (GOLD analysis project Ga0129336, IMG submission 96878) | Freshwater to marine salinity gradient microbial communities from Chesapeake Bay, USA - CPBay_Sum_0.6_0.2_DNA | ecosystem: Environmental > Aquatic > Marine > Coastal | place: USA: Chesapeake...
GCCAATCCAATCGAGAAGAAAGCCTGTCCAAGTGCGGCCACATAAACCCCAGGCTTTGTGAGCGCGCTCCAGTCCGGTTGAAACAAAAAGCTCACGCCGCTGCCGAACCCCGGTAGGCTTGTGCTGTGTATCGCCAGGGCCAGCAACAATACCCCCAGCGCAGGCAGAAGCACTTTGGTGATCCGTTCGATGCCTTTTTCGACACCTCGAACAATGATGGCGAGCGTGAGCGCCAGCGATAGAAATTGCCATGCAAAGGGCTCGATTGGCTGCGCAATATGGGACTGGAAGGCAATGGCAAAGCCGGGCTCGGTGAGCACATGGGTGGTGTTGAACAAGTAAAGGCCCAGGTATCTCAGCACCCAGCCGGCGATGACTGCGTAATAAGCAAGAATCAGCACCGAGGCAAACACTCCCAGCAGGCCCAGATGGCGCCAACCTTTGGGAAGCAGCATGGCGACGGCGCTGGAACTTTCTTGGCGCATGCTGCGACCCAATGCAAACTCGCCCAACAGAAGCGGCACCCCAACCAGCAACACCATGGCCAGATAGATCAACAAGAAGGCGCCACCACCGTTTTCACCGGCCACATAGGAAAAGCGCCAGACATTGCCAAGACCCACGGCCGATCCCAGTGCGGCCAGCATGAATCCTGCCCGGGTGCGCCAATGTTCCTGCGTTTCGGTCATGGTCTGGCTGCTGCCTGGGACCGGTCGCCAGATCAACCCTGGGCAATTGGCCGGGTAGAGTCACGGCACCATTCGCTCCAGCTCCCGGCGTAGAGCCCGGTGCGTCCCAGGCCAGCGATTTCCATGGCCAGCAGATTAGGAATCGCGCTGACGCCGCTGCCGCACTGGTGCACCACAGTGGCAGGGTCGCGCCCAGCGAGCAGTTCGACAAATTCGGACCGCAACTGTTCGGCGGGTTTGAACTTGCCATCGGCAGTGAGATTGAGATTGAAGGGCCGGTTGAGAGCGCCTGGAATATGGCCGGCCACCGGATCCAAGGGTTCCACCTCGCCACGATAGCGCTGGGCAGAGCGGGCATCCACCAAGGTTTGCGACGTGCGCCCAAGTTGCCGAACTACCTGCTCGGTGGTGACAAGCTGAGCGCAAGGCTTGCTGGACACAAAAGTGGATGGACTGCTAGACATCGCTGCACCAGATTGCAGGGCACCGCCAGCGGCTTGCCAGGCTTGAAATCCGCCATCCAGTACTGCGACCGCTTCATGTCCAATCCATTTGAGCATCCACCATAGGCGCCCGCATTGGCCAGAGTTTTGCCGGTCATAGACCACCGCCTGCATGTCTTGCTGGAAGCCAAGCCCGGCCAGCCAGGCGGCAAACTGCTCTCGAGTCGGCAAGGGGTGTCGGCCACCGCTGGCTGAAGCTGCTCCCTCCTGGGCGCTGAGATGGCGGCTCAGGTCAGCGCGTTGGGCGTTGACAATGTGCGCACTCAGGTACTGCTGCTCGCCTTCGGATGGCTTCATCAGCTCATAACTGCAGTCAAACACCATCAGGGCTTGCTGGGTTTGCTGAAGCGTCATCAGCTGTTCAGGGGTGATCAGAGTGGTGTACATGGCAGTAGGAGGGCAGATAAAGAGTGGGTCCGAGGTTCAAGCGTAGCACGAGGAGGGGGCTCGCCAAGCTGTCTACCGGCCACGCATGAACAGCGCATCCAGGTCTTTGAGGCTCACTTGACGCCAGGTGGGGCGGCCGTGGTTGCACTGGTCGGAACGCTCAGTCTGCTCCATTTCGCGCAACAGCGCATTCATCTCTTCCAGGGTCAGGCGACGGTTGGCCCGCACCGCACCATGACAGGCCATGGTGGCCAGCAATTGATTGTGGGCTTGCTCGATCAGCTGGCTGGCTTCGTGTTGCGCCAATTCGACCAGTACGCTGCGTGCCAGTTCCACCGCATCGCCTTGGGCCAAAGTTGCTGGCACCGCACGTACGGCCAGGGTTTTCGGAGAAAAGGGCGTCAGCTCCAGACCCAGTTGGCGCAAAGTGTCCTGATGGGCTTCAGCAGTGGCGACTTCCTGGGGGGTGGCGGCAAAAGTGGCTGGAATCAACAAGGGCTGACTTGACAAACCCTGTCCATCGAGCTGGGTTTTCAGGCGCTCATAAACAATGCGCTCATGGGCTGCATGCATGTCCACAATGACCAGCCCCTGCTCATTCTCTGACAGGATGTAAATGCCTTTCAGCTGGGCCACAGCCCGGCCAAGCGGCCAGGCCTGGGTGTCGGATGCCTCTTGGCCAGCAGGATCTTCCGATTTCCTTGGCGTCCAGGGCGATGCGGGCTCTGCCAGCAATTGAGCGCCAGTGGGCTGCCAAAGGCTGGCCAGATCGTTCACCGGGTGGCCTGGCCGATCTTCCAGGCGCATGAAAGACTGGCGCCAGGCCAGGGAATGATCAACTGTGGAATGGTCAGCCGGGTAAGCCCCCATGCCGGGTTCAACCGACGCCACAGGTTGAGATCTCGGTATGGCCAGGGCATTTTCAACCGCATGGCGCACAGCCTGATGCACCTCACGGCTATCGCGAAAGCGCAGCTCGATCTTGGTGGGATGCACATTCACGTCGACCCGGGTCGGATCGATTTCAAGGTAAAGCGCGAAAGCAGGTTGCTTGAGTCCGTGCAGAACATCCTGGTAGGCACTGCGGGCAGCGTGGGTGAGTACCTTGTCGCGTACGTACCGGCCATTGACAAAGAAAAACTGATGATCGCTCCTGGCCCGCGACGCAGTGGGCGAGCCCGCCCGTCCCCAGATGCGTATGGCTTGAGATGCGCCAGGCGCCAGTAGTCCCTGAAAATCGACCTCGACTGAATCAAGCATGAAGTCGTTTCCCATGACATCTGCCAGCCTTTCATCCTGGGCATCTGGGCCGATATGCGCACGCCATTGTTCGATCAGCTTGCCCTCATGCCAAACCGCAAAGCCGACATCCGGACGGGCCAGGGCATGGCGACGAACCGACTCGATGCAATGCGCTAACTCGGTCGCATCGGATTTGAGAAACTTGCGCCGAGCCGGGGTACTGAAAAATAGCTCTTTGACTTCAACCGTGGTGCCTTTGGCGCGTGCTACTGGTTTGATCTCACCGCTGTGCCCATCGAGCTGCCAGGCCTGGTCCTGCCCCTCGGCACGCGAGTAGATACTGCAGTCTGCAATGGAATGAATGGCCGCCAGGGCCTCACCCCGGAAGCCCAGCGTGCTGACGGCTTCCAGTTCCCTCAGATCCCGGATTTTGCTGGTGGCGTGGCGCTTGAGGGCAATTGGCAATTCAGTAGGAGGAATACCCCAGCCATCATCTTCGACAACGATCAGGCGCACACCGCCAGCCATGAGGCGCAATGTAATTTGAGCTGCGCCCGCGTCTAATGCGTTGTCAATCAATTCGCGAACCACCGAAGCAGGACGCTCCACCACTTCGCCAGCTGCAATCTGACTGATTAGCGCATCAGGTAATTCCTGAATGGGGCGGCGCAGGGATGATGTACGCAGATTGGCAATCACCCAGTGATTTTAGGCGCTGATGAGCTGCAGCCAGGGCAGTCGCTAGCGATGGGAAAAAGAAAATGCAGCGACTGCTGTGGCGGCTTACTGCTTTTTCTTCATGCCAAACTGCTCCATCTGGCGGGCGATCAAGTCATCTTCACGCGCAATCAATTGGGCAAAGTCTCGCGAGGGCAGGAAGGCCGGAACAAATCCGAGTTTTTGCCCGGTGCTGATGAACTCAGGGCGCTGCAGTGCAAACTGAATGGCTTTTTCCAGCCGAGCAAGAGTGGCCGGCGGTGTGCCGCGGGGCACGCCAATCCCGCGCCAGAGATCCATGGCGGGCACCGTTAAGCCCAACTCGGCTGCGGTTGGTGCGTCTGGAAATATGGGGTCGCGCCTCGAGCCCAGCACACCCAGCACCCGCAACGAACCGCTACGGACATGGGGCGCTACAGCGCTAGGTAGTTGAATGATGGCATCGACATGACCACCGAGCAGATTGGTGACGACCTGGCTGGAGTTGAATGGCACATCTAGTGAATGGGCACCAACTGTTTCGAACAGGGCAGTAGAGGCCATATGGGTATGGCTTCCAGTTCCTGAGTTTCCGACCTTGAGCTTGCCTGGGTTGGCGCGAGCGTAGTCGATCAGTTCACCCATGGTTTTCCAGGGCGACGAAGCCTGCACCACCACGGCGGGAATCTCAATGGTGGCGCGGGCCACCGCTTCAAAGGCCTTGTAGTCGATGTTCATGGTGCCACCATGGAATGTGGTGGAAATTGAATTCGAGTTCCACACCATGGTCCTGCCGTCTGGTCGAGCGGCGGCTACATACTTGTAGCCGATCGCACCACCTCCACCTGGCTTGTTGATCACCGGAACCGGTTGCTCCAGATACTTGGACATGCCTTCGGCCAGGATGCGGGCGCCAACATCAGCCGATGAACCGGCCGGGAAAAGGACGACCATTTCAAAGGGAGCATTGTTGGAAGCCTGGGCCAGGGCTGACCCCAGGGGACAGCTCAGGCCCAACACTGCCAGCAAACTAAGAAAAGTGCTACGACGTGAAATTTTGTTCATCATGCAAACTCCTCAAAAGTGCTTTTGTTCATGTCAGAATCGTTTTTTGAATCACCGGCGCCTTATGCGGCAGGGTCGGCCAAGACCTCGGCTAATTGCACCCGTCGGCCCTCTTTTGCCGAAATAATGCCAGCGCGGATAACTCCCAAAGAGCGGGTGGCGTATTCGCCGCCGGTCTCGGGTGTTCCTTGGCCGCGCACCGCAGCGGCGAACTCTTCCAGTTCTTCCACAAAGGTGTCATTTTTGGTGAAAGCTATGGGTACAACTTTGTCCGTACCACGCTTGATAAAGCGCAGACCACCGTGCAGGTCGTAATAGGCGCTGGCCTCCTTGCCGTAAATGTTCATCACATAGTTTTCAGAGGCTGAGGCATAGCTGGCATTGACGGTGGAAAGCGCGCCATTTTCATGTTCCAGCAGCAGGCTGGCCACATCAGGGTTGTCTCCCGGCAAGACCAGCTGCGCCAACTGGCCACTGACAGACTTGATGGGGCCGATCAGGTACTCAAGTACATCGATATAGTGGACGCCAATTTGCAGCATGACTCCACCGGGCATGCCGGCGGCCTGGTAGCGCCAGGAACTCAGATCGATCTTGCCCAAGCGGTCGCGGCTGATATTGGCCTCGGCATTGACCAGCCGCCCGAATTCTCCAGCGTCAATTTTCTGGCGAATCCAGCGAAACTGGCTTTCACGGCGGCGCTGGTAGCCCAAAGCCAGCACCACGCCCGCAGAGCGGCATACCTCGGTAATGGCTCGGCCATCAGCCAGGGTATTGGCGATGGGTTTGTCCAGAAATACATGCTTGCCAGCTGCTGCGGCCTGGCGGGTGGTCTCCAGATGCACATTGTTGGGCGTGGTGTTGATGACTGCGTCGATCGATGGATCGGCCAGAATTTCCTCGTAGCTGGACGCGACCTGGCAACTGTATTTCTTGGCAAATGCTTCCCGTTTTTCAGGGGAACGGGTGAAGCAGGACTTGATCTTGAGCTTGCCCGAGCGCACCATCGCATCGGCCAAAACATCGGACCACCAGCCCATGCCCAGGCAGGCTACTTGAATGGGTTCAAAAGACATTGTCGATTCCTCTGGAAAAAGTGATTATTTGGCGTCGATGGAAACGGACGCACCAATCGATTCAACCGCCGCTTTGGCCAGATCGGCATCGGCTTGCCAGTTGCCACCTGAAACACCCACTCCGCCAATACATTCTCCGTCGACAATGACTGGAGCGCCACCTTCCATCGCAGTCCAACGGTCAGGGCCGGCAGCCAGTGCCAGGCCAATGGCATGCGAGGTGTCCAGGCTCTGCCCAACTGCGCCCTGCGAGGTGGTCATGCGCTTATTGGAGGATGCGCAAATAGCCTTGGTGGTTGAGGAATGCAGGGTATGAAAGCGCCCACCGTCCATACGTTTGGCCAGGATGACATTGCCACCGCCGTCAGCGACCACCACACAAATGGCCAGCCCCTCGCGCGTAGCACCCTCAATCGCGGTGGCGCACATTTTTTCTGCGCCGGCTAGGGTGAGACGTTTTGCATTCGCAACAAACATTGAATCAATCTCCTCGAAATCAAATAAAACAGGTTGCAGAATTGCGCAGTCCGGTTTGCTCCAAAATGGGGTAATCCACCGAACAACACTACGCCATTCTGCCCGCTCTTCAAGTCACTCATGGCATCGTTTTGGCAGGGAAATCATGGGCTTGCTTTACCGATGGATCTTGTGCTAGGTGATTTGACGGGGATCACTTCCATCAAGCCCTGGGATAATCCTGTGCATGGAACTTGCCGCATTTCTGATCGATTTCATCCTGCATGTCGACCGCTACCTCGAAAGCTTTGTCCAGAACTATGGCGCCTGGGTTTATGCGCTGCTGTTCCTGATCATCTTTGTCGAGACGGGCCTGGTGGTGATGCCCTTTTTGCCCGGCGACTCCCTCTTGTTCGTGGTGGGTGCGATGGCTGGTGCCGGCCTGTTGAGCTACTCGGTGGTTGTTCCGTTGCTTTTGATGGCAGCCATTTTGGGTGACCAGTGCAACTATTCGATCGGCCGCTATTTTGGCCCCAAGGTCTTTCGATGGGAAAAGTCGCGCTTGTTCAATAAGGCGGCCTTTGATCGTGCGCACGAGTTCTACGAAACCTATGGCGGCATCACCATTGTGCTGGCCCGTTTCATGCCCTTCCTGCGCACTTTTGTGCCTTTTGTTGCCGGCGTGGCAGACATGGGGCGCGCCAAATTCTCGCTCTACAACATCCTGGGCGCGCTGATCTGGGTGCTGGGCATCTGCACGGCGGGCTATTTTTTGGGCAGCCTGCCTTGGGTCAAGTCGAATCTGGAGAAGATCATCTGGGGTCTGATCCTGATTCCCGGTCTCATTGTCATCTACGGTGCTTGGAAGGCGAGTCGGCGGCCCAAAGTGGAATTTCTTTCCGCGCCGAAGTAGTCGAGTTGAACTACTCGAAAGTCTTCAGCCAGTTCAGTAAATGGCTGATTCCATCCCGTGGCGTATCGATATGGTTGGAGATCAGTTCAACATAACGGGAACTCGGGTTGGCTGGTATCTGATCGAAGATCATCGCCTTGGCTCTCCGAGCCCAGGGGTCACTATTGCCAATGATGAGCAGTGCCGCAGTGCCCGCACGTACCTTGGCTGAGGTCTGCGTCATGGCGCCCAGGCCTTTGGGGTCGAAGTAGCTGAAATAAATCCTCGCCTTGGTCCTGATCAAGCTGTTCTTACCCTGGTTGCTGTCATCAAACGCCTCGATGTCCTCCCCTTTTCCATCATTCAGCATGGTTTTTGCCCGGTTGACGCTGGCCGAGAAAAATGATTCCTGGATATCGGGTGAATGGCCAGGCGCCAGGAGGGCGATTCCGCTGACGCCCTCCCTGCGACTCGCGTAGGCCAAGGCGGCATTGGCACCAAAGCTGTGACCCGCAAGTATGATTTTTCGGGCACCCTTGCTTTTCATGTCAGCCACAAGGACGTCAAGCTGAGCCAGAGTCTCCGAGTAGTCAGCGTCGTACTGTCTGTCACGCGACCAGGGCATGACAGGGCTTGTCACCACATAGCCCGTGTCGGTAAGCGCCTGGGCCACAGCAACAAGTCCAGGAAACTTTGGCTGCCCGTTCTTGCCGTGCATGAGGATCACCCCGATTTCTGCAGGCGCAGCCCAGGCATACGCGCAGCAGGTCCACAAAAGGGCAAGGCAAAGGCGGATTTTTTTCATGGCACTTCAATTCGTCTGGCCGGCACGGTCTATGGCAGTCGCCGACCGCACAGGCAGTTTACTCTTGGTTGGATGCGACCGAGCTTGATCAATAAAGAAGTGTCGAGTCTGCACCAGCCGATGGATGAAATATCAGCTTGTGCCGGCCATCAGTTTGAATGGGCTTGGTTATCTTTGAGGTAGATCAAGCCCAAGCCCTGCTGGGTTGATGCTTGCCAGTGTGTCCAGAGCAAGGTAAGCCCATGACGCCTAAAAAACCAGACCCAGGTCCACAAACCCACAGCATGCAAGCCATACCCGAGGCGGCCTAAGTGGTGGATGGTCAGATCATTCTGCGACCGGATGGGTATTACTGGTGTTTGCCGAATGATATGCAGGAAATCGGCCCCTTCCTCAGCGTCGAGGAGGCGCAGGCTGATATGCAGGCCGCCTCCGGTGAGGCGCCCGAACCGGGTGAGACCTTGCAGGAAGCGGAGAGCGAACTGGGCATATCCGACTGGATTGATCCGGATACCGGGGAGCCAGCTGAGGGCTGGTCCAACCCACACCTTGACAGGGATTGATCAGTGCAGAAAAGTACCCAATGGAACCTCTGGTATGTGATCCTGGCCGTCATGGGGCATCGCGCGCAGCATGGTCCTGCGTTTTGGCATGGACGAGACTCTGGGTCATGTGGCCTACGAAGACCCTCCATCCCCCTTTCTGGGCCAATTGCCGGATGGCGTGGGGGCCAGCGCACGCCGTTTTTCCCCTCAGACCGGGCGTGAAATCGACTGTGCCGTGCGCGCCCTGACCGAAGCCGCCTTGCGTAGCGCGAGCGAAATACTCAGCCAAAACCGTGCCTTGCTGGAGCGAGGCAGCCAGGAGTTGTTGGCGCTCGAGACACTCAGTGAGGATCAGGTGCGTGCACTGCTGGAGATGCCGGCAAAACCGCTAAATACGCCCAGCGCGGGCTGAAGTTCAATGAGAGGGCATAGGGTGGTGGCCAGCGCCAGACCGGTCGATCGCTGAAGGGCCTGCCGAATTGACTACTAAATCTTTCCAGCCCGTGCCAGTGGTGGATTTTTGGCAAAGTAGGCCTTGATGCCACGCATCAAGGCATCGGCAAGCTGATCCTGGTAGCCCTCGTTATTGAGCTTGACCTCATCCTCTGGGTTGCTGATGAAGGCGGCTTCCACCAATACGCTAGGAATATCGGGTGCTTTCAGGACTGAGAAGGCAGCCTGCTCCACCCTGGGCTTGTGAAGTTTGCCCACCCTGGCGATCTCGCCCAGCAAGGAACCGCCAAGCTTGAGGCTGTCATTGATCTGCGCAGTCGTGCTCATATCCAGCAGCGCATGCATCACTTGCTTGTCCTTGGATTGGATGTTGACTCCTCCAATCTGGTCGGCCTTGTTTTCTTTGGCCGCCATCCATCGTGCAGCGCTGCTGGACGCGCCGCCCTGGCTGAGCGCAAAAACGCTGGCGCCCTGAGGTCGCGGTGAGTAAAAGGCATCGGCGTGGATGCTGACGAACAAGTCAGCCTGTACCTGACGTGCTTTTTGCACCCGCACATGCAAGGGGACGAAGTAATCGGAATCTCTGGTGAGGTAAGCGCGCATTAGGTTGCCGTTGATGCGGGTGGCGTTGATCCGCTCTCTGAGGCGACGGGCAAGCCGCAGTACCACGTCTTTCTCGCGCGTGCCTCCCGGGCCGATGGCACCCGGGTCTTCCCCCCCATGCCCGGGATCCAGCGCGATGATGATCAGGCGTTCGGTTTTTGACTTTTCAGGAGCCTTGGCATTGCCTGGAGAATTTGCCCCCGGAGCGGGCTCAGTGACCGAATTCGCAGCTGGGGTGCTGCCCGGGGATGCAGGACGCTGCACCTGGCGTTCAATCAATTCCCCCAGAGGATCAGCAGGTTTGGTGGGGCTGGCCAGTCGGTTATCCAGCCGGTCTCGAATCAATGATTCCAGAGGGTCCCGCACCTGGGTGGGATACAGATCGAGCACCAGTCGGTGCTGGTAGGCCGCTACCGGTGACAGGGTGAACACCTGGGGCGACATGGGCTGCTTGAGGTCGAGCACGATCCTCACCACCCCAGGTGCATTCTGGCCCACGCGGACCCCGGCAATATTGGGATCATCTGGTAAAACCTTGGCCACAATTTCGCGCAGGGCAGGGTTCAACTCGATGCCTTCGATATCCACCGCCAGCCTTGGCGGATCGGGCACGAAGAGTTGCCGGGTGGTCAGATGGGCATCAGACTCGATGGTCACCCGAGAGTAGTCTGCAGCAGGCCAAACGCGCACAGCGAGGATGGTGGCGCCCCGGGCCAATTGGGCGGCACCCAACAAAAGCACCAGGCTACCCTGTTGCATCAGCTGCCTACGCTTCAATCCATTCCCCTTTGTCCGATCGTCTGGATCAGCTCCTGTCCGATTGCCGAATTGGCGCTCAGGCTGACTTGGCGGGCTCCGTCGGGGCCAAGTTCCAGATGGATCGCTAAGTCGGCCTCAGGCAGGAGCCCTTCGGCCTTTTCAGGCCATTCCACCAGTTTCAGTCCTTTGCTGGCGAAAATATCTCGAAAACCTGCCTCTTCCCATTCATTGGGGTCCTTGAAGCGGTAGAAATCAAAATGCCAGATCTGGCAAGAGGCCAGCGCATAAGCCTCAACGATTGCATAGCTGGGGCTCTTGATACGGCCTCGCACACCCATGGCCTGCAGCAAATGGCGCGCCAGAGTGGTTTTCCCCACCCCCAGATCACCCCGCAATTCGATCAATGCATTTCCCAAAGCAGGTTGGGCTGCCAGGTGGGCAGCAAAAATTTGCGTATCACCCTCATCCTGAAAAGACAAGGTTTTTACAATCGGCAGGTGAGTTTCAATAGCACGCAATTCGTCACTCAGATTCGGGAATGGGCCCGTGAGCTTGGATTTTCCCAAATTGGCGTCACTGGTGTCGACCTGTCTGAAGCCGAGGCTGGATTGCTGGACTGGTTGGCGAAGGGTTTTCACGGCAGTATGGACTATATGGCCGCTCATGGTCTGAAGCGGGCCCGGCCGGCTGAATTGGTACCCGGGACGATCAGCGTGATTACCGCCAGCATGAACTACCTTCCCCTTGTCACCGCCGAGGACTGGCAAGCCAAGGAACTAGCTCGTCTGGACAAAGCGGAAGATGCAGTGATCTCGCTGTACGCCCGGGGCCGTGATTACCACAAGGTTTTGCGGGGCAGATTGAGCAGCCTGGCGCAGTTGATGGCCAGGCATATCGGACCTTTGGGTTACCGTGTTTTCACCGATTCAGCGCCTGTGATGGAGGCTGAGTTGGCGGTGCGCAGCGGGCAGGGCTGGCGCGGCAAGCACACCTTGGTGCTCAACCGCGAGGCGGGCTCCATGTTTTTTCTGGGGGAAATTTATGTCAATCTGGACTTGCCGTCCAGCACGGCCCAGAGCGGACATTGCGGAAGCTGCGAGGCCTGTATTTCCATCTGTCCAACAAAGGCGATTGTGGCGCCCCAAAGACTGGATGCCCGGCGCTGTATTTCCTACCTGACCATCGAGCATCGCGGGTCCATCCCTGCTGAACTCCGCCCCCTGATCGGTAACCGCATCTACGGCTGCGATGATTGTCAGTTGGTCTGCCCCTGGAACAAGTATGCCCGCCGCGATGCCTTGCCCGACTTTGATCCGCGCGAAGGGCTTGACGATGCTAGCCTGATTGCGCTGTTTGGGTGGAGTGAGGAAAAATTCCTACAAATGACCGAAGGCAGCGCAATCCGTCGAATTGGTCACGCACGCTGGCTGCGCAATATCGCTGTTGCCATGGGCAATGCACTGCGCAGTTTGCCCCGGTCGGACATCTTGGCCGCACTGGAGCAGCGTGCCAATCACCCCGACGAAGTGGTCAGGGAGCATGTTCAATGGGCCCTGGCCCAGGCAAGCTTGCACAAGCCCTAGAAAACACGCAGAAATTCCAGGGCGAAAGCTAGGCTCAGCACGCCCAACAGGGTCGATAAAGTCACCAGGCCAGCCACAAAGCTGCCGTCGTAGCCCATTCGCGTGGCCAGCACATAACTGCTGGAGGCGGTTGGGAGTGCGGAAAAACTGAGCAAAATGGTGGTTTGCACTGGATCCAGACCAAATACCAGTGCCAGCCCAGCAGCCAGAAGGGGCATCAGCAAATGCCTGATGGTGAGCAGACCGATGCTCAGCGCTTTGGCCTGCAACAACATGCCAAAACGAAGCCCTGCGCCTGCAGCCATGAGCCCAAGAGCCACCGAAGATGCACCGATTCGCGACACCGTGGGCTCCAACCATCCTGGCACTTTGAAGCCTGCAAGATTTGCGGCCAAGCCAAAGAATGTGGCGATGATCAGAGGGTTGCGGAGCAGTTCTTTGGCCAAATTTCGTTGTCCGTAGCGTGCCATCGGCCAAACTGCCCCCAGGTTGACCAGCGGGACACAGGTTCCAATCAGGATCGCAGTCATCAGCAGACCTTGGGGGCCAGCCAGACGCTCGGCCAGGGCAAGACCTACAAATGAGTTGAAGCGAAAGGCAACCTGTGCACTGGCTGCATGCAGCCCGGCATCAATCTGGCGGCCCAAGACTGGCAGCTTGGGCAAGGCGTAAGCCAGCACCATGCCCAGCAAACTCATGAGCAGACCGGCAGATATCAGGCTGAAGGTTGCTTCCAGATCCAGGCTGCTGCGCACAATGCTGTGAAACAGCAGCACTGGAAACAGAAAATAGTAGACCAGCGATTCAACCTGCTCCCATACATTTCGCTTGAGCGCCGTGTGGTGGCACACCAGATAGCCGCAGAGGATGAGGGAAAAATCCGGAAGAAGGAGCTGGAGGTAATTCACAACGGAAAAATATGTGGAGGTCGGCTGCAAATCACCACATCGTCAGGCTGCGCCAGATCAGGCTGGCACCACCCAGAATAAGGGTCAGCCATACAGCCTGAACCACCCTTGGCACAGGAATGCGGGTGTGCAAATAGCTGCCCAACAGGTAACCGATCAACACACAGGGTAGCAGCGCAAATCCAAGCGACAGCAAGTGATCCTGCGCGTAAAAACCGCTGCCGGCGAACATGACCAGGCGAAACAGGGCAGTTCCAAAAATCAGAACACCGATTGTTGCGCGCAATACCTGTGCTTCTTTCAAGCGTCTGGCCAGGTAAATCACATAGATGGGGCCTCCGGTTCCGTACATGGCGGTGAATGCGCCGCCGACCAGGCCGGCTGAAATGGCCCAACGGGGTGAGGCGAGCCGAGCCCCGGCTTTGACCAACAGGCTCCAGACCGAGTAGGAAAGGACAAAGATGCCCAGGACCATCAACAACCAGGGCTCAGGCACGTGTGCCAGAAAAAATCCGCCGGCCACCATGCCAATCAGCAAGTAGGGGATGAGGCGAATCAGTTCAGCCCGGTGTGCCAGTCGGTAGCTGCGCAGACCCAAGAGCAGGCCAGCACCGAGGTCAAAAATAAGCATCATGGGGACGGCGAAACGCAGAGGGAAAAAATGCGCCAACAATGGCACACCAACGATCACTGCGCCAAAGCCGGTGAGCCCGTAGACGCTATAGGCCAAGGTGACGATCAGCGCTGCCGCAATCAGCGTGGGCCAGTCAAAAGCAAGCATCACTCGGCAGCCCTTGGCTATCGCCTGATCTGGGGCGCGGGTAGGCCTTCGAGCTGAACATTGAGCATGGCGGGCAAACCGCTGGCCTTTGCGCGCTCCATCGCC
>Ga0129336_10001659_pt1 | contig 13544 bp, 14 predicted proteins | sample CPB6_02_DNA_FD_96878 | JGI IMG/M metagenome (GOLD analysis project Ga0129336, IMG submission 96878) | Freshwater to marine salinity gradient microbial communities from Chesapeake Bay, USA - CPBay_Sum_0.6_0.2_DNA | ecosystem: Environmental > Aquatic > Marine > Coastal | place: USA: Chesapeake...
CCAATGGAGCAGGCGGGATGGCGTAAGGCTCAAACCGTAATGTTCTTCGACTTGGAGAGTTAAGATGAGCGGTGGATCAGGCCCTACAACTGTACAGAGTTCCTCAGTCCCTGCATGGGTTGAGCAATTCGGCAAAGAGAATGTCGATCTGGCTAAACAAGCCGCAGCGACACCGTATCAGGCTTACTCTGGCGAGACAGTTGCGGCGATGTCACCTGACCAGCAGGCGGCATACCAAGCTCTCCGTCAAAATTTTGGCGCGTATCAGCCTGCCTATCAGTCAGCACTGCAATCGGCGCAAGGTGTCGCTCAGTACCAGCCCGGTCAGTTCAGCGCGCAAGCGTTACAGGCATACCAAGACCCATACCAAGCCCAAGTCGAGCAAGGGGCGCTTGCGGCGATTGAGCGGCAGCGGCAGCTCGCAACCAATCAGGTAGGCCAGCAGGCTCGCGCTGCGGGTGCTTTCGGGGGTTCGCGTCAGGCCGTGCAGGAAGCTCTTACTAATGCTGAAGCGGCACGCATTGCCGGTGAAACGTCTGCCGGTATCCGGTCGCAAGGTTTCCGCACTGCGGCAGATCTCATGGGCCAAGACCAAGCTCGTGCAGCTCAGGCTGCTCAGTTGCGTCTTGCCGGTGCCGGTCAAATCGGCGCTCTTGCGGGTGCTGGTCAGCAGGCGCTCGTCAGCGAAGCAGGTGCTCTTGAAGCGGCAGGTAAAGCCCAGCAGTTGCAACAGCAAGCACTTCTCGATGAAGCCTATCGCCGCTACGCAGAAGAGCGTAACTATCCCTTGACGCAGCTCGGGATTCGCCAAGCCGGTCTCACAGGTGTGCCTTACAGCACCACGACTTCGTCCACGACTTCAGGTGGCGGTAACCTCGGTCTCACGGCTCTCGGTGGTGCTGGTCTCGGTGCCCAGATCGGTGGCCTTATTCCGGGTCTCGGTGCGGGTTATGGTGCTGGCCTTGGTTCGCTCGCAGCGTTTCTCTCAGACCAAAGCATGAAGACCGATATCGAGAAGCTCGGCAAAGACAAAGAAACAGGTCTCACGATGTACGCATATCGGTACAAGGGCGATCCGAAGAGCTATCCGAAAGTGGTCGGACCTATGGCGCAAGAGATTGAGAAGAAGTATCCCGAACAAGTGAAGAAGGTCGGCGGCAAGCTGGCTGTGAATCTCGGTTTCGGTCCCATGATGAGCAACGCGTAAAGGCAACACAATGGCCGAAGATACACAGAGGTATCGCGAAACTGTAAGCAATCCGCGCGCGGGTGACACACCGGGCTTTGGCACGGGTGGCGGTGGCTCTGTTGGTGGCGGTGGTGGGTATGGCTCGTCAGGGGGTCTTTTAAGCGGCGGTGGTGGTGGTGGTCGTGACGCGTCTGTCATGGCTACAGAGGCCGCTAACAGAGCCGCGGGAGCCGCTCGTGCGCAAGCCGCGGCACAGCAAGCCTATATCGCATCTCAGCCTGCCACTGGCCCTGCAACGCGTGGTGGCCCTGCGGTCGTGGCTGCTCAGGTTGCTCGTCGCAATCAGTTGATCAGAGATTTTGTGCGCAACACGGCAATTGCCGAGTCAGGCGGTGTAGCCGATATAAAGAACCCTCTCTCGTCAGCGACAGGTTTGCACCAGTTCACGCAGGGTACTTGGAACAAGATGATCCAAACCTATCGCCCAGACCTATTGGAAGGTCGGACGAAGCAAGAGGTGTTGGCATTACGAACTGATCCAGAGTTATCGACAGAGATGGCCGGTAATCTTGCACGCGAGAACGCTGACTATCTTGAGTCACGCGGTCTTCCTGTGAACGAAGGGTCACTCTATCTCTCGCACTTCTTGGGGGCAGGCACAGCGGCAAATGTGTTGCGCGCTTCTCCTGATACGCCCATCAGTAATCTTGTTGGTGAAAGCGCTATTAAAGCGAACGAGAGTATCTTGGGAGGCGACCGTACTGCGGCAGATGTAGCTCAATGGGCATCGAACAAAATGTTTGCCAGTGCTCCTGCTGCTGGTGCTGCGGCAGCTGGGTATAGCAGCAGGGCAACTGAGGAATATGGGCCAAGAGAAGCGTATGATGATGGTACATATGATGCAAGATACGCATATGATAGATATGGCAATCCACTCAGTAACAAAGCATATCTATACGCTCTTTCATCTTTTTTAGATACACAAGGTGTAAAACAGCCACAGTTAGACCAATATGTGAACCAAACTACAAGCGATGATCTAATTTCAGGGAATGAATTGGCGAGCTTAGCATATATAATGCGCAGCCGCCCGTATGATCCAGGTGGTTTTACAATACCGACACCAGATGAAGGAACAGAACCTAGCATATCTGGAACTGCGCCAGCCGCAGCCCCTGCGCAACAGGCGGGATTGCTTGATCAGTTATTCGGTGGACCAGAAGCGTTGCAGAATCGCATCTCTGGCTTAGAAGCAGAAGGTCGGTATGCAGGTTTAGATAAACAGACTTACGCAGACCAGTTTGCCGGTGGAGACATCAGTAAGGTGCGCACGCGCATCTCTGATTTCGGCCAAGGGCCAGTGGTGGACTATTACGTTAAGGATCTCGGTGACGTTGCAGGGGAAGCTATCAGTGGGTTGCTCGGTGGGATCGGCAACCTGTTTGGAGGTTCTCGTGATAAAGCAGTACGCGGTCCAAATGAAGCGTATGGCGGTTCAGCTATCGCACCTGGCAGTATTTTCGGAAATCTTTTCAGTGGCACTCCTCGTGCTGATTATGGGCCTTACGGCAACCTCACAGCGGAGCAATATCGTCAGCAATATGGTGGCCGCGATGTCGCATCATTGGCACCTGTTGCACAAGCACCGGTAGTCGCAACTCCGCAACAAGTGGCACAAAATCTGACTGCTCCAGATCTGGCTCGCAGCCCATATCTCTGGCAGCAATACTATAACCGTCTCCCGCAAAACTATGGTATTGAAATGGCTCAAGCCCCTCTGATGGGCCCGACAATACGCGGCATATTCTCTTAGGAGCGCATAATGGCTAACGGTCTTCTCAGCGATTGGATGTCAGGCACCGGTGTGTACGGTAGCCCTAATGCTATCGACCCATCGACCGGCGTACCGTATGCCGATGTGCGTTCAGCGCAGCTCGGTGCTCTTGGCAATATCGGATCTCTGTTGATCGCAGCAGGGCAACCAATGACCGGCGCGCAGCGTGCCCAGTTGCTCGGTCAGATTGGTCCTCAGTTGACCGGTATGCAAACCGACATCTACAACGCAGCACAGCGTCGCTTGATGCAGGCGCAATTCCAAGACCAGATGGCCGCAAGAGCATCACGCACAGCTTTGGCAGAAGAGGCAAAGGCTGACCCTTTGGCCTTTGAGAAAAAGTATGGGTTCAATCCGACTGGTTTGTCGGCAGAGTCAATATCATCGCTTGCACAGAAAGTTGCTGAGACGAATGCACTGGCTGGTCCTGAACGCGAAGCTCGTGCGAGGGCGGCTGGTGCGCTCCGTACAACTGCTACAATTAGTCCAAGTCAGGCTTTGGCGGCTGGCGGTGGTCCCACTGTCGAAGCAGGTGCAATGATTGGCAAACCAACTGGTGCAAGTCGTTATGACCAGTATATGGCAGCTGGTGACGCAGCTGCCGCTTTGGGCACTCCTGCTGGAGATAAAACAGCGCAGTATTACTATGATCTTGCGCAAAACTTTAAGCCTGTTCGTGAGAAACTTGGTCAAGGAGAACAGATTCTCGTTGACGGAAAAGTTGTTGCGCAGGGTGCTCCTAAGCCTGTTGAACTTTCTACTGATGAGAAAAACTATAACGCTGCCGTGCGTGACGGATATGTTGGGTCATTCATTCAATTCTTAATTGAAAAAGCACGCGCATCTTCTGGCGCTCCGCAAAGCAAATTTGAAGAAGAAATTGATAAGGGACAAGCAAAGTTCTTTACCGATGCACGAACAGCTGCCGCAAAAGCATCTTCAGGCGCAAAAGACTTCGAACTTCTTGATCAGCTTATCAATGTAGCTCCGCAGGGACCAATTAAAGGCGCTCTTGCGCAACGGTTTAAGGGATTTACTAGTGCAGGCGCTGCATTTGAGTCTGTAGTAAAAAGACTTGCACCACAACAGCGTGCTGAAGGATCTGGGTCAACCTCTGACATTGAGTATCAAGGTATGTTGGATAGTTTGCCAAGCCTTTCAAATAAACCAGAAGCAAATAGATTAATTGCTGGAATGGCAAAGGCAAAGTTTGCTATTGATCAAGAGCGTGGCGCTGTAATCAAAGATTATGATACTGGTAAAATTACAAAGACAAAGGCTCTCGAAAAACTGTATGAACTTAACTCACGCAGTATTATGACACCGGAATTACAAAATCTTATGGCTGGCGTTGGTGTAACTGCTGCGACTCCTGTTGCCGGCGGGTCTCTTTCTGGTGAAGGAGATTCTTTATTTTGGTCTCCTGGGGGTATGTAAATGGCTGAGACAATTACGGTTAAAGGTCCAGAAGGTCTTACAGTACAATTCCCTGCTGGCACATCAAAAGATGTAATTAACAAGGTGATGACTGAAGCGTACAATCGGAAGATTGGCGCACAAGTTGAACCTCAAACTGATGCTGAAATTGGTCGTGATGTAATCGGTCGCGTCGGTGTTGGTCAGGGTCTTCTTATGGGCTTTGGCGACGAGATTGCAGCATATATTAGAAGCACCGGCGGCGGTACTACAAGAGGCCGAGCAGCAGCTGTCGCTAAAGCGCGTGAAACCGGTGTGCAACCACCATCATACGAGCAAGCACTTGCAGAAGAGCGCGCAGGCATTGCCGCGGCTCGTGAACAATACCCTAAATCTGCATTAGCGGCAGAATTAACAGGCGCACTTGCGCCAGCAGTAGCGACCCTCGGAGCTGCTGCACCGGTTACGGCTGCGCGCACTGGAACACTTGCTGGCAACATTGTTCGCGGTGCTGGTTATGGTATGGGCGTTGGTGCCGGCACAGGTGCTGTCAGTGGTTTTGGAACTGCGGAAGGCGGCGCAGGTGATCGCATTCTTGGGGCGACACAAGGCGCTCTAATTGGTGGCGCGACTGGCGGTGTTCTCGGTGCCGCTGTCCCAGCCGCATCTGGGTTTGCTAAATCACTTTTTGCATCGCCTGAAAAAAGAGCCGCACGTTGGGCGCAGAGCCTTCTTGAATCTGAAAATCTTACACCTGCACAGGTGAAGACAGACTATGCAGCAGCTCAGGCTGGCGGCGTGAAGCCTGAAATATTGGCCGACATTTATCCAGGAAGCGGTATTGCAAGAGAAACGCAGCGTCTTATTACATATCCAGGTGCTGACCGTAGAACTTTGACAAAAGATCTCTATGAGCGCGCAAGAGAACAAGGACCGCGTATTACGACAGAGTTTGAGCAAGCTCTTGGAACGCAGCAAAAGATTTTCCCAGAGTTTGACGCGCTTGAAAAAGCTCGTCGGACTAATGCTGCTCCGTTGTACGCTCAGGCATATCCAGAGCAAATCAGAAACAAAGCTCTTGATGATTTGATTACACGCGCACCGGATGAGGCATTTGCAGAGGCTCGTAAGGCAGCACGTTATGAGGGGTTAGACTTCCCAGATATTGTTGGGATAAATCGTGAAGGTAAAAGAGCTGTTGTTTTTGATTATACAGTCAAAGACATTGATATGCTAAAGCGTGGCCTTGATGACATTATCGAAAGAAATACTGACTCAATCACAGGTAAACTTAATAGTGAAGCTCGCCGCGCAGTTTCACTTAAGGACGACATATTGAACGCAGTGGATGCTCAATCACCGTCATATAAGATGGCTCGTGAAGCATGGGCTGGCCCCTCTTCTGTCATGTCTTCCATGAAAAAGGGACAACTTCTATTCAACGAAAGATCAGAAGTAACAGCAAAAGAAATTGCCAAGATGACGGATAGTGAAAAGGACGGATTCCTTATCGGTGTACTTGATGCGATCAATCAGAAGATGGCTAATACTGCACAGCTTGGCTCTCGTGATGTAGCCGCTAAGTTTTTAACTGGTAATGCAAAAGAGCAAATTAAAGCAGCATTGCGCGCTACAAATCGCACAGCAGACGAAGCAGAGAAGTTATCGAATCAATTAATTGATAACCTTGAGCGCGAATACCAAATGCAGATGACAACGCGGCTTGCTACACCTTCAGCTACATCTCCTCTTTCTGAACAGCAGCAAGCATTCCGTGCAACGACTGGTGCAACAACTGGGTTTTTAAGCGACTTAAGAAGCGGTGGTAAATTTGGTTCTGCGCTTGCAGGTGCTCTCCAGCGTGGTGCGGAAAGAGCTTCACTTGGATTAACACAGCAAACGCTTGAGAGAACAAATAAAGCTCTAACGCCTTATTTCTTTGGTCGCAGTCAGTCTGAAGTTAATACAGCAATGGATATTCTTCAGCGTACCGCGCAAGAACAAGGACGTTATGCAACACAGAGAAATCTTGTACCGGGTCTCATGGGTGGACCAGTGAACGTATTAGCAGGCGAAATAAATCGATAATTGAATAAGCAAAAATACGACATACTCGACATTGCGCGCTTCTATTCGAAGGTCGATGTAGGGAAAAGAGATGACTGCTGGCTGATTAACGGGACAGTGCCTACCGCCGATGGGTATGGCACTTTCTCGATCAACGGGAAATCGATTCGCGCTCATCGTTTCTCGTATGAGGTATTCCACGGACCAATACCGCCAACGCTTCTTGTGCGACATCGATGCGATACTCCGCTCTGCGTTAATCCGTATCACCTACAGACTGGCACAACAGCAGATAACGTGATGGATCGCGTTTTGCGAAATCGGTCTGCCAAGGGTGAAGGCAACGGCCAGTCTAAAATCACCGCTGAGATGGCTAAGAAAATCTTCCTTGATGAGCGACCGTATAGCCAGATCACTAAGACCTATGGGATACACAAATCGACGATCAGCCAGATCAAGGTCGGCAAGACGTGGTCTCATGTAACCGGCAAACGGTTTCTCCCAAAGTGAAAAACTGATACTATTTCAATGCGTTGAGCTTGCTCCGCACTGCCCGACCTCCCCAGGGCAGACGGCCCCCGTGTCTCCCATCAGGCATGGGGGCCAACTTTTTTCGAGTTATCCACAGGAAATAATACTATAACTTGTGTCTATCGTATTAGTCAGATAGGGTGACCAAATCAGCGATGGGCTGAGAAACACGGAGACACGGAAACATGACAGAGCCAGATCCACGAGTTGTACGGCTGCTCATAAATTTGCTTGCCATAACTCTTTTCTCAATTATCGTATTTGGTCTTGCATATATCGTTGATGGACACCTGCAATGACCAGCGTTGATTGGAACTCGCACTACAAAGAGGTGCGCTTGCGACTGCGTGCTGCACCGCAACGCAACATCGTAAAAGTAAAAGTTGAGGAGCCACCTGCACCAGAGCCAGAACCTGTACCAGAAGTGGTACATGTCAAGCCAGAACCTGCACCGTTGCCGCCAATCGTGGCACGGCAATTCACGGAAGCGCATCTGTTGTTGCGTGCTGCTCGCATCTCGCCGCTCGCACGGTGGAAAGAAATTCTGAGGGACGTATGCGCAAAGCACAAGATCCACCCAGAAGCCGTTACTGGCAACTCGCGGCAAGCGCCTTTGGTAAAGTGTCGCCGAGAAGTGTACTGGCGACTCAGAACAGAACTCGGGATGAGCCTTTCCCAGATCGGGAACAAGTTGAACAAGGACCACACCAGCGTGCTTTACGGGGTGAGGGAATACGAGAAAGCATTGGGGAAGCAGTGATGGACCACAGAGATGTACTTAAAGAAGCGCAGTCGCTTCTATCGCAACGCGGTAACTCTTACGGGACAGTGCAAGAGAACCACGACAGAGCTGCCACGATTCTCAGCATTCTGACGGGGCGCAACTGCACACCGTATGACGTGGCGCTGACCATGCTTGCAGTGAAACTTTCACGGCTTGCGCATCAACCGTCACACCATGACTCGTGGGTAGACGGGATCAACTACATGGCATTCTGTGCAGAGTTTACCGGCAAGGATGCGCCGCAGGCTGTGCTCGATTTTGCAGTGAAAAAGGTACAGGCAAACCTCAACGAAGCTCTTAGAGGAGATGGCAATGGTTGAAGTTAGACCAGACGGTGAAAACGAATACGTTATTCTGAAAGATCATGCTGTCGCAGGATGGGTGCAGATGGCACGAGATAAGAAATACCGCGCGCTGACAATCGATGGGCATCTCACACATCATTGGACGCTTACATCAGCCCTGTCAGCGGTCGCTGACGACGCAGAGGACATCGAACTCCATGTCACAGCAACTCAGTAATATTCCAGCGACGGAATACCATTCGTGGGATGCGTTATCAGCGTCTGGCGCGAAGCAATTACTCAGATCGCCAGCTCACTATCTCGCAGCGAAAGAGAATGAGCGTGATCCAACACCGGCAATGAAATTCGGCACACTTGTTCACGCAATGGTGTTGGAGCCAGAGACAATCGACACAGACTTCGCCGCAATGCCAAAGATTGACCGGCGCACATCAGCCGGCAAACAACAGGCAGAACTTTTTGCAGCGACGAACGCGGGTAAAACTGTTGTCGATTTCGATGACTTTCAACGGGCGCAGCGTGTAGCAGAGGCAGTCCGTTCGCATCATCTCTACAAGGAACTCTTGAAAGGCGCGAGCGTCGAGCAATCGTTCAAGTGGGAGCAACACGGTGTGCCATGCAAGGCGCGCATGGACGCAATACAGGGATCGACAATCGTTGATCTGAAGACCACGCAGGACGCTTCGCCTGATGGATTTGCGAAAACACTTGCGGGGTTAAAGTATTACGTTCAGGCCGCGCATTATCTCGATGGGTATATGCACACCACTGACTTCGAAGCGAAAGACTTCATCTTCATCGCAGTGGAGACAGAAGCACCGTACGCCATTGGCGTATACAATCTCGATATGGTCGCGCTTAAAGCAGGTCGCCATCAGATGGCTCTTGCCGCAGAAGCGTATAAGGCAACGAAATCAGCGACAGCGTGGAAGGGCTATTCGCCGCAGATAGAGACGCTTTCAGTGCCATCATGGATACAGAACTATGGATAAGATCATCGATGAGCTGGACCAAGCTCGCGTTACAGCAGGTATGTCGCAGCGCGAGTTATCAGTAAGAGCAGGACTTACACCTACGCACTGGTGGTAGATCTCTCGCAGAACAAGATCAGCGGAGTTCGGAACACTTGAACGCATAGCAAATGCTCTTGGCTATGCCATCGTGGTGATACCAGTGCCGGTGCAAGAATGAAGATCTGCGGCATCGACCCCGGTGCGAGCGGAGCCATCGCGGTCATCGACATCGAGCGCGGGTATATCTCAGTGATAGATATGCCGACGCACGCAATCGAGCGCAACGGAAAGAAGAAAACCGAGATCGCAGCGCAACTCGTTGCACGGCATCTCGAAGAGCTTCAACCGGATCACGTTTGGCTTGAACGCGTCGGGGCAATGCCAGGTCAGGGTGTCTCCAGCATGTTTCAGTTTGGAAGATCGGTGGGGACAATCGAAGGAATCATCGCCGCGTTACGCTTGCCAATCTCTTATGTCACACCGCAGAAGTGGCAGAAGGCATCTGGGATGCGTGCAGGCAAAGACGGATCACGGCAACGCGCGCAGGAACTCTTCCCAGCTTTTGCCCAACACTTTTCACGGGTGAAGGACAACGGACGAAGCGATGCCGCGCTCATCGCGTGGTACGGCGCAACACAAGATCCCTAGTGAGAGAGGGAACCACTCTCATCCGCATAAGGTCACGGTCTGACCTATCAGTAACTCTGAAGGAGTAATTATGTTGAGCTTTCCACAGCAAGCATCAGGTAAACCGTGGGCGCGTCTCGACGCACGCACAGGCATTCTCTTTGTCTCGTCAGCGGATGGTGAAAAGTCTGCCGTAGACATGAAGGGGAAAGTATTCGGTCTCGACATCGCTAACGCAAAGCAGGGCTGGTTGATGGTCGGCGCTGCCGGTGTCGATTGGCAAGAGGTCAACGGTGCATGGGGCAACCCGCCATCTCCAGACCATAAGCCGGGTGTCGATGTAACGATCTACTCAAAGGACGCGTCATTCGGAGATGCGCCATTCCGTAGCGCAAGGGGCAACTCGCGCGCATGGACCCAATTCGTCGCAGATGTCGCGAAGAAAGCAGGAGCAATCCCTGCGGGTAAACTCGCAACGCTGAAAGTAGATGCCGTGAAGACCATTAAGGTTGGTCAAGGCACATCAGTCCAGATCGACTTCACTCTCGCACCGAAAGAGAAGTGGTATGCGGCAGAAGAAGCAAGCGCAGCTCCTGCACCGGCACCTGACACGTCGAGCGATGACTCAGACGAGTTCTAAGTAAAAAGAACCCCCGTACCGGCATCCGAAGCCAGTGCGGGGGTTAAGTCTTGGGAGGAACCTTCAGGGCAATCCCTAACCAACGGAGTTCGTTGTGAGCGAAACACTACAAGAAACAAAAGAGATGGGCAACAGCGCAACCTACGAGATGTCTCTCGCCTTTGCAGCGGCTGGCTTCAGAGACACAGATCTCAAGCCACGCGTGTACACACTCGCTGCACTCAGTGACAGATTAAAGCATGTGCGTGTTGGCCCAAAGGACGGGTCATACCTAATCCGTGGGGGCAATCTTTCGATCTGCAAGCGGGCTGACGAGAACCTGCAATCAGCGGAACTGATCATCCTCGACGGCGACTCGTCAATCGATCCAGAGACAGGCGAGATCCTCACCGGCGCACCGTCATTCCATGCCGTACACGACGCGCTGAAGGACATGAACATCGCGCACATCATGCATACGAGCCACAGCAATCGGGGGTCTGATGGCGTGGTCTCGTTCTGGAAATACAGAATCCTGATCCCGTGCAAGATGCAGTCGCAAGAAGAACTGACCGCTGCTGTCGATTACTTTATCGCGGAGCTGCATAAGCGCCAGATCTGGATGAACTGCGTCAACGAGAATTACCGCTGGTCACAGCCGTGGTTTCTCCCACGCGTCAGCAAGGACGAGGAGAAGGAACGCTTTGTCCATCGCGATCACCTCGACGGCAACATCTTCAGCATCGACACGGCAATCTCTTGGCAACGCCAGACAGAGCAACAGAATAAGATCATCGATCAGATCAAGCACACGCCAGTAGCACTGCCGACGCAGAACAGCACAACGATCTCGCAATTCAATGAGCAGCACGGTCTCGAATGGATGCGAGCGCAACTTGCATCGATGGGCTATCGCTTCAGCCATTACGACAAACGGAACGACGCATACCGATACCTTGCGCCGACGAGCGAGACCGGCACACCAGGAGTGATGCTGTTCAAGGGAAGCCGAGGCGACTGGGTGACTTATTCGCATCACGGCGCGCATGATCCCCTATCTCAGAAAGTGGTAGACCCGTTCGCTTTATACTCGATAGCAAATTTTTCTGGGGATAACTCTGCCGCCATCCGGTCGATACAGCCGCGCGAAAAGAGCATCACCGAGCAGCTCTCAGAGATCCGCAGTCACCAGGTAGACACAGCGGCAGCAACACAGCAAAGCGTTTCCGGTAACGCTGATACGCCATCTCCTGCGCCGAAAAAGCGCATCGAGATTATCCGCATGGATGAGCTGAAGGATGAGGCGGTCCAGTGGCTCATCGAGGATCTTGTGCCAGCAAAAGCATTCGCGGCGATCTACGGGAAGCCCGGCAGCTTCAAGTCATTCGTCGCCATATATCTCAGCCAGATGATCGCAGCCGGTCAGCCAGCATTCGGGAAGCCGACCGCGCAAGGGACATGCCTATACATTGCAGGGGAAGGCCAAGCAGGGCTGAAGAAGCGCTCTGACGCGTCGCGTATAACCCATGAGATAGATCCGTCTGTGCCTCTCTATTTCATCAAGCGAAGCCTGAACCTCAGCTCAACGCTGGAAGACATGCAGGAGCTGATCAAGGAGATCCACGAACTCGGCATCTCACCAACGCTCATCGTCGTGGATACGCTCGCTCGCAACTTCGTCGGGGACGAGAACAGCTCTAGCGACATGAGCCAATTCATAGCGGTCATAGGCGAGCTTATCGCGCAGCTCGGATGCACGGTGCTGGTGGTCCACCATGCCGGTAAGGACGAGTCAAAGGGTATGCGTGGATCGTCAGCGCTCCTCGGTGCAGTGGACGCGGAACTCGAATGCGTGCGCACATCAGACGAGGAAGACAGGGAGCACCTGACCGGAAAACTGACCACGACAAAGCAGAAGGAAAGCGAAGACGGGATCGAGTTTCACTTCGAAATGGTCAAGGTCCTCACCGACCCAGTCGACCCGAACATCGTATCACTAGGGCTTAGACCCAGTGAGAAACAGCACAGCAAAAAGAGACAGAAAAAGCAGCTCACAGAGAGCGAAATTTTCACGCTGGAAGCCTTCGATCTGGCGGTCGCAGAAGTCGGAAAGCGCTATGGATCACCCGGAATACCGCCGGATAAACTGTGTATCAGACGCGCTGATTGGTTAGCGTATTTCCGACATTTGTGTGCTGGAGACGACAAATTCAGCGAAAGAACGTACCAAAGAGCTGCTGCGTCGCTCAGTATGGCAAAAATCATAGCCGCCAAGGGCGACGTTTTATGGAAAACAGAGCAACATCAACATGTTACAGAAAAACCCGACAAGCCGACATTGCCCGACATGTCGTAGTATGTCGTTTCTGGACACGACACGAGGCGACATGTCGGGTGGGGTATACCCCTTTAGGGGTATCCCACAATGTCGCTTCGGGTGTCGGCTGGTTCTGTCGGTGTGAGTTTGAGACTAAGTTGCAGCTTGTGAGTTGCGGGTCAGAGGAGAGAGACGATGAGCAATATCGGGGGTGGTGATGGCGATGAGGGTGAGCGTCCCGTCATCCAGTTGTACCAGCTGGTGATGCAGGAGCAGGAGGGCGAGAAGCCGCTCAAAAATGCGACCTGTGAGCGTTGTCTCTTTTGGGTGGAGTTCAAAGAGAACACTGAATCTGAGCCTGAAGGGGAGTGCCATAGACTGCCGCCGCAAGTCACCGCGACGGGTACGGTCAAGGATCAGCACTACGGATGCAGCTGGCCTATCACCGCCGCGTCTGACTGGTGCGGGGAGTTCGAACAAGCGGTGAGGATGAACTGATGGTCAGACGTGTTTCAGAAATCAGCAACCCGAACGAGCTGCTCGTCTGGGAGATGCGGCAGAGGCGGGTGGATGCGGCGCTCGCTCCTCTCGACCGGCTGGCGCGGGAGATGGAAGGCTCATGGGGTTACCGCCGTCTTCAGTCGCTCGCCGCGCCGGATCTCGCGGTGAAGTTCGAGTCAGCCAAGCAGAAGCTCGACGAGGCGATCAAGGCGCAGGACGCTGACGCGGTTGCCCAGCGTGCCGCGATCCTCATGCGGGGATGGCAGGCACTCGCCAAGGCCGCGCAGGAGCAGGGACACGAACCGCTCGGTCACGGCATGTGGCAGGCCAAGAGCGGCGGG
>Ga0129336_10001660_pt1 | contig 13541 bp, 14 predicted proteins | sample CPB6_02_DNA_FD_96878 | JGI IMG/M metagenome (GOLD analysis project Ga0129336, IMG submission 96878) | Freshwater to marine salinity gradient microbial communities from Chesapeake Bay, USA - CPBay_Sum_0.6_0.2_DNA | ecosystem: Environmental > Aquatic > Marine > Coastal | place: USA: Chesapeake...
AAGTTAGCCTTCCATACATTTCTTCCGTCTACTAAACCAAGTGATAATTTTTTATTCGAGTTTTTTACATATTCTTTATTTTTAGTTCCACGAACCAAATCTAAATGGACAGCATCAACTGAACTTGCAAACACTTCCTTTTTTATATCTTCATTAAGATCTTCAAAATAAGTAGTAAGTAATATTTTGCTTGATCCTGCAGAGTCTTTAAGTTGATTAAGAGTATTTTTAATTTTAGAGACCACATTTGAATCTAAGTCCTTTACTAAAATAGGTTCATCAATTTGTATCCATTCAGCTCCAAGTTCAGAGAATTTTTTAATAATTTCTTTATAAACAGGAAGAACTTTGTCCAATAAATCAATAGTGTTTATCCCATCAACACCTTTGGCCAATAATAGAAAAGTTAAAGGTCCTAAAATAATAGGCTTAGTATTAAATCCAGCTTTTTTAGCTTCTTCATATTCAGCAAATGGTTTGTGAGAACTTAATTTAAATGTTTGATCTTTAGATAATTCAGGAACTAAATAATGGTAATTTGTATCAAACCACTTAGTCATTTCTAATGCCGGAACATCTAACTCAGCTGTTTGTGAGCCACGTGCCATAGCAAAATAAGTTTTAAGATTTACCTGATTGCCATCCCATTTATATCTTCTTGGAACCGCTCCTAATAAGCAAATTGCATCTAATACCTGGTCGTAAAAAGAAAAATCATTAGAGGAAATAAGATCAACACCACAATCTTTTTGAGTTTGCCAGTTTTGTTTTCTTAAATCTTTAGCAACATTGTTAAGATCCTGCTCTGTGATGTCACCTTTCCAAAATTCTTCTAGTGCTTTTTTTAATTCTCTTTTAGGACCAATTCTTGGGTATCCAATAGATGCTATTTGTATCATGTTCTAACTTCTCCTTTAGTTTGATTGATTTGATTTGAACTTTTTTGCAGGGATAACAATCTTGAGCATACTGCAAAAGTTAATTCATATTTATTTAATGTATAAAAATGAAACTCATTTACTTCCTCTTTTTTTAATTCTTTTACCAAGTCACTTGCTAAACTTGCTCCAACAAATTGCTGAACTTCAGGAGTATCATCCAGGTTTGAAAATTCATTAGCTATCCAATCAGGAATTGAGGCTCCACACATTGCACTAAAATTCTGAATTTTTTTAAAATTTGATATGGGCATAATTCCTGGAATAAGTTGAGCTTTGATACCTGCGTTTGTTACCGTGTCTCGATATCTTAAAAAAATATCTTTATCGAAAAAATATTGTGTAATAATTTTATCAGCACCTGCATCAACTTTTCTTTTTAAGTTATCAATATCATCTTGTTTATTTTTAGAGTCAGGATGTATCTCTGGATATCCACCAACGGCAATTTCAAAATTGGCAAGTTTTTTTAAACCAGCGACCATATCAGCAGCATTGATATAACCAGTTGAGTGAGGATAATATTTTTTACCAGGCTCTCTTACATCACCTCGTAAAGCTACTATTTTTTTAACTCCTTTTTCAAACCAACCTAAAGCCAAATCATTAATTTCATCTTTGGACATATCTACACACGTTAAATGTCCTGCAACAGGAACGTGAGAATCTTTGTTAATTCTTTTTACAAATGAATCGCTTTTTAATCGCTCTCCACCTCCTGCACCAAAGGTAACTGAAAAAAACTGAGGATTAAAGTTTTCTAATTTTTTTATACTTTCCCAAGTTTTTTCCTCAGCAATAGGATCTTTTGCTGGAAAAAATTCAAAACTTAACTTTAATTCATTCTCGCTCATAATTTTTATGATCAATTTTTCGATAGTTTTTGTTGGAAATTCCAAAAAAAAACCACCGGCTAAAGCGGTGGTAAGGGTCGCTTTAGCTGGATTTATAAAGCGCCCGCAATTTGAACTAAATCAGCGCTTGAGATTGTTTATAAAAAAAATCCCAATAAGTAAAGCCTTTACTTAATGTTAGTGATTGTGAGCACTATCGTAAAAACTTTACACCAGTTTGTGCAATAAAAAATTTTGCCGTATGATTTATTTTTAAGAGCATTACTTTTTTGTGCATGTTTTTCACGATTCTCGAAGGTAGATTTTTTAAAGATTAACAATGGATCTTTGATGAATATTTTACTAAACTATTTAAGTTTAGTAGAAAATTAAGTTAAAAATTAGCTTATATTATTTAATTAATAGAATTTTATGCTATTAATTTGCATAATATGAAAAAAAATAGCAAATTAAACGATATTGATAAGAAAATACTATCTGTTTTTCAAGAAAATGCGGATATCCCCATAGCTGAATTATCTAAGAAGGTGAATTTGTCAGCAACTCCTTGTTGGGCCAGAATTAATAAACTCTATAAACAAGGCTTTATTACAAAAAAAGTTGCAGTTGTGGATAGGCTAAAACTAAATTTGTCTGTAGTTGCTTTTGTTCAGGTTAAAACAAGCAATCACAACATAACTTGGGCAAATAAATTTGTTTCTGTAGTAAATGATATTCCTGAAGTTGTAGAGTTTTACAGACTAAGCGGTTCAATTGATTACTTATTAAAAGTATTGGTTCCTAGCATCGAACATTTTGATAAATTTTATAAAAAATTAACAAGTAAAATTGATTTAACAGATGTCACAACCAGTTTTTCAATGGAAGAAATTAAGCAGACCACAAGTTTACCACTAGATTACATTTAATGTTATCTGAATATTATTTTCTGTTTCTCCAAATAATATTCTTTATGTTTATTACACCTGGAGCTCCGAGGATTTTAATTATGTCTCAATCAATAAATTATGGTTTTAAAAAAAGTCTATGGACTGCACTTGGCGATATAACCGCTAATACAATTCAGATAATCATAGTCTTAGTGGGACTGAATACTGTAATAAAAATTTTTCCTGATTTGGTTTTTTATTTTAAATGGATGGGAATTAGTTATCTATTATATATTGCATATGGCTATTTGCGGAGCACTAGCCAAATAAAATTAAAAATAAAAGTAAAAACTAAATCCATACAATCATTATTTTTAGATGGTTTTCTAATCGCTTTTTTTGGACCAAAAGCAATTATTTTTTTTATTACCATTTTTCCAACATTCATTCCTATTGGTGAATATTACTTAATTAATGTTTTTATATTTTGGATTACTTATGTGACTTTGGATTTTATTACGTTAGCTACTTACTCTAGCATAGCCGATAAAATATCTACTAGCCTAGCATCTAATTCGTATACTTTAAATTATATATCGGCTGCTGCTTTGCTTATTATTAGTATTGTAATTGGATTTAAAGTATAATTAGCCACAAGGAAATATTTTTATCGGATTCGCCTGATTATTATCAAGAACTTCACAACTACCATTAATACAAATTTTCCAATTTACAAGACTGGTATTAGAAGTTGATAAAAATAATTCTTTAATTATTAATTCTTTTGGTTTGTAGGCCCACCATCCATTTGTATATTTTGATCCATCGGGGGGATCCATTCCAGCTCCAGAACCTTGAACACGCGCCTCTATTAGTTCTAGCTTTGTATTATTTATTTTCCAATCTTCTTGCCACTCAGTTTTTTCAACAGAATGCGTCCAGCTTAGGGTAAAAAAAGAAATGGCAATAGTTGTAATTTTAGCACCTGTTAGAATACAAAGACTCATTGAGACTGTATTTTTTTTCTTTTCTTAAACCAGCCTACTAAAAAATATATAGCAATTAAACCTGCAGCGATCTCATCAGTAATTGGTAATGCCGTAATTAAAAAACATGCAATAGTAGCGCAAAATATTCTCTCAAAAGCGCTAAGATTTCGCTGCATATAACCTATGACTGCAGCTCCAAGAAAAAGGATAGCGATAATTACTTTTCCCAAAATATAAAGAAAAGAAAGTATAAACAAACCAAGGTTCTCCCCATCATAACCCTGCAACATTAAAGCTGGACTGTAGACGGCCATGTAAGGGATTAAAAAACCAGCTAATGCTACCCGAACCGCTTGTAATGAAATTTTAAAACCACTTTCTTTTGCAATTGGTGCCGCAGCAAAACAAGCAAGTGCCACAGGCGGCGTTAAGTCAGCCAAAATTCCAAAATAAAATACAAACATATGGCTTACAATTAATGGAATTCCTAGTTCAAATAGGGCAGGTCCCGCAACAGCAGATGTAATAATATAATTTGGAATAGTTGGTATACCCATACCAAGAATTAAGCACATAATCATAGTTAGGAATAAAGATAAAAATAAACTTTTATCGCCTATTTCTATAATAACTTGTGCAACTGTGCTTGCTGCTCCTGTTAGAGTTAAGGTACCAATAATAACTCCTACCACAGAGCAAGCAATACCAACAGGTAGAGCAGCTTTAGCACCCTCAGCAAGAGCATCTCTACAATTTAATAAAGTTTCTCTTCCACCTGTCTTAAATAAATTCCATAAAATTAATATAGACAGAATAATCGCAACAACCTGATTACCAAATTGAAAAAAACCAGAAGCAGCAATTCCTAAAAAAATCCAAAATACGTAACGTATAAAATTATTAGAGAAACCTTGCGCGACAGCCGTTCCTAAAATTAAAAAAGTAGTTAGAAATAGTCCAATGGTTCCAGAATATAATGGTGTGTATCCATTAAATAATAAAAATACCAAAACAATCAAAGGAATAATTAAGTACCATTTGCTTTTTATTGCCTGCAGCGCAGATGGCAAACTATCTTTGGGCAATCCCACAAGATTTTTTCTTCCTGCCTCTAGATGCACCATCCAAAATGCTGACAAGTAGTACAGAATAGCAGGTACGATTGCAGCTTTAACAACTTCATAATATTGAATCTCTAAAGTTTCAGCCATAATAAAAGCAACCGCACCCATTACCGGAGGCATTATTTGCCCGCCCATAGAAGAAGTGGACTCAACCCCACCAGCAAAAGCTGGGCTGTAACCAAATTTTTTCATAAGAGGAATCGTAAATTGTCCAGTGGTCACAACATTTGCAACTCCAGAACCAGAAATAGTTCCCATTAAACTTGAGGAGATAATTGATACTTTGGCTGGACCACCTAATTTATGTCCAACTAGGCCAAGCGATACATCTGTAAATAATTTTATAACTCCTGCTCGTTCTAAAAAAGATCCAAATAAAATAAATAAAAAAATAAATGTGGACGATACATAAGTTGGAATTCCATAAATTCCCTCCGTCCCATAAGTTATGTGTTCAATAATTTGTTGCAACTCATAACCTCGATGTTGCAAAATTCCAGGCAAGTAGTTTCCAAAAATACAATAAAGAAGGAATATTCCACAAATAATAGGAAGAGCTGGCCCTATCATTACGAAAGTTGCGCTAAATATAACAAATAAAGCAATAAAACCAAATATAACATCTAGTGAAGTTGGCTTTCCTGATCTGATAATTAACGCCTCATATTCAACAATTTGATAAAGAGCCACCGCCACGCTCAACAATGCTAGCGTCCATGCTGCAACTTTAAAAATAGTTTGCTTATTTTTTAATACCGCAACCAAAGGAAAGCATAGAAAGCAAAGAAAACCAACATGGGTTGATAGCTGTAATTGACTATTGATCTCAATAAGATGCGAGGCAATTCCAACCTGAAATAAAGAGAATATTACTGCGATGTAATATAAAATTTTCCCCTCAGTTGTAGCGGGATAACTATTTAGAAGAACATCATCCAGCCCAGTACTTTTATTATGTCCTGGGCTGAATTTTTCTATGGTCTGCACTTTATTATATCTCCCAACCCTAAAAATAAAGATTAGGAGCTGTCAGTAAGAATTAGTTACTTAACTAATCCCTTTTCTTGATAATATTTTTTAGCTCCCGGATGCAATGGAACAGGCATTCCTGATAGAGCAGTATTAATATTAATATTTTTAGCAGCAGCATGAGTGGCAACTAAGTCCGGCAAATTTTCAAAAATATTTTTTGTCATTTGATAAGCCGTTTCATTAGATACTTTTTTGCCTGTGATTAAGAAATTCACAATACCTGCACTTTTCACATTTTTGTCGACCCCTTTGTATGTATCTGCGGGAATCGTTGCAGAAACATATGGCGCTCCAAGTTTTGCAATAAGACTTTCTGGAATTTCAACAATCACGATATCAACTGAGTTAGCTAAATCTTTAATCGAGGCAACCCCTAAGCCTGCAGATTGAATAGTTGCATCTAGCTGTCTGTTTTTAATTAACTCCACAGATTGACCGAATGGAGAATAATCTACACTACCTAAATCCTTGTAGCTCATACCTGCAGCTTTTAGAATTGCTCTAGCTTGTAGTTCTGTTCCAGATTTTGGTGCACCGACAGAAACTTTTTTCCCTTTTAAGTCAGCAATGGTTTTTATATTTGAACTTTTAGCAGCTACTATATGAACATAGTTAGGATAAATTCCAGCAATACCTCTTAAGTTATCAAGTTTCGAAGAAAATCCTGCTTCCGCATTACCTTCCCAACCGTATTTAACAGAATCTCCAAGCACAAAAGCTATTTCACCTTTACCTTCTTGAATTAGGTTTAGATTTTCAACAGATGCTTTGGTTGATTGAACCTGAACTTTTGATCCTTTAATTTTTTCTCCATAAATTTTAGACAAGCCAACACCTAGTGGATAATAAACTCCAGACGTTCCTCCTGTTAAAATGTTTATAAATTCTGCAGAAAATGAAATACTTCCACTTACTAGCAGAGCAACAAACGTTGCTGATATTTTTTTGAACATTATGTACTCCCCTGTAATTTGTTTTATTTTATTAGATTATAAATACTAAAAGAATGCAATATTTAAAAAAGTTTATAGAAATACCACTTTAAGTTGTAGACAAAAATTTTCTGCATGATTGTATGTCTTTGCAAAGATCAATATAAAGTTTTTTAAATATAAACTAACAAGGGACAAAACAATGTTAAAAAAACTTAATACAGCGTTACTTGCTATCACACTGCTAGTAACAGCAAACATAGGATCATCTTTTGCAGCACCAATCGTTGTAAAATTTAGTCACGTGGTTGCGGAAAATACACCAAAAGGAGCGGCAGCTTTAAAATTTAAAGAAATAGCTGAACAAAAATTAAAAGGAAAAGTTGAAGTTCAAGTATTTGCTAACTCACAGTTGTTTGGTGATGCAAAAGAAATGGAAGCTTTACTTTTAAATGACGTACAATTTATTGCTCCGTCATTATCTAAGTTCGATAGATACACTCCAAAAATTCAAGTGTTTGATTTGCCATTCATTTTTAACGACATGAAAGCAGTTGAAAATTTTACTAGCTCAAAAGCTGGAAAAGGTCTGCTTACATCTATGGAAGACAAAAACTTACTTGGATTAGGATATTGGTTCAATGGAATGAGACAAATATCTGCAAACAAAGATATTACTCTTCCAAAAGATGTAAAAGGTTTGAAATTTAGAATTCAACCATCTGATGTTTACAATTCATTTATGAAAGCATTGGGCGCAAGCGCACAGAAAATGGCATTTGCAGAAGTGTACCAAGCATTACAAACGGGCGTAGTAGATGCGCAAGAAAATTCTTGGTCTAACATTTATTCTAAAAAATTTCATGAAGTTCAAAATACTATCATTGAGTCAAATCATGGTGTGTTGAGTTACATGGTTGTTACGAATAAAAAATGGTGGAATGGATTGCCAAAAGACATTCAAAAAGGCTTAGCTGAAGCAATGGATGAAGCTACTGCATATGGCAATGGTATTTCTAACCAGAAAAACGAAGAAGCTAAAAAAGCAGTTATAGCTGATGGAAAAGCAAAAGTTAAAACTTTAACGCCAGCACAAGCAACTGAGTGGAAAAAAGCTTTAACGCCAGTATATAAAGAGTTTGAAGGTGCTATCGGTAAAGATCTTATCGCTGCAGCTCAAGCATCAAATAAATAAATTTAATAAACTATAATGCCGGCATTACATAATGCCGGCATTAGTATTGTAATTCGAAATGAAAAAGTTTTTTAATCATCTTGAAGAATATATTGTAGCTTTTTTATTATTTGTGATGACCTTACTCACGGTCATTAACGTTTTTTTTAGATATGTTCTGAATAGCCACATTGATTGGGCTATGGAATTAAATATCATTGTATTTGGTTGGTTGATATTTTTTGGAGCTTCATGGGCTGTAAAAATTGGCGCCCACATAGGAATGGAATCTTTTGTTAATCTGTTTTCAGATAAAATTAAAAGAATTTTTGCAATATTTGCAGTCACTATCTGCCTAGTCTACGTTTTTATTATTATCGTTGGCAGTTATACGTACGTTGAAAAAATCTACAGTATTGGAATTCTGTCACAAGATATCAAGTGGTTACCGCAATGGGTTCCAAGAATGATTATGCCAATCGGATATGGATTGCTTCTGTTTAGGCTGGGAGAAATATTCTACAGTTTAATGCTAGGAAGACAGAATACTTTTAATCTTCTCGATGAAGCCAAAGATGTTTTAAAAAAATATAATTTTAAGGACGAAGTTAAAAAATAATGAGCACACTTTGCTTAATGTCATTATTGTTTGCCTGCCTGTTTTTGGGTGTTCCTATTGCTTTTGCTTTAGGTTTTTCAAGTCTTGTAACTATCATGTTATTTGGAAACGACTCATTAGCTTCAATGTCATTAAAGCTTTTTGAAACTTCAGAACACTATACTTTAATGGCAATTCCTTTCTTTATATTAGGAGGATCTATTATGTCGACCGGCGGCGTTGCTAAAAGGTTAGTTCGATTTGCAATTGCTTGCGTTGGTCATATCAGAGGTGGTTTGGCTATTGCCGCAGTGTTAGCTTGTACTTTTTTTGCTGCAGTTTCTGGATCTTCACCAGCAACAGTTGTTGCGGTTGGATCTATTATGATTGCCGGCATGATGAAAGCTGGCTATTCACAAAAATTTGCAGCCGGAGTCATGTGTAATGCAGGAACATTGGGTATATTAATGCCTCCATCTATTGTGATGGTTGTTTACTGCGCAGTCACCGAACAGTCTGTTGGACGAATATTTTTAGCAGGAATGATTCCTGCTTTAATTCTAGCAATATCATTGAGCATTGCAATTTATGTCAGGGCGCGAATTACCAATTTACAACCAGCGCCCAAAGCATCAACTAAAGAATTAGTTGATAGTGCAAAAGACGCTGTATGGGGTTTTATTCTTTTAATAATTATTCTTGGCGGAATATATGGAGGAGTATTTACTCCAACAGAGGCTGCAGCAGTAGCCGCAGTTTATGCAATTATTGTTTCAATTTTTATTTATAAAGACATTAGCTTTAAAGATCTTCCAAATATATTTGTAGATTCATCCAAAACTATAGTGATGTTAATGTTTATTATTGCTAACGCTCTTTTATTTGCTCATGTTTTAACAACAGAACGAATTCCCCAAATAATATCTGAACAAATTATTAGCCAAGGTTTGACACCTTTTTACTTTTTACTAATTGTAAATATTATTCTTTTGATTGCTGGAAATTTTATGGAGCCAACAGCTATTCTTTTAATTTTAGCTCCTATTTTTTTCCCCATAGCTATTAATTTAGGAATAGATCCTATTCATCTAGGAATTATCATGGTTGTGAATATGGAAATTGGGATGGTAACACCGCCGGTTGGCCTCAATTTATTCGTCACCAGTGGTATCACTGGAATGCCCGTATATTCTGTTTTAAAAGCAGCATTACCTTGGCTTAGTGTTTTGGTGGCTTTCTTAATTTTGATTACATACGTACCTATTATTTCAACGTTTTTACCAGATCTGTTGATGGGCAAGCAGGCGCCTATCGTATTAATAAAATAAATAATCATAAATCACATTACGATAGCCAACTGGTCTTAGCTCAGTTAAATAACAAAATAAATGTTTTCATCTTTAAGTTTTAAAAAAGGTATAAGTCACGCAATTGGCATTCCCGTAATTGGACTTGGCACTAGTATGTTTGCGTTTGGTGCATATTTAAAAAGTTCAGGCTTTGATTTGCTTCAAAGTTTGTCATCCACTCTTTTTACATTTGCACTTCCAGGTCAATTTGTAATGGCAGAAACAATTGTAGCTGGAGGCACTTTTCTAAATATTTTTTTGGCTGTTTTGTTAACTAATGCAAGATTGTATCCGATGACGGTTAATCTAATACCGATTATTCGTCATCCTAATTATCCAAAATGGAAGTATTATTGCTTAGCACATGTAATAGCAGTGACAGCTTGGTTTAATATGCTTGCCGTTCACAAGAAATTACCACAGGAAGATAAATTTGATTATTTTTTAGGACTAGGTGGATTTTTATGGATGAGCTCTGTTGTTTGCACTGTACTAGGATATCTGATTTCACATTTAGTCTCGCATGAAATATTGGTTGGGTTTGTTTTTATTAATCCTATTTATTTTTTAATCATGACACTAAGTAATCTTATAGAAAAAAAGTTAATATTTTCAATTATCACAGGAGCTATATTGAGCGTTATATTATTTCATTACATACCAGACTGGTCTGTTCTTATTGGAGGATTAGTAGCAGGTACGTTGGGTTTTATTATTTTTAGAAAAGAAACTTATGACAGCTAATTTTATTTATTTTTCTATTTTTTTAGCAAGTGTTGCTACGTACTGTTGCAGAGCGTTTGGTATCTTTAGCGCAAAGAATGTGTCTGTCGATAGCGCTATTTTTCAATGGATTAAATGTATTTCCGTAGGAATTATTTCAGCAGTAATCGCTAAAATCATCCTATTTCCTGCAGGTCTATTGGCAGAAACTTCATTTTCAAGCCGTTTATTTTCCACAGGTGTTGCAGTTGCAATTTATTTTCTGTTTAAAAAAAATGTGTTATTATCAATTTTTGTAAGCACTATGACATTTTTCTTTATTAATTTTTACATTTAAATGAACTCAATTAGTGGCTTAAACATCAATAATCACCCAGCCAGTAAGCGTTTACTAGATATTAAAATTAAGAATGATTATTTGGATAAAGTTAAAGAGTTGTTTGACCAGAACGAACTACTAGACATTGAGTACAAACCATTTTTACGATTTCATATTTCGGATATTTTTAACAAAGTATTTGACGGAAAAATCAAAGATATCATTAACAAAACGCTGCAAGATCGTAATCAAGGAGCCTTTATTATTGGCCCTGAACATATGGATAGTAATAAATATGATACAGATTTTTTAGTAAAATTATCGACAGCACTAACACACTTAGTTGGTACCCCAAATTTTGATGCAATGGCAGGAAAGTTTTACGCACGATTTGAAGTGAAGCATACTGACAATAGTGATTCATATTTGCGAAAGGCTTATAAAAAATTGGATTTACACACAGACGGAACTTATGTGAAAGAAAAAACAGATTGGTTGCTTATGATGAAAATGAAAGAAGAAAATGCTAATGGAGGAGAAAGCGTTTTGCTGCATTTAGATGATTGGGAGGATTTAGATATGTTTATGAAGGATCCGATCGCAAAAGAAAATTTTATCTGGGGTTCGCCAAAAAGCAAAAATATCGATTACAAAATTGAACATCCTGTCTTTTCAAAAGATAAAGAGGGCAGACCCATCATTTCTTATATCGATCAATTTCCAGAACCCACATCATTAGAACAAGGTTTGTTTTTAAATAAATTGTCTAATTCTTTAGAAAATAGCATCAACCACATCGCTTTTAAATTGCCTCCTGGTTATTCTATTTTTTCTAATAATCATTTTTTACTTCATGGAAGAAGGGCCTTCCAACCAAGTCCCAATATGTCCAGAGAGTTGCTCCGCCAACGCGGGGTATTTTACTCTAGCAAATTGTAATATTATTTGTTTGTTAACAAATACTTGGATAAGGATAGTTTCAACAAAATAATTTATTAGGGTTTTTATGAAAGTTGCCATTTTAGATGATTATCAAAAAGTAGCAGAGCACTTTGCAAATTGGGAAAAAATAAAAAACCGTTGTGAGCTAAAAGTATTTCAAGAACCCTTTGAAGATGAGGATCATGCTATTGAAAATCTGATGGACTTTGATGCTCTGTTAATTATGCGTGAACGAACTCCAATTACTACAAAGTTACTTAATGCATGTACTAACTTAAAACTTATAATTACCAGTGGCATGCGAAATCAGGCGATTGATCTAAAGACTGCAAAACAAAAAAATATTACTATTTTAGGAACAGACACACATTCAAATCCTACCGCAGAATTAACTTGGGCTTTAATTTTAGGTCTTGCTAGAAATGTAAGAGAAGAAACTGAGAATATGTACCAAGGATATTGGCAAACAACTCTTGGAACAGAGCTTAAAGGCAAAACATTAGGAGTAATAGGCCTTGGAACGCAAGGAACCCAAGTTGCAACTATTGGAAAAGCATTTGGCATGGAAGTTATAGCTTGGAGTGAAAATTTAAAAATTGCAGATGCAGAAGCAAAAGGAGTTTTGGCCGTTGCTAAAGAAGATCTTTTGGCAAGAGCTGATGTGGTTAGTATTCATTTGGTATTAAGCGAACGCACAAAAAACTTAATTAAATATGACGATCTTTGCATGATGAAGGAGGATGCTTATTTGATTAATACGTCGAGGGGCGGGATTGTAAATGAAGAAGATTTAGTTCGGGCGTTAGAAGAAAATAAAATAGCAGGTGCTGGATTAGATGTGTATTCTGAAGAGCCTCTTCCTGCTAATCATAAATTAAGATTTATGCCGAATGCTTTGTTGCTTCCGCATCTTGGTTACGTAACAAAAGAAAATTATTCTTTAATGTATGAGCAAATGTTTGAAAATTTAGAAAAATATTTAGACGGAGATACTATTCGTAAAATTCAATAATGTAATTTATTTAATTACTTTCCAAATTCCTTCAGCAGTTGCCAAAGTTCTTCCTGCACTAGTTAATTCACCTTGCATAAAAATAAGAGATTTTGTTTGTTTTTTGATTTTAGCAAATCCAATAATTTCTTCTCCTGGTTTAGACCCAGCTATAAATTTGATATCTAAAGTAATGGTTGCAGCAATACCATCAATTACACTATGGGCAGCCGTACCCATTCCAGAATCTAATACGGACATAATATATCCACCATGAGTAACGCCAGCAGCATTCATATGAAAATCTTTTAATATAGTGCGGTATTCATATTCGGTGTCAGAAATTTTTTTAAATTCTAACCCACCGTTGTGCAGCATGTACCCGACCTTGCTAATATTTCTAAATTCTTTAGTCATTTTTTTTTAAATATTAAAGTTTTTCCATTATTACAAAATCGTTTGCCAGTTGGTGCCGGACCATCATCAAATATATGACCGTGATGACCTCCGCATGTGGCACAATGATATTCTGTCCTTGGATATCCTAATAAATGATCAGTTTTTGTTTCAAATACTTCTGGTAAAGATTCATAAAATGATGGCCAACCTGATCCACTCTCGTACTTTGATTTTGAATCAAATAATTTTACTCCACAATTTGCACAATGAAAACTACCTTCTCTCTTTTCACTGTTTAAATCACTAGA
>Ga0129336_10001663_pt1 | contig 13532 bp, 12 predicted proteins | sample CPB6_02_DNA_FD_96878 | JGI IMG/M metagenome (GOLD analysis project Ga0129336, IMG submission 96878) | Freshwater to marine salinity gradient microbial communities from Chesapeake Bay, USA - CPBay_Sum_0.6_0.2_DNA | ecosystem: Environmental > Aquatic > Marine > Coastal | place: USA: Chesapeake...
GGTTCATCTTTCAACACCTAGCGGCGTTGTACGCTTGGATTAATTAACGCCGCCCTAGCTCAGTCGGTAGAGTGTCGCTCTCGTAAAGCGAAGGTCGCGGGTTCGATTCCCGCGGGCGGCTCGATAAAACCAACTTCGAAAATTCTAGTTTACATGTATTTCATAGATTTAGAGAATCTTGGATGTGACTATCATTATGTTTTCAAATTTACCAAACATCGCCTGAGCGAGATTCACACACTACCTTATCAATCACGGTCAAATAGTTAGCATCATTGCCCAATAGCACCAGATCCTGGTCCTCGTCGGCAGTTCTTACTTCTCTATTACTAACCTTAAAAAAACGCTCTCCACGAAAATAAGTACAACCAACGTATTGATGGAGACCTTTATCAGATGTAGAAAGAATTGAGACTGAATAGGCGCTCGGGGCATCTTTTGAAAATATTTGTATCAGCTGAGTTCCATAACCCTTGCTCCAGAATTTTTGCTCTATTGCTATTGCCTCGAAGTAATTAATCTGGGTGTTTGTGTAATTAACCAAGTAGTGTGAGATAAAATTGAGCTAATCGCATTTAGCTCATCACCAATCCACCTAAAGTACGTAACTCAACCTAAGGTTTGTTCCCAATCCTCTTCCGAGAATTCTCTCTTATACTCTGTGCAGCATTGATTTGATTTTCTCTGAAAGTTACTGATTGACATCAGTCAACAAAGTCTTGATAACCATCTGGGAGTTCATTATGGAATTCTTGCCAGTGAGTCCATCTCTTGTCAATCAGATGTAAGTGAAAGCTTTGGATGCAACTCATTGGGTTAAGCAGGTACCGAGGCGGTTGGATAAACTTCAAAATGTCCTGACATTAAGCGATAATGAACTTAGTCAGTCAATGCTGGATAGGAAGTCAAAGAACTCGTAAAGTTAAGGTCGCGGGTTCGATTCCCGCGGGCGGCTCCTTAAGAACTTGAAGCAATAAGGTTGAGACTTAACGGTTTCGGCGTTTCAGGAATTTCTTACATAGTCAATTGTTCGTACCAGGGATTCCTCTAGGGAAATCCACTCCTCAACTTCTAAAATTGATTTGGTTCTAGTATTTTCTGGAACGTAGTAATGGGAAGCAGGCGAAGTTTCTGCTTGAATGTCAAAGTCAAATAAAACTTCTGATCCGGTCAACGTCGCAACCTTTTGGGCTAATTCCAGTATTGTCACTTCTTCGCTGGAGCCTACATGGAAGGCAAAACCAGTTCTCCCAAAAACTAACGCGTTTAGCAACCATACAATTGTGTCGGTGATGTAAAGATAAGATCGAACCGCTGTGCCGCGAGATTTGATTCGTATCGGTCCTCCAAGAAGAGAATCACGAACAAAATTGCCAACAGCATAGTGTATGTCTAAAGGAAGTCCTGGGCCAAGCAGGGAGAATATCCGACAAACTTTGAAATTCACCCCAGGATTCTGTTCTTGGTAAATCCCCAAGAGACACTCTGCGGCGGCTTTGGAATTTCCAAGTGTAAATTGTGTAGTAAATGGATCAATTGCTATTGACATTCCTTCTGGAATTGGTGCAGAGAAGAGATTACTTTGCGACGAGTAAACAGCCCCTGAACTCAAGTATAGGAAGGAGTCTAGAGAAGAATTCATTGAGTGCTTAAGAATGTTTTGAGTTCCTTCTACAATAACTGAATATTTCTCAAGATTGGACTGGCCACTAAAAGTTTCTGCTGCCGCAGTGGTCGCTCCATGAACAACAAAATTCGCAGCGACATCTTTTCCACTATAGTTGCGAATATCACCTTCAAGCCAATTGATTTTCAAAATATTATTCAATCTTTGATATCTATTGATGAAGGTATTTGGATCTCTACTTAAACACACAACTTGGACTTTAAGTATGTTCAATTCTGTCGCCCGAGATAGCACGGAAAGAAACCAAGCTCCAAGAAAACCAGTAGCGCCAGTAACGAATATCTTGCTTCCATTCAGCCTTTCAAATGCTTTTAAGCTTCTATGAATTACCTCATCAAGTTGGGAGTTAGGCAGAGGCAGAAGTGTCATTTCAGGATTTCATAAGTCGAATTTTTGATTTGTAACACAGAAAAGCGGTTAGGGAAATTTGTCTCAATTAAACTTATAACTTCATCGTTGTAGCTTCCTGCGAGAACAAGCACATTTTGAATCGATGAAGTTTGTTCCGCAAGGACTGACGGCTTGAAAATTGGCTTAGCTACACCCGGGGCAAAGTGATTCTGTTTTCTGTCAGAGGCATCAACAAAAAAACTGATAAATTTTTGAATACCGAGCAAAGATACTGTAGTTAAAGACTGATGTCCGGCACCCCAAACACATAGAGTCTCGGCAGGGAATTTAGAGAGATAGTTCGTCAAGTCTGCTCTAAGTCTTTCCCAATCTTCAATTGTGCTTTCAAAAGATGTCAATTCCACTTTTCTAATTTCAGCAGAAAGAATATATTCGTGCCATACGTTATTCATTGAAAGAATTTCGAATCCGGCTAGTTCTAGTATTTTTGAAAATGTACATTCATCAAAATATGAAAGATGCTCAATCATAAATTCCGAAACAAGTCTATTTTTCTTAATAAAATCAAAATTAGGCACTTCAATCATTCCAAAACCACCAATACTCAAAATCGAATTTATACTTCTTAGATAATGTAGAGGGTTTGGGGAATGCTCAAGTACATTAAAGGAGAAGAAAACATCGTACTTTGCGAGACCCAAAAAGGAGTCTTCATGATTTGGGTAGCCTTGAGAAATTGAAAACCCCAAGTCTTTAAGGTACGACACGGCATAAAGGTTTTCTTCGAGACCGTTACATGGGTAGTTCATTTCCTTAAATATTTGGAGCATGTCTCCAAATCCACAACCAACTTCAATTGCAGATTTCTCCCACAATTGGTATTTGTTGAGGAATTGATTTAATTGACCTATACGGAAAGATTTCATAGAATTAGAAACATTTGTAGATCTTATAGTTTCTTTATAGTAATCGACAGGATCATTTGTGAGTTGAACTAATGTGCAGTGAGAGCATGCAACTACTTCGATATCAGTTATTTCGCCCAAAGCAATAGAATGTTGAGGCGAAAAGTACTGAGCGCGAGACGGCATATCGTGGAGGGTAAGAACTTCTTTCAATAATAAACTTCCACAGAGTCTGCAACTCACCTGACTTTAATCACCTCGTCTTTAGTGAAATACTCTTCATAAACTTTGTGCTGAGGAAGTATTTCCTTCGGCGGCGAACTGAACCAAAACCACTCTCCATCATGCGGAGAATTGGGATCACGACATTCTTTTGAAGCAATAGGACTCTGATTTGTAGTAACTTTGAATAGAAAGGAAATGAAATGACCTCTCTCGTCTCTCACATCGTTAATCTTTTGATTGAAAGTCATAAATTGTACAGACGTAAGGGATTCCACGCCTATTTCAAGAGAAGCCACTTGCCTTACACGATTCTCCATCGATTCTTTAAACCTAATGACTCCGCCGGGAAGGTGCCAACCTTTATAAAACTGATCTGAACGCCAGGTCATTAATGTTTCTTGACAATGGTTTGAATTTCGTTGAAGTAGTATATCTACGTTAACTAAAGGAGTTAGTCGAGAAACAAACAGGAAGAGTTCAGGGCCTAGGCCAATCTTTGAGTCCGTAACCTGGGAGTTAATTTCTTTTATTAGTTGGGCTAGTGACGTTTGACTCTCCGTTGCCATACCTCTCCGATTTTTTGAGCTAATCCTAGTTACTGCCGATCTTTTGGCATACGATAACATAAGAATAGCAGTCATTAACGAATGCATTCTTGTGCCAGTCTGCAAAAATCGTGAAATTATATATTCCGAAGCGGGAAAGAATTTGAATGAATTCCTCTGGCTCTCTCAAATGAAGGGTGTATGAAAAATCTTGTCTTACAACATCTATTTCTTTAAATGAATGGACAAAACTGAAATCTATTTTATATTTTAGAGTGCTTAATTTTTTTGAGGATCCAAAATGTTTAAGCGTGTTGTTTCCATATACATTCTTGAAAACTTCATTCTTCTGATGCTCACTCCTAAGTTCATGGAAGCGAGGTCCATTTATCACAATAACCCCGCCTACCTCTAAGAGTTCATTGGCGCGAAGAAGTGATTGCATAAGTACTGCATCATCCAGATAGGAAACTGAGTCAAGAAGCAAAATACACTTGAAAGCTTGTTGGACATTGAAGTTTAGAACATTAACGGGAAACGGAGAAAGTAAGTGTCTAGACGAAGAATCGTTTCGAAATCTTGCTAACATTAATGTAAAAAGAACAAAATCTTCTTCCAAAGATATTACCTGAATCCCTTTACTACAAAGCAAACTTGCTAGAGTGCCGTCTCCAGCAAAGCAATCCAACACAATTTCATCTTCATGTTGCAAGTAATCAAGTATAAATTCCGCCTGTTCCTTTTTTTCAGAACTAGACGAAACCAGCGCGTTATATGGAGAAAAAAAATACTTCAATTAAAAACTCACGCAAATAAAGTGAGTCCTCCGGAGTAATATTCCGATACCGCACCCAGCATAGAGCGTTTATTGAAATACAAGTTCCAACCATATGCTTCGAAAAACCAAAAAAAATGTTGGTCAGAGGAATTTCTTGACTTGAAAGAACTGAGAGAAAGTAAGTTTGGATACTTGCCGTCAGACTTCATCAAGAGACCCGGAGAACCTACGAGAGCACAAGCAACTTCTGGTATGCCGCTGAGAACAAACCTTTTGTCTAAGCGACTCAATACTTTTACGTGATCGGGAATTGCAAATCCACTTAGCGCTGTGGGAAAATACAGTCCAACAATTGGATTCCGTTCAAATTCCTTTTCTAGAAAACTCCATCTTGACTCCGGTACAACCTCAACATCTAAAGCCTCCTGGGGGATGTTTCTAAATTCATACTCCGGGAAAGAATTTTCAAACGATTTCTTAACACACTCTAGGAGAAAATCCCAACCACCAGCTGAATCTATTAAGTTTTTCCTTGGCAAGATAAAGGGCACGCTCACGCCTGACAAAAGGTTTGCCATCGACTGATCCATTTCCAGGTTTCTATGTAGTGTCTCTATCTTATTTACGAATTTTTCTAGATTTATCCCAGCCAACATTTCTGCTCCGAAAATTTCGCGATATTTGTCATATACTTTGGCAAGGGAGATATCTTGCTTATCCAGGCAGAAATAACGCCGATCGAGAAAGCTATAAACTCTCTCTTCAGCAAAAGGAATGACTCTGCCGTTTGAATCAACGAAAACGGTATCTTGGCTCATTGTGACCTCTACTCCAAACCCATTAATTACCCATCCGTACATTCTATGGGCTCAGTCTACAGCCTAACGCTCGGAAATCTGTTAGTCTTAGGACCTTCAAATCCAAACGTCAGTTGGATTAAGGGAAAGGCATTCACGGCCATGGCAGATGCTCTCTATACGGTAGTGAGAAATGAGATTGCTTCAAAAACAATAAGTGATTTAGAGCAATCGAAGCGAAGTGACTTGGCCAAACGAAAACCATATGTTGCAAAAAAACTGGAGGCTAACCAGAAGAGGCAAGAAATGGGTTTCCCAACCCCCGTAATCCGTCTCGCCGCCAATATGCTTTGCAATTTTCAATGTAATCATTGCTGCGCGGAGCACTATATGGATAGACATCTAATGAAAATTACAGGAAAGAAAGAAGAACGCCACCAACTAGATTTGGATGATATTCGCAATCTTTCAAGGCAAGCTGATGAATTTGGTCTAGCTCGTTTTGTTTTGACAGGAGGTGAGCCCCTTCTGATGAGAAACCCAAGTTTTGAAGAAATAGTGGAAGCGATTGATCCTGAAAAGCATTACATAATCACTGACACGAATGGTTGGTTCATGGACTCAGCCAAAGCAAAGCATATAAAGAGTATTGGTGTAGAGAAAGTCCAATTAAGTTTAGATAGTTCTATCGAAAATGAGCATGACGCGTTTAGAAATAAGAAAGGTTCCTTTAAGAGAGTAATGCGTGCTGTTGATGCATGCTTGGAAGCGGGATTGAATTTAATCCTTTCAACTTGTCTAGTCAGAGACAGAGTTCGATCGAAGGAATTTAGAGATCTCTGTGAGTTCTCTAAGGAAAAAGGGATTGGCCTTTATGTTACTTATGCTAAGCCTGTGGGTAACGCTAAAGAGCATCTTGAATGGGTGATCTTGAAGGATGACGCAGACTATCTGCGAGAGCTCGAAAAAGAGTACAACGTTTTTACCCACATGACGCCGTCTTATGGGATGCACCAAGGATGCATTACGGTCAAGGGCATAATTACGGTAACTTCGACAGGCGAAATAGTTCCTTGTCCTTACATGGACATGTCTATAGGGAACTACTTGAATCAACCCCTAAGCGATATTTTGATGAGAGGCATGAGGAACAAGTGGCTAGGACCTCATAGGCCAGACTGTCTAATCGGCGAGGATTTTGAATTCATTGATTTTCACAACAAGTCTGTAGGAGAAAGAAAGTTGTTGCCAGTCCCCTATGGAGAAGGTTTTTCAGACACAGACTTATTGCCGGTTATTAACAATTAAAAAAGTAAACAGTCACTTAACCTTTCAAAAAGGGTGAGTGTGTAGTTTCCTGGATTACGTATATTGGCCGGTTCTTGACCTCGTCATAGATAAGCCCTATGTATGAACCAATCACGCCAACAGCCAGCAATAAACTAGAAAAACCGAGCAATAAGACGCTAATTAATGTACCAAATCCTGCAAAAGGAACCCCGTAAAAGAGCACAAGAAAAACGACTAGGATAAAAATAAGTAGGGAAACAAAACTCATCATAAGCCCAACCGCAGAAATTGCAGTAATGGGAAAAGTCGAGTAAGCATATATTGATTCAAGTGCCTCAAATATAACACTAAGTAAACGACGCGAACCGAACTTTGATTTACCGCCGTGCCTTGCAGGTCTCTCAAACATTACTTCCGTAGTAGAATACCCAGACCACGACATAATTCCGCGAAGAAAACGTTTCTTTTCCCTCAAATTTCTTGCAGCTATGTAAGCACGTTTACTCATCAATCTAAAGTCACTGACATTTTCTGGTACTACACCTTCGGTAGCAAGAAAAATTATTTTGTAAAATAGGCGCGAGAGTATCCGTCGAATAAAGCCAAGGTGAGTCCTATTTGTAACTTTACCCAAAACTTGGTCAAAACCGTTTTCGAAACCCCGCAAAAATTCCGGAATCAACTCGGGAGGATCTTGCAAATCTGAACACATTACAATGACGGCATCACTATCACAGTAGTCAAGACCACATGTTAACGCGGCATCCAGCTTGAAGTTGCGTGACATCCTAATTCCAAAAATCCGATCATCCTTGCTTGCAAGCGATTCTATTATGCTCCAAGTATTATCGGTTGAGGAATTGTCGCAAATCACTAATTTCCAAGAGTATGTGGACTCGGCTGCCATGACGTTTTTCAAACGAGAATACAACTCTTCTAAACAATCTTCCTCATTGTACGCGGAACTGACAAAAGTCAACGACGGCATAGTTTTCCTATTCAGTAAAAAGTCTCCAGATTCATAGCATATCTTGATATAGGGTTTGGAACATGATAATTGGGGTTGATTTTGACGGCACAATTGCAAACACAAGAGATGCGGTATTGCACTGTTTGGGATCGGTTGCTAGAGCAGACTCTGAGGAGTCAATTCTGAAGCTCAAATCTCATTCATCAACAATCGAAGGAAAAACTTTAAAGGATCAGTTAGAAATGATTCTTGTAGAATTAGATCTTGATAGTGCGAAAAAGATATTTATGGAAATGTACTCTACGATTGGAATATCTAAGACTTCACTTATTGACGGTGCTAAAGAACTTTTTGATTTCTGCCATTCAAGTAACATTCCCATATATGTGATAAGCGCAAAGTCTGAAATCAATCTAGTTAAATCTTTGGATTTTTTAGGTCTAAAGCCCAGTGGATTTGTCGGAAGCCTCAGTACTTCTGGAAAGGCGCGAGAGATAAGACGATTAGAGCTTCGATTCTACTTAGGGGATCAAATAAGCGATGCTATCGCGGCCGAAATAGGCGGTGCGTCGCCAGTCTTGCTTGATCTTGATCAGAAGTTTTCAGGAGATAAGTTCACAACGGTAAAGTCGCTAAGAGAATTTATCGGGATAATTTCGGCAGAAGTTTTCTAGAACTCCATATTTGACATATCAGCGGACAATAACTCTCCAGATTCGCTTCGAACAACCTTCACCTTAGGCAAGGTTTTTTGATTTTTGCAAATCAAAAGTTCAACAATTGAGGTATTTTGGCTCTCAAGAAGAGAAAGAATATTTTTCTTCATATCGGCAGCATTTCGCCAAAGTTGGTGATTGTAACCAAATGTCTTAGCAATCTGCGATATGTCGATTAGAGCTAGTCCAGAGGAGGGGTCAGTTCCAAGTCTGCGTCCATCGAAATACTTGTCTTGGGTAATTTTAATTGAGCCATAACCATTGTTGTTCAGAATGAAAAACAGAACATTATCTTGATGCAATTTGATAGTGGCCAGCTCCTGCATGTTCATTAAGAAACCACCATCTCCGTCAATTACTACAACACGCTCTCCTCTGGAGGCGATAGCTGCGCCAAGTCCTCCAGGAACACCGAACCCCATAGCGCCAAGACCTTCCGAATTGAAAATTCTTTGCCCAAGTTTTACTTTGAATGCTTGCATAACTACTTCACTGCATGCACCAGAACTGCCAGGAACAACTATCGCCTTCTCTGTTAGATAGCTAGAAAGACAAGAAACAAAGTCATATATATCAATTCCACAATTTTGATCCTGGCAAGACCTCGTCACTAATTGGTTTCTATCTCTAGTATTAGAGCAAGCTTCTAGCCAAGCGCTCCAGTTAGCTTCCCGAAAATCATCATCTTCAACAATTTCCGTTAGTAGAGGTAAGAAATCAGCAACATCAAAGTTTCCTTTAATAAAATTTCCGTTATCAGGAAACTTAGATAGTTCAAATTCGTCAATATCAACAACGATCTTCTTGGCTTTCTTGCCAAAACTGTCGAGACTGTATGCCGTTTGCCCTGTATCCATTCGTGCACCGAGCACCAAGATTAAATCAGAATTTTCTTGGACAATATTACTCCACGGTTGTGGGATGTTTCCTGGACGACCAAAATTAAGGTAATCGTTGTTGTCTAGAAAATCAATCATTTTCCAAGTCAGGAGTACTGGAATATTCAGTTTCCGTATAAGGTTTTCGCACTCTAATAATGAGTTGCTCAACCTGACTCCATTGCCAACGATAATCACCGGCCTTTCTGATTCCTTCAGACTTCGGGCAACTTCATCACAAAACAAGAGAAGGTCTTCCCCCGATTGAGTTTTGTACCGAATTCTATTTCTATTTGAATTAGAAGGAGCAAGAAAAGAAGCATTCTGGATATCTAACGGAATATCTAGCCATACGGGACCTGGTCTTCCAGAAACTGCAGTCGAAATTGCTTGCTCAATAACTTCTGATAAATTTTCCGTCGAGGTAATTTTTACTGCGAGTTTAGTTATTGGTTTGACCATTTGAATTATTGGGACTTCTTGAAAGCCCAGTTGTCGTACACCAAAAGATTCCGCGTTATCAGATGTTTTTACTTGGCCAGAAATGAAAATCATCGGAGTAGAATCCGTCCATGCAGCGGCACACGGAGTTATCGCATTTGTGGCACCTGGACCGGTTGTGACTATTGCGACACCTAGATGCCCTGAGAATTGCGCATATGCCTCCGCAGCAATTCCAACGCCTTGCTCGTGCAACATAGGTATGGCTCGAAGGCTAGTATTGCGAGCAATCGCATCCACAATGTACATACATCCGCCACCTGGCAAAAGAAATACATCTCGGACTCCTTCCTCGACAAGCCGCGAGATTAGATAATCTGAAACATTTGCCTTATTCAGTTTCAAGATATTTACCTATAGCCAATAATGCACAATTGTTTTTCTATTTTCGTTGGAATTAATAGATTCATCCAGATAGAAAGAGTCGGCGCCAGCATGAGTCGAAGAAACCTCTTCAATAATAGCACCTTTCACTGTTCGAAAGCCATGAATCGCTCCAGGTGGTATTAATGTTGTATCCCCTTCTTTCATCTCAATCTCAACCCCATCTAATTCGAGAACCAAGTCTCCAAAGAGTAGGAAAAAAGTTTCATCCTTGACTTTATGATACATATTTGGATGAATCTGTCCAGGCTGCATGAAAATAAATTTCTTACAATAATCTCGATTTACAACAGTAATCATACAAGACCCAAAGCTTTCAAAACTATCAATTCCATAATGATGCGAAATCTCTAGTTCTGAATTTTTAGGAACTACCAATCCAGAAACTTTTAGAAGTGATAAAACCTTGTCTCGTATCGCAAAGACTTTAGAATCATGAACCATCAGGTTTGAATTTTCTGTAGTAATTGGACCGTTGCTCAATATTTCGGTTTGTGCAGAGAATTGTGAGTATTTCCCAAATTGGTTTGCTGAATACTGATTCTCGGAACCAGGAATTACGAAGTAAACATCTTTGTAACCAAAAGAGTGACCCTTAGGAATATCGTGTTTTGCATATGCATAGCGTCTTAAACCTTGCAAAGATTGTAGCTCTGAATCATTTTTTATCGTAAAAGGTTTTACAGGACCCAACATTTTAACAGCATTCTCTAGTGCTCTTATCCAAGAAGATAATTGTGCTTTTTCCGAAGAATAGGCATTAAGACTCTGTCCACCTTTTGGAGAACCGACATGTCTCTCCAGAATTACCGCGCCGGCAGATAGAGCTAGCTGGCCAGCTACTAAATTGTTGGGATCTTCGTGTGTAGAGTACCCAATAGGGATATCAGAATACCGATTCTTCATCCGAGCGATACGATTCAAGCTCAACGAGTCATCGGACGTAGGATAACTTGCAACACAATGCATGAGAGCAAAATCTTTTCCTCGATTCTTGAAGAAAGTTACAACGCGATCAATTTCGGAAACTTCCGCACTTGCGGTTGATGCAACGATTGGACCCAGCCAATTAGAAACTGACTCTAACAAACTCCAGTCGGTGAAAGAAGCTGAAGCAACTTTTAAAATATCAAACTCATGTTCAATAATCTTGTGTACCGAATATTCGTCAAAAGGCGTGCAAGCAGTAAGGAAATCGAGAGATTTTGCGAACTCCTTCAATTCAATAAAGTCCTCCCAAGCCAACTGGGTAGAAAGAAAACGATCAACGTACTTAAGGTCACGTCGACTTTGATACTGTTTGTGGATGAAAGAAGGCAATTCACGATATTGGAATTTTATTGCGGCTTGGAAAGAGCAGTCTCCAAGCGCTTCGCGAACTTCTTTCATTATAAATTTTCCGTGAGATACAGAACCATTATGGTTGTTCGCCAAGTCAAAAATTAAAAGTGGCGAAGTGTTATTTAAGGCTTGCAGTTCTAGTGCTTCCATGCCGTAAGTGTAACTTGAAGAGGGAGATTTAAACCAGAATCAAGAAATTTTAGTTGAGTGGCGAATCAAAATTGAGCCATGGGGGTTTGGCTTCGGTTTCAAGCAAATGTTGTAGTTCGTTTCTTTCTCTCAAAGTATCCATAGGCTTCCAAAATCCCAGGTGTTTGTAGGCGGAAAGTTCTTTAGCGCGGACTAACCGCGGAAGCGCGTCCGCTTCAAGACTATCTCTCTCGCCAAATATATAGGATTGAGCGTCAGGTTCAAGAACAAAGAAACCTCCGTTAATCCAACCTACATCAGCTTGATCTTTCTCCCCAAACTTTACTACTTTGTCACCTTCCAGTTCAATCAAGCCGAATCGCGCCGGCGGGCGAACTGATGTTACGGTTGCAAACACTTTGTTTAATTTGTGTATTTTCAGCAACCTTTGAAGATTGATATTTCCCAAACCATCTCCGTAGGTGACAAAATAGCGATCTGAAGGGAATGCCTCCATGCATTTTTTCACACGTCCGCCGGTTTGCGCATTTAAACCAGTATCAAGTGTTTCAACAATCCAGTTTTCTTCAAGATTTGCGACCCAATTATTGATTACGTCGGCTCTATATCCTGTGGCAATGACAAAGTCATTAAATCCTTGAGTTGCATAAATATTCATCACATGCCAAAGCATTGGTTTGTTTCCGACTAAAACCATAGGTTTAGGTTTCTCGGCCGTTTCTTCAGAAATTCTAGTTCCAAAACCCCCAGCAAGAATTATCGTTTTCATCTCTTAGTGAGCACTTCTTTGATCTTAGTTGTCATGTAGTCCAACATTTCGTCATTCAACCCCGGCCATACACCAATCCAAAAAGTATCTCGCATAACAATATCAGTAAACTTAAGAGAACCCACGATTCGACGCGGTGTATTTATGAACCCAGGTTGGCGAAGAAGGTTTCCTCCGAAAAGTAATCGAGTGCCAATTTTCTTTTCATTCAAATATCTTACGATGTTGTCACGCGTCCTCGACGAATTTTCTCTAACAGTTATTGGGAAGCCAAACCAAGATGGATTACTTTTGGGAGTTGGTGATGGGAGAATTAAAAATTCTTCAAGATCCAAAAGTGAACTTCTTAACTTCTCAAAGTTCGACCGTCTTTCACTTATAAAAAATTCGAGCCGATCTAATTGTGCAATTCCGATAGCAGCCTGAATGTCACCAGACTTCAAGTTATATCCCAAGTGAGAGTATGTATATTTATGATCATAACCTTCAGGTAGTTCGCCAAGTTTCCAGTCGTATCTTTTCAAACAGGTATTGTCTTTTCCTGGTGCGCACCAACAATCACGTCCCCAGTCGCGGAATGATTCGATTATTGGCTTTAGAGAAATCTTTTTGGTCAACACTGCCCCACCTTCACCAGTTGTGATGTGGTGAGCTGGATAAAAACTCAATGTCGATAGATCTCCAAAACTTCCAAGATTTTTTCCTTCGTAAGTTCCACCTAACGCATCACAACTATCTTCGATAACCCAAAGATTATGTTTCTTGGCTAATTCCATAACTACATCTAAGTTAAAGGGATTTCCTAAGGTGTGAGCCATCATTATGGCCTTGGTTTTCGGCCCAATTGCCTCTTCAAGCATCTCTGCTTTCGCAACATAGGTACCTAAATCAATATCTATATAGACTGGGATGAGCCCATTCTGAATAATTGGTGCCACAGTTGTTGGGAATCCGGCAGCAACTGTGAGAACTTCATCGCCAGGGCGCAATCTCCTTTCGCCTAACTTGTCGCTTGTTAGGGTTGAAATAGCGATCAAGTTTGCCGATGACCCTGAATTGACCATAAATGCTTGCCGCATCCCTACTCTTTGTGCGATTTGACGTTCGAAGTTCTCTGTATGTGGCCCTGCCGTAAGCCAAAATTCCCCGCTAGCCATCATCGCGGAGGCAATTTCTTCGACTCCAAAATATTTTCCAGTGACAGGTATTGGTGACTCACCTGGCAAGAACTTCTTTGCTGAATGA
>Ga0129336_10001664_pt1 | contig 13529 bp, 8 predicted proteins | sample CPB6_02_DNA_FD_96878 | JGI IMG/M metagenome (GOLD analysis project Ga0129336, IMG submission 96878) | Freshwater to marine salinity gradient microbial communities from Chesapeake Bay, USA - CPBay_Sum_0.6_0.2_DNA | ecosystem: Environmental > Aquatic > Marine > Coastal | place: USA: Chesapeake Bay...
AAAAGCCGCGTAATTGAAGTCAATATTTTTGATTTTGACAAAGAGATTTATGGAGAGCAACTAGAAGTCCATGTGCACAAATACCTGAGAGAGGAAAAGAAATACGAGAATCTTACTGCATTAGTTGAACAGATCTCTAAAGATAAAATTCACAGCCTTTCAGTGCTATAATTTACCGCTGCACTAACGTCATTTTTAAAATCAATTCTTTTAACAAGGCTGCATCATCTCCAGAAGAACCTACCCCTACAGATTTTAAATTATACTGATATAATAGAAGCAAATTACGCTCCAGTCCCGGGTATCCATATATTTTAGCAGCGGTGAGATAGTTTTTTATAGAGAATGGAGGTACACCCAAAATACTTGCTAATGTTCGTTCATCGCGCTGATCAGTGCCAAAAATCATGATTGCCTTTGAAAAGAAAGCATATAAAAGCGGCAATATTAATTGAACGGGAGCCGCCTTGGCATTTTCTTTGAAGTATTGAATAATTCGATAGGCCTTAAGAAAATCTCGCTGAGCCAATGCAGCTTGCAACTCAAAAACGTTATGCTCTTTACTTACCCCAACATATTTTTCAATCACATCTTCAGTAATCTCCTGTCCCTCATTTTTATTAAGTGCTAGTTTTTCAATTTCCTTTTCAATCCTGCTTCTGTCACTCCCTAAGTGATCTGTGAATAAGATCAAGGCACGATCCGTAATTCGTAACCCCGCTTCTTTAAATTTTGATTCTGTCCATTCAGCAATCTCCCTCTCCGTTTGCTTTTTGAAAGAAACATAGACACCCTTTTCCTTGATTGTTTTAGCAAACTTTTTCCGGTTATCAAGCTTCTTCTCTTTATGAGCAATAACTAAAACAGTTGACGTCAATGGATTTTCAAAATAGGGTTCCAACTTTTCAATATCGCGCATGTATTGCGCCTCCTTAATAATTACCACTTGACGCTCAGAAAACATGGGGTATCTTCTGCAATTAGTTAGAACCTCACTCCAGTTAGATTCCCGACCATACATAACTGTAAGATTAAAAGAAGCTTCAGAGGGTGATAAGAGGCTGTTTTCGGCCGCATCAACAACTTGGTCAATAAAATAGTCATCCTCTCCTTCTAGCCAGTAAAATGGGCTGAATTGACCTTTTTTCCATCCTGAGATAATTGATACAGCATCCATGAATTGCTAAATTACTCCATTTGCGTACGCTATAAGACAAAAAAAGTCCCGCCAAATGGCGGGACTGGACTTACTTAAAACCCAATTCGATTAGAATAAGTTATATCCATAGCTCACGTAGTATAAGCCACCCACATATGGGCTACCAAAGCCAGTGCGCTGATAGTTATTAGCAATATTTGTTCCACCTACACGGAATGTACTCTTTGGATTTTTAGAAGGACGATAGGTAACCTGCGCATCCCACCATCCAAAAGCTGGCAATGTGCCTGTTATGAATGTTCCTTCGTAATAGTTGCGATCTTGCCACTTATAAACTACATTAAAGCCAAAGTTTTTGTAAACGTTCTCATTACGCATTCCGATATTAACACGGTATTTAGGAGCGTTGAAGTAAGTTACTACACCCGCTTCCACATCCTGTAACTTATCAGAAAATACGTTTCCATATACAACATACTTCTTCACCCACTGGTATTCAAATCCAACTCCCCAACCAGATGATTTAACTGCTTGAGTAGAATTTTGAACGTAAGAAAGGTTAGTGCTAGTAAATGGAGAATACAGATCAGAGTTTGCACCAGTACGAGATTGCACTAGGGCAACACCAACCAGAAAGTCTTCATAACGGCTGTAGTAGTAATAAGCGTCTACTAACAACTTCTTACCAATAACGCCTTTATATCCGATTTCATAAGATTTAACTGTCTCAGGCTTCACTTCCTGGAAACGTGCACGAACCAAACGGCTTGAGTCAGCTAAAGTTCCCGCTCTGTATGATAGAACACTTGCAGCAGTGTATCCAGGTCGAGTACTATTTAACTTATAATAGTCCTGAAACTGTGGTAAGCAACCCATCAATACCCCAGAACCAGTTACTAAACTGATATACTGATTCTGATTGGTTGGGAAACGATACGCTGTTTGATAAGATAAGCGCAAGAAGTTCTCTTTAGCTAATTTGATCAAAGCAGAAACACGTGGTGTGAAGCGGCCTTTGAAATTAGTTTGCTTATCAAAACGGCCTGATGCAGTTAAGGTTAAACCACCATCTAACATTTTTCTCTTTGCCTGCAAGTATCCGCCATATTCATTGACACGAATTAATTGTGCAGTATCCGCAAACAGGGTTCCTTGAGAATTCAATACCCATTGTTTCCAGCTTGCGCCAGCCATTAACTCTATTTTATCTGAGAAGCCACCCATGTCAGAAATGTTCAGCTGTGTCTCTGCAGAATAGAAATCAGTTTTATCTAAGAATAACGCACCACCTTTACTAATTGGCGTTGATTTAATACGATTCATCGCATCAGTAAATGCTTTTGTGCCAGGAACCAAACGGGTTGCATCAGAAGAAGCTCTTGCTGCCTGGTGCAAGGTGAAATTACTAGCCAATGTGCCATTCAAACGACGACCCTCAGAGAAGGTTCCAATATATAAGGGGAACCAGCTACCACTTGGAGATGCAGATTCATTCAAGAAAGCACCCAAAGCAGTTGCGTTGTATGATTTACCAGCATTTTCCTGAGTAGTGTACGCTCTAACAAACCAATTTTTATGGCGTAATTCTAATTTGTGCTGCCCCATCGTTAAGTTACGGAGAGAATAACGATCGGCACCTGTGTAAACAGTAGTACCCGCACCAATGTAGCTATTCAATGATAATTCAAGGTTGTCTGTGAACTTGTAATGGATACCACCGTTAAAACGTACATTCAAAGTATTGTAATCTACTAATTGCTCCTCGGCATATCCTGTACGAGAAACGGTAGTATTTCCAAAATAGTTATTCTTAAGTCCATTATAGAACGGATACATTTGATCAATCAATGGCTTCAATTGTGGGCTATTGATAGCACCCAAGACTGGCGCTGGGAAGAATGGGAATGTATAAAAACCCTGACGTTGTGCTTCAGATGGATAAACAGGGTTACCGATTGCAGCATAATAAGCATTTAGCAATGTAACTACATCTAAAGCTCCACCAGTTGCACCCAAAATACCTCCACGAATTGACTGTTGAACAAAAAGAGAAAAGGCATTCATATTAGCGCTTGTCTCATCCCCGTACATATTGATACCATTGAAATCGGGGCTACTGGTACGGTTTCCTGGTACCACTTCGCTAAGAATTCCAATCTGTGCTTTGTTACGGTAGTCTTCAGCTTCCCAATCAGATCCTTTGACCATTGATGCAGCTAACTTAATAGCCAACTTATTTTTATAAGCTTTAGCCCAACGGAAAGACCAGTCATAAAATGGTGCTGCAGCACGTTGCTTTTGATCAACGTGCATCATACCTTGTTTAATGTTGTAGCTGAATCCTTGGTATTTGAATGGGTTTTTTGTATTGATCAATACTGTACCGTTCATACCACCAGATCCATATAAAGCTGAGGAAGCTCCTGATAGAACCTCTACGCTTTCAACATCCAAATCAGAAGGACCTACCATGCTACCTACGGCAAAGTTCAAACCTGGCGCTTGGTTATCCATTCCATCCATCAATTGATTTAAACGAGTATTACCACTGCTAACAAATCCACGTGTAGTGATAGTACGGAAGGTTAAACTTGCTGTATGCACGTCTACACCCTTCAGGTTTCCGATTGCCTCATAAAAATTAGGAGCCGCAACATTACGAAGTGCGGTTGAACTCAATCGCTCCACTGTTACAGGAGACTCCAGCAAACGTGTGGGAGTTCTGGTAGCAGCAACCACTACTTCCTGACCTAAAGCTTCATTTACTTTTAAGTCAACTGAAATACTAGCAGCACTAGTAACATTTACTTCCTGGTCTTGATATCCAATTGAACTGAAAATCAAGGTAACTGGCAACTTAGCAACAGAGATAGAAAATTGTCCATCTGCGTTAGAATACGTGCCTTGAGAAGTTCCTTTTACGGCAACTGAAACAGCCGGCACAACTTCCTTAGACGCTTGGCTTCGCACAGTACCTTTTACTGTAACTTGCTGAGCATAAGCAGAGAAGGAAATTAACAGCACCGCAATTGAAGAAGCTAGAAATTGGTAGCTTTTTCTCATAAATCGGAATTTTGGTTTAAAATAGAATGGAAAAGTACGCATTGTAGGGGGACTATAAAAATTTAATTTTTAAGGGTAAAGGATAAGTTGTTGAAATCTCAAACAGACTGGTTTACCGTACTTTAGGACACTCTTTTTACATTCGGGGCATGGGTGATTTTAATTTTAAAGACCAGACCTCTTTTTACAGGGGTAAAGTAAGGGACGTTTACACAATTGGCGAGGACTGGCTAGTTATGATTGCATCGGATCGAATTTCAGCCTTTGATGTAATACTACCCCGCCCTATCCCTTACAAAGGACAGGTATTGAATCAGATAGCGAGCCATATGCTGGACGCAACCCGAGATATCTGTCCAAATTGGCTGATCAACACCCCCGCACCAACTGTTTCAATTGGGAAAAAATGTGTACCGTTCAAAATAGAAATGGTTGTAAGAGGGTATCTCACTGGCCATGCATGGAGAACATATCGTGAAGGAAAAAGAGTTTTATGTGGAGCCCACCTTCCAGAAGGAATGAATGAAAACGATCCATTCCCTACCCCCATTATAACCCCTTCTACCAAGGCTGAAGAAGGACATGACGAGGACATTAGCCCTGAAGAAATAATTAAACAAGGACTTGCCAGCGAAAAGGATTGGGAAGAACTGAGCTCCTACGCGCTTCGACTGTTTGAAAGAGGAAGTCAAATTGCTAAAAACAGAGGACTAATATTAGTTGACACCAAATATGAATTTGGTAAAATTGGCAATGAGATTTTTTTGATGGACGAAGTCCACACACCAGATAGCTCTCGTTATTTTTTTGCAGAGGGGTATGATGAAAGACAAAGTAAGGGAGAGCGTCAACCACAATTAAGTAAAGAATTTGTACGCGAGTGGCTAATCCAAAATAATTTCATGGGCAAAGAAGGTCAAACCGTACCTGCCATGTCAGATAGTTGGGTAGAAACTATTTCTAAACGATATATTGAACTATATGAAAAAGTGATTGGAGAAACCTTTCACCCTATATCAATGAGTCAACAAGAAATTGGAGAGACGATAGAAAAATCACTGCAGCAATTAAAGACGATCCGTTGATTTTTTATGAGAAACCGTTTTTAATCTATCTCTGGATTTATTAAAAATGTGCTGTCCCAAATCCTTTCCCTTTCGCAGTTTTTTTCGTTCGGCTTCAGATAAGTGAAGAGTCCCCAAACAGTCAGCCGAGCAACACCCATTCATTTCTGTGGCACATGTTTCGCACTGGATAAATAACAAATGACAGCCATCATTTTTACAATTCGTATGCGTGTCTGCCGGCTTGCTACATTGATGACAGCATGATATCACATCATCTGTGATTCGCTCACCTAATCTTTCATCAAAAACAAAGTTCTTTCCAATAAATAAACTTGGCATACCTTCTTCCTTCACCTTTCTTGCATAATTAATCACTCCTCCCTCCAGATGAAATACATTCTGAAATCCTTTGTGCAACATATAAGCAGAAGCTTTTTCGCAGCGGATACCTCCTGTGCAATACATTAAAATCGTTGCGTCCTTTTTGTCTTTTAGTAAATCTACCGCCATTGGTAATTGCTCACGAAATGTACTGGAAGGAATTTCTACCGCGTTTTTAAAATGACCCACCTCATACTCGTAATAATTTCGCATATCAATTATGATGGTGGAAGGATCCTGCGCCAAGCGGTTAAAATCCTCAGGCGTTGCATAGTTGCCCTTCCGTTGCATATCAAAAGAAGGATCCTCAATTCCATCTGCAACGATTTTATTTCGCACTTTAATATCTAAAACAAAAAAAGATTTACCATCGTTTCCCACTGCAATATTTAATCGGCACCCTTTCAATGCAGGTATTGAGTCCAAATATTCTCTTAATTCATCGAACGATGCTGTAGGGATACTGATTTGAGCGTTAACCCCTTCTTGCGCAACATAGATTCGCCCAAGTACACCTAGTGCAGATAATGAAACAAAGAATTGATTTCTGAATTGGCGAGGATCTTCTATATGAAAATAACAATAGAAGGATATGGTTGTTCTTGGAGTAGGGTCTGAGAGCAAACGCTCTTTCAGCTCACGTCGTGAGATACGATTGTGCAAAGAAGTCATAAAAAGAATTTTAGTTCGATTAGAACCCCAATTGCAGGTTGGGCAAAATTCTAAATCAGGACAAAGATAAAATAAATAAAAAATTAGGCTTACATCCCCTTGAAACCGATTCTGAAACCTGAAATTACTATCCCACCCGGCTGATAGCCGGTCACATAATCTAGACGGAATTGCTTCAACAAATTATCAATACCTACAAACCATTCAACATGGTTTTTTTCTTTTGAAACATAGCAGGCATTAACACCCACAATGAGGTAGGGCTTCAGTTTTTTAACTAACGGAATTTTATTTGTCAAAAGCCCACGTAAGTTATACTCCAAATGCCCTAATCCATACCATTTTTCGGTATGACTCATTTGGTAGACGGGCAAAATTTGAAAGCTATTGAGATATTCACTGGCCAGCTGAGAGTTGTTGCCATTGAAATGAATAAAGTCTGGTAATGGCACAGAATCTCTATTGAAAAATCCTCCTGTTGCCAACCGAATGCGAAGCAATCCTTTCAAACCAAAATTATAACTATCGGTAACTCCAATTTTCCATTTGGAATACTTGGCGTCACTATTAAAAATATTTTTTAGTGCCTGTGTATACACAAAACTAAAAACTGGTTTATCACTTCCAACATTTATAATACGCTCAGGTAGCTTTATATATCGAGTACCCGGTTGCCATCTTACTAAAAATGATAAGTCAGCTACTTGATGATTTAAAATATTGTTAGGCGATAGTTCTACCGGATAGTTGGGTGAATAGGCCCTGTTACTTTTGTCAATCCATGTATAAGAGGTAACATTATTAAGCGCCTCTCTGTTTTCAAATCGAAAATTTAACCCCAAAGAAAGTCCAGAACCTAGTGCGGTGTTATAACCAAGACGAATTACAAAAGCCTCATATGATTTTATACGGTTTTGCTCATATAGTAAACTAGATAATGTATTACCCCGATCAGTAATGGGACTCTGCGGATTAAATTGTAAAACTTGACGCCCTATCCCCAAAAAGAAATTACTGCGTAGCTGTGTTGCAGGCGTATAATTTGTTGACAAATATGGATTGATATGCCCATTTAAGAGGCCTGTTCGAATAGTTAAAGATCCTGAAATTGAACGTCGAGAAGAACCACTATCTAGTTTATTTTGAAAGCGTAAAACGGGTTGCACCACCATTCCCTCTGCCGGAGTAAATGCAAGCTGTTCAATTATGGGGTTTAGACTAAGAGAGAATTTAGTTCCTTTTGTTAAGATAGTCTGCCCAGTCAATATTAATTTAGGTAGCGTAAACTTATTACGAATCTTATTTAAAGAATCTAAATAGCGAGGATCCATTCTTCTTTTTTCGAGACTATCCTTTTTCACATAATCGAGTTGCTCCTCTAGCGTTAATGGTATAGGTCGAATTGCCTCCCAATACTGAAGTGTTCTCTTATTGGAACTATCCTCATATCGCAACAGAAAGCGATCAGATGAACGTTTCCTTAGATTGGGATTCAACTGGTACTGCGAATACACATTAATAAAGCTGCCATACGCATCAAATCCAAACTTTTTTGCAGCCGGAAATAACACTTGGCTGGATAACATCCACCGACCCTGCTCTATTTCCTGATAAAGTTGTACAAAACGAAGTGTATCGATGAGTTCAAGTTGCTGCGACTTAAATAAGAGTAGTTCCGCAGAATGCATTTGCCAATCCTCTTGAACAATTGAAATTTCTCCCTCAAACAATGGTTCTCCTTTCCTTTTTGGAGTAACCTTTATTCGACTGATTAGCTTTTCCTTTTCTGTAAACGTTCCTACAAGTTTGTATCTATAAAAGGAAAAGGCATTGGAAGCTAACGGAGAAACAAATCCGCGTGGATTCAATTGGGTACCTGTCAATACTAAGTTATCATACAGCGAGTACTGATCAGGTACTGCCAAGCCAAATCCATCTGTGTTTCCACTGACTTTAGAAGAAACAACCACAATCTTTTTTTCCTTTCGATTTTGTTGTGAAAAATTCGAGATCGTTTCAGATAGATATAGAATCTTTTTTTTACTTGTGTCGCCATCCTCAAAATCGACCTTTTGAGATAAAAAACGAGTAGGAAAGTTTCGCAAACGTAGCTGCCCCTTCGAATAAACCTCACAACTAAACGACTCAGTATTCTTTTGATTTTCTTGTTGCCTGCTGATCATTTCACGAATCAGCCGATTAGCTGGATTTTCTTTATTTGAAATGGTAACAGTTGGTAAAATCAATTCCTGTTTTTCTAAAATAAAGTTCAACGTAACTACATCACCAGCTACCGGTATTTGATTTTCCTGTGTTGCATATCCTACATATTGACACGAAATACGGTAAACATCAGGCTTTAATTCAATTTCATAAAACCCCTCACCGTTGGCCGTTACGCCTTTACCTTTTCCAACAACCAGAATTGAGGCAAAAGGAAGAGCACGACCTCCCTTTTCGGTAACTCTTCCTCGAATTAGCGTACTGTTTCCTTGAAGAAAAAACAGTTGGACAATAAAATAAACGAAGGCAATCTTCAAGTACAGACGGCGCACTTAATTTTTATTTTTGCTCATGCGAAGATAACTGCCTGTTAAAGCAGTCACTCCTCCCAGAAGCCCCCCAGTAATGCTAGTAAGCATGAGTAATGCTGCTGAGGATCCTTGCAAGGGAAATATAGAAGCGATTTGTTTAGATAATAAACTAGCATTTTGCCAATCGATCCACCAAGCAAGTCCACCCCAAGCTAAAAACATACCTAAGAAGCCCGCAGCAAATGCTCGAGAAGGAACCTGATGAATAACTAATGCAACAGCAAATGACACACCTACAAAACCCCACCAGGGAACAGCGCTGATAAGAGAAACACCTATTCCGCCCAAGAGCGTTAGTAGTATAGATAATGAAAACTTCATAGATTACTTTTTAAGATTTTTTTGCACGTAATACCCATTTTACTCGGCTGTCCTCTTTATCAGCCTCTTGCATTAGCCAACACTTGTTATACTCTCCTTTTTCCCAAACTGAAACATTATTGTCATAAAAACGGCTACCCGGGTTTCCACTCTGACCACCCGGAAAAACTCCATATGCTTCAATACCATCAACCAAATGAACAATCATTCTCCAACTTGGACCATGACTATGCTTTATTGCATTGACGATATTACCGTAGCCCCCTACTGTCAAGCCTTTTCGTGCAAAAGCAGGCAGCGCATCTTTTAATAAGTGATAAACACTAGGATTCATAAACTTACTCCATGCCAATTTGCCATCTGCTTCTTTTTGTTGCAAATTGGCTGCTGCTTTTTTAAAGGCATTCGTAACTGTAATAGGCAATGTTTCAACTTCTGTTGTAGTAATATCATCTGCATAAATCAATGCAGTATCTTTTAATAATAATTCCAATGTTGTCTGCTCGGTGGGCCAGGTAGCGGCAGGATTAGTACGATTTACTTCATCTGACCATATTGAATATTGAACGCTATCCCAAAAGCACTGAAAAACAGTTTGCCCAATTGAGTTGGGGGTAGCATACAAATCCCAATTTTTAAACTGCTGGAGGTAAGACAATTCTTTTGCAGTTAACTGCTCCTCAATGATATTTTTCAATAATATGGGCCTGAGATCTTCAGCTGATGTATTAAAATAATCATAGTGCAAAGCCATCAAATCAGAGGGTGTAATTCCAGACATTGAGGCTAGCTTTTTATCAATTCTAACGCCGCGGGCAGTTATATAACTACCTGGAATAAAATAAGGATACGTTGAATCGGCAGCACGTTGGTTAGCACTTTGTAAATACCCTCTTTCAGGATTTAAGCTGTGGGGATTTTCTTGTTGTGGAATGTACCCTTGCCACAGAAAACTACTGTCCTCCCCAGGCATCACGTATAAACCTTGATTATCCCAACGAGCCGGAAACTTACCCTGTTGCCAAATTGCAATATCTCCCGTGCGTGAAGCGAAAATGAAATTCTGACCCGGGCAAGTAAAAGTGCGGATGGCCTCCTCGTAATCTGCATAATTACGAGCCCTATTTAATTTGTAAAAAGTCATGCCCTCATTACTCGGATCATGGGCAGCCCATCGTACTGCAAGATTTCTATTTGCAGAAGAAGCCGTCGAATATCGATGATCAAATTGAACCGGGCCAAAAATGGTATAGGCCACTGTATCATATACAGGCAGGCTGTCTTTTACTTTTATCTCTTCTACTCTAAGTTTACAGGGCACCCATTTTCCAGCAAACCAATATTCTTTTTTGCTTACATCTTTGAATTTAATTTCATAGTAGTCTTTAACGTCCCGTTGAGAGTTTGTAACGCCCCACGCTATGCTGTCATTAAATCCAATAACTACAAAAGGACATCCAGGTAATGAAACTCCATAGGAATTGGAGGTAGATGACTTGAGCTGAATTTCAAACCAAATTGAAGGCAATGAGAGCTCTAGATGAGGATCATTTGCCAAAATAGGAGCACCACTTTTTGTTTTTGATCCCGCAACAACCCAGTTATTACTTCCATTACCCGGATCTGGTCTGTCAATGGATTGCACGGCTACAGTCTGTTTATTATTTAAATAAAGGGAGTCAGCGTTTGCTGGCTTCACAGGGATAACAGCAGGTTTTGGATAAATAGTTCCATGGGGAACAATGGGCAATAAAGAATCAGGAACCTGCGGATATAGTCGAGATAACTCTTCTGGCATAAAAATTGATTTTGCGTTAGTATTCGCTAAATCATTTTCTGTTCCAGCTGAGAGCATTTTAGCCATCATTTTCAATAATAGAGCAGACTTAAGATTTGTCCATCGTTCAGGAGTTACCTGCATTAATTTGTACTCAATTGGTAAAGCCGATTCAGTTAATTGATCAATAAAAGAATTAACACCAGCTGTATAAGCATCAAAGATGGATTTAGATAAAGGATCTTCCTCCATTTCTTTTAGTGCATTTTCAGCAGCAAAAACCATTCCAAGTCGACGTTGTTCGCGATCAAAGTTGATCGCTTTAGATCCAGCTAGTTCGCTTGCCCTGCCTGCAGCTGCTCTAGTTTGTAAATCAATTTGAAATAATCTAAAACGCGCATGTAAATAGCCCTGAATAAAATAAAGATCCTCCTCATTTTCTGCAAAAACATGCGGAACTAGTCGATCATCAAAATAGACAGTCGCATCTCCTTTTAACCCTATTAATTGTAATGTTCCCCCATAATCCATACCAATGGGTTCGGCGTTTTGCCAAAAACCATATTGAGGACTTAAGAATTTTCCGAGCGGTGGAATTTTACCGAGTGGGTGATCGAGCGCCACTACCAATGTAATAGATAGCGTGGCGGACACTAAAAAAGAACCAATACGCATAACAGGATTTTGTATGGGAAAGGTAAGAAGAAAGATTCAGCTTTCCTTTCCAACTAACATAGGCACAAAGGAGAATTCATCAAAGGTCTCTTCCCGCAGAGTACCATTGGAGAGCTTAGTGATCTTTCTCATTTGCTGGATATTTCCCTCCCCCACTGGCACAACCATCCATCCACCTGGTCGCAATTGTTCTAAAAGAGCGGAGGGAACTTGTGGTGCAGCGGCAGTAATCAAAATTTTATCAAAGGGAGCAAACGTAGGGAGCCCTTGATAGCCGTCGCCATAAAAAAACTTTAGTCCAGGTTGCTTTTGAAGCCATTCAAATTGTTTGTTTGAATCGTACAGCTTACGCTGTCTTTCAATAGTATAAACCTGTGCTCCTAGTGTTGCCAGTACAACAGCTTGATAGGCACTGCCCGTACCCACTTCAAGTACACGCTCATATTTTTGGACGCTCAAAAGTTGAGTTTGATAGGCAACGGTATAGGGATGTGAAATTGTTTGCCCTTCGCCAATTGGAAATGATCTGTTCTCATACGCAATCTCTGCAAAAGCAGAATCTAGAAAAAAATGACGAGGAACCTGCGCGATTGCTTGTAATACATTTTCGTCGCTAATCCCGGCTTTTTTAAGTTGATCTACCAGTTTATGTCGAAGACCCTGGTGACGATGTTTGTCTTCTACTGGCCTCATACGTTCAAATCTGTAATGATAGACTTTATTCTTTTCCTCAATTGATCTCCAACCTGGTCAAACTGGTTGGCAGTAGTAAGATTTTCTTTGACACTAAAATAGAATTTGATCTTTGGTTCCGTTCCACTTGGACGGGCAGAAATCACACTTTCGTTTTCCAGCACAAATTGGATCACGTTAGATGTAGGAAGTGTGAGAGACCACTGTTTTCCAGTTTTAATATTTCTACCGATTTGCTTTTCAAAATCCAATACTTCCACAACAGCTGATCCACCTAACTGAAGTGGCGGTTGCTTTCTAAATCCATCCATCATTTCAGCAATTTCTTCTTGACCTTTTCTTCCTTTACGAGTGATTGAAATGAGTTCTTCCAAGTAATAGCCATGTTGAACACAGAGATCGATCAATTTTTCATACAAACTTCTACCCTTTTCTTTTTCATAAGCGGCCATTTCACATAATAAAGCTACAGCACTTACGCCGTCTTTATCACGAATTTTATCTCCAATCATCAAACCAAAACTTTCCTCACCGCCAATAATATAATTTTCATTCTTTTCCTTCTCACGAATTAAATCAGCAATCCACTTAAAACCAGTCAACACTCTGTAACAATTAACTTGATTTGCATTGGCCAACACATCAATCATCGGGGTGGTCACGATAGTAGTAATCACCATGTCATTGGGCCGCGCGAGTCCTTTTTCTTTTCTGGCTTCCAAAAGATAGTTAAATGCTAAAACAGCAGTTTGATTCCCATTTAATAATACCCACTCTCCTGCTGTATTTTTTACGCCAATAGCAAGCCGATCGGCATCAGGGTCTGTTCCACATAATATATCGGCGTCCAGTTCTTCGGCTAATTTTAATCCCAAATGCATTGCCTCTGCTTCCTCTGGGTTAGGATATTTCACAGTGGGAAAATCTCCATCAGGCTTTGATTGCTTTTCTACAATGTGAATATTTTTAAACCCAAACCTTGTTAAAACAGGAGGAACCAGTTTTATGCCAGAGCCATGTATGGGTGTATAAACAATTTTGAGATCAGCATGCTTTTCAATAATTGATGGATAGATACTTAATTCTTTCACCATCGAAATATATCGCTGATCCATTTCATTCCCCAA
>Ga0129336_10001665_pt1 | contig 13524 bp, 15 predicted proteins | sample CPB6_02_DNA_FD_96878 | JGI IMG/M metagenome (GOLD analysis project Ga0129336, IMG submission 96878) | Freshwater to marine salinity gradient microbial communities from Chesapeake Bay, USA - CPBay_Sum_0.6_0.2_DNA | ecosystem: Environmental > Aquatic > Marine > Coastal | place: USA: Chesapeake...
GCGTAGTGTCGAGCCGCGCCGGGCCGCGAGCCCAAAGTCAGGTCAGAAACAGTGCGCCGAGGCCGAGCAGCGTCGCGAAGCCGATGCAGTCGGTGAACGTGGTGATGATGACGCCCGCCGACAGCGCGGGGTCGATGTCGAGTCGCCGCAGCGCGAGCGGCACCAGCACACCCACGGCGGCGGCGGCCAGCAGATTGATCAGCATGGCGGCGGCGATGATGCCGGCGATTTGCCAGGTGTCGAACCAGAACACCGTGACCACGCCGACCACGAGTGCCCACAACAGACCGTTGAGTCCACCCACGGCGATTTCTTTGAAAAGCAGCCAGCGGGCGTTGTCCCACTGCACCTGACCGAGTGCCAGACCGCGGATGATAAGCGTGACCGTCTGCGTGCCGGCGATGCCGCCCATCGAGGCGACGATCGGCATCAGCGCGGCGAGCGCCGCCACCTTCTCGATGGTGCCCTCGAAGGATTTGACCACGGCCGCGGCAAGAAACGCGGTCACGAGGTTGATGCCGAGCCAGAGCAAGCGTCGTCGCGTCGAGGGCACGATACCGGCGAACAGGTCTTCCTCGTCCTGCAGGCCCGCCATCGACAGCACGGAGTGCTCGGCTTCCTGGCGGATGACGTCAACCACGTCGTCGATGGTGATGCGACCGAGCAGGCGACCTTCGACGCCGACGACGGCGGCGGAGACCAGATCGCGATCCTGGAAAAGTTGCGCGACGTCGTGCGCCGCGGTTTCAGGCTCGATGCGCGGCGCTTCGGTATCGAGGCTTTCGCCCACACTGGCTTCGGGGTCGCCGGTGATGATCCGCGTCAAGGCGATGGTGCCGAGGTAGTGATCGTCGCGATCGACTACGAACAAACTGTCGGTCCGCGCCGGCAGCTCGCCGCGCATGCGCAGATAACGCAGCACCACCTCGAGCGTGACGTCGGCACGCACGCTCACCGTATCGGTGTTCATGAGCCCGCCCGCGCTATCCTCGGGCCACGACAACACGTTGCGCAGACGCTCGCGATCACGCTGGTCCATCGAGCGCAGTACTTGCAGCGTCACGGTCTCGGGGAGATCGCCGACGAGGTCGGCGAGATCATCGAGTTCCATGCCTTCGGCCGCGGCGACCAATTCTTCGGTCGCCATTTCGCCGATGAGTTCCTGACGGACGTTTTCGTTGAGCTCGACCAGCACGTCGCCTTCGAGCTCGGGATCGACCATGCCCCAGACGAGTTCGCGCTGCCGCGGCGGCACCGATTCGAGCAGCAGCGCGATCTCCGCCGGATGCATCGCGGCAACCATGCGCTGCGCCGGACGCAGCGTGCCGGAGTCGAGCGCCTCACGCAGCGCGACGAGTCGCGCTTCTTTGCGGGTGCTGACGTTCATGCGAGCGAGCTGTGACGCACGGCCAAGGCGGGCGCCTTGGCGCGCAGACGTTCGGCCAGACGATCGACGAGATACACCGAGCGGTGCTGGCCGCCGGTACAGCCGATGCCGACGGTGAGATAGCGACGTCGCGCCGCCTGATGTTCGTCGATCCGCGCCGTGATGAAGCGTTCGAATTCTTCGAGCAGGGCGCCGACTGCAGGTTGCGCGCCGAGATACTCGATCACTTCCTGATCACGACCGGTGAGCGTGCGCAGACTCACCGTCCAGTAGGGATTGGGCAGCGTGCGCGCATCGAAGACGAAATCGCAATCGCCAGGGACGCCGTGCTTGAAACCGAACGACACCAGTGTCAGCGACAGTTCGGCGCCGCGTCGGCGATCGATGCGCTGCACGATGACGTCGCGCAATTCGTGCACGCCCATGTGCGTGGTGTCGACCACGAGATCGGCAGACTGGATCATGGGATCGAGCAGTTGGCGCTCGCGCAGGATGGCCTCCTGCAGGCTGCCGCCCTCGCGCGACAAGGGATGACGACGTTTGGTCTCGCCGAATCGACGCAGCAATTCGCCTTCGGCGGCCGTCACCACCAGCAATTCGCAGCGCACGCCGCTGCGCCGCAATTCGCCGATGGTGTCCGGGATGCGCTCTAACCCGACACCGGAGTCGCGGGCGTCGATGCCGATGGCGACGGTTTGGTAGTCGCCCTCGTTGCTGCGCAGCACGTGCGCGACGAAGGACTCGAGCATCGAAGCGGGCAGATTGTCGACGCAATAGTGGCCAAGATCTTCGAGCGCGTTGAGCACCACGCTCTTGCCGGCCCCGGAGAGACCGCTGACGAGAATGAGACGCAGCGTCGAGGCCATGCGGACGGACAGCGAAGAGAACGCCGTCAGTGGCGCGCTCGACGACCCTCTTCGGCGTGGTGGTCGGTGGTTTTTTCCTTGCGCTTCTTCACCAATCGATCGAGTTTGTCGGCGAGCGCGTCGATGGCCGCGTACATGTCCTCGGCAACGGCATCGGCGTGGATGTCGCCGCCGCGAACCTTGAGCGTGGCCTCGGCCTTCTGCCGCAGTTTCTCGACCGACAGCACGTAGTGCGCATCGATGAGGTGATCGAAGTGGCGCGTGATGCGGTCCATCTTCTTGTGGACGTAAGCGCGCATGGCGTCGGTGACTTCGACGTGATGGCCGGTGATGGAGATCTGCATGGCGTCCTCCTGTTGACGTCAAGGTTAGCGCGATTTGACCTTCTTTCGCTCGGCCGAGGAATCGATACCCAACCCTTCGCGGTACTTCGCGACCGTGCGGCGGGCCACGGGTATGCCTTCGCCGCTCAGGATCTCTGCGAGCCTGCTGTCCGAGAGAGGGTTCGTGGCGTCCTCGTCACGAATGAGTTTGCGAATCTTGGCGCGGATGGCGGTCGAGGAAGTCCCTTGGCCGTCGCCACCCTCCACCTGACTCGAAAAGAAATAACGCAATTCGTACACACCGCGCGGCGTGTGCATGTATTTGCCCGAGGTGACGCGCGAGATGGTCGATTCGTGCATCTCGATCGCGGCGGCGATGTCCTTGAGGATCATCGGTTTCATGCGCTCATCGCCGTGATTCAAAAAATCCGCCTGCCGCGCGACGATGGCTCGGGTCACCTTGAGCAGCGTGTCGTTGCGGATCTCGAGACTCTTGAGCAGCCAGCGCGCCTCCTGTAACTGCGTGCGCAGTGTCGTGTGATCGCTGCCACGACCGAGCATGCCGACGTATTCCTGATTCACGCGAATGCGCGGCGCGGTTCCCGGGTTGAGTTCCACCGCCCAGCCCTTGGCGGTACGGCGCACGAACACGTCCGGGATCACGTATTCCGGCCGTGCCGCACTCACGAGCGAACCCGGGCGCGGATGGCAGGCGCGCACCAGGGCGATGGCCGCCGCGAGGTCTTCGGCCGCTGCGCCGGTCGCCTCGGCGAGCGGGGTCGGATCGCGTTTGGCGAGCAGGTCGAGATGCTGCGCCGTGATAAGTAGCGCAAGCGCGAGACCAGGCGTCGCCGCATCGAGTTGCGCAAGCTGCAGCGTCAGACATTCGGCGAGACTGCGCGCGCCGATGCCCACGGGCTCGAGCGTCTGTACCAACAGCAACACGCGCTCGATTTCTTCGTCGTCCCAGACGAGATCGGGCTGCAGACTGGCGCCGATCTCGCTCAGCGTCTCGGTGAGGTAGCCGTCATCGTTCAGGGCATCGACGAGTGCCGTGGCGACGGTCAGATCGTCATCGGAAAGGCCGGCGAGTTCCAGTTGTCCGAGCAGGTGATCGCGCAGCGACTGCCCGCGTTCATCGACGATGTCACGATCGGCCATCTCGTCGTCTTCGGCGCGGCCGGCATCGCTGCCGGTGCCCGGCCGATCTGCCCAGGGCTGCTCTACAACTTCGACTTCGACCGGTTCAGGCGTCTCGACGGCTGCCGGTTGTTCGACCGCGGTGAAATGACTGCCGAGCTCGACCTCGTCTTCCGGGTCTTCTTGCTCGAGCATGACGTTGGACTCGAGCACCTCTGCCAAATGCGCCTGCAGTTCGATCGTCGGCATCTGCAGGAGGCGTATTGCCTGCTGCAGCTGTGGCGTCATGGTCAGGGACTGACCGAGCTTGAGTTGCAGGGACTGCTTGAGCATCGGCGGGTCGGAATTTGAGCGGGCGACGCGGCCGGCGTCGCTAGGGCTTCCTAAAGACTGAAGGACTCGCCCAAGTACACCTCACGCACGCGGGGATTGGCAAGGATTTCTGCCGCCGACCCGGATGCGATGACCGTTCCATCGCCGATGATGTACGAGCGCGCACACACGTCGAGGGTTTCGCGAACGTTGTGGTCGGTGATGAGGATGCCGATCCCGCGCGCGGCGAGCTCGCGAATGATGTGCTGAATGTCGGCGACGGAGAGCGGATCGACGCCGGCGAAAGGCTCATCGAGCAGCATGAAGCGCGGATCGGCGGCGAGCGCGCGCGCGATTTCGACGCGACGACGCTCGCCACCCGAGAGTGCCATGCCGGGCGAGCGACGCACGTGCTCGATGCGCAAGTCGGCGAGGATTTGCTCGCAACGCGTCGCGCGCTGCGTCGCGTCGAGTTCGGGTCGCGTTTCGAGGATGGCGAGCACGTTGTCCTCGACCGACAACCGACGGAACACCGAGGCTTCCTGCGGCAGGTAACCGATGCCGGCTTTGGCGCGTTGGTGGATGGGGGCGTGGGTGAGATCACGACCGTCGACCTCGATCCGTCCGGCATCGGCCGGCACCAGACCGACGATCATGTAAAAGGCGGTCGTTTTGCCTGCACCGTTCGGACCCAGCAGACCCACGATTTCGCCCGCCTGCACCTCGAGGGACAGATCGCGCACGATCTGACGTGCGCCGTAGGCCTTGGCGAGATGGGTGGCGCGCAAGTGGCTCATGACGGCCGTCTCATGGTTTCGGCGGCTCGGCGTCGGCGGTCCCGGTCGCAGGCCGCGGCCGGATCACGATGCGTACGCGCTCGCTGCTGCCCGCCGGTTTGCCGGCTTGCACGCGCTGCTCGCGCACGTTGTACAGCAGCGGGTCGCCGCGGATTTCGCTGCGCCCGTCGTCGCTCAGCCAGGCGTCTTCGCGCAGCGTGACCGTGCCTGCGGTCATCTCATAGGTGATGCTGCCGGCGCGGCCGCGGGCCTTGCCGCCATCGCGCAATTTTTGTTCGAACTCGGCTTGCTTGCCGCGGATGGTGGCGCGCACGATCCGATTGCGCTCGAAGACCACGGTGGCCTCGTCCGAACGCAGTTCTCCGCCGTCCACGGTCAGGCGCACCATGCCGCTGAAGGTCCAGGTGGAATCATTGAAATCGAGACCCGTGGCCCGCGACCGTTGTGCCGAGACGCGCACATTGCCTTGGGTGATCACCACGTCACGAAAGAGCAGGGTGTTGCTGCGGTAATCGACCTCGGAGGATGACGCATCGAGCGTGATGTCGCCGTCGTCGGCGCGAGCGCCCGCGGGCCACCCGGCAAACAGAAGCAGCGCGCAGAGTGCGACCCAAGGCGCGGTCTGCCGCCGAAAAATTCTGCACCAACGATCGACGATGGCGTGTGACTTCACGGTGCGAAGCGTCCACGGATGTCTGACTGCAGGCGCACTTGTCCGGTGCGCAGGTTGGCCTCGAGGCCGTTCGCCGCGAGCTCGTGACCCTGCAGGGAAACTTTGACCGCGCCGGGTGCGCGCATCCGCGAAGACTCGAGGTCGTACTGCAGTCGCGGTGTCACCAGCTGCAACGAGCCGCCGCTGCGCGCGGCCGCGCCTTCGGTGCTGACCGTCACGCCGCCTGAGAGATCGAGACGTTGTGCGTCGGCGGAGAGCAGGCCATCCGGGGCGCGCACCTGCCACGGCTCGCCGTCGCCGGCACGGGTCTCGAAGCGCAGGGCGTGCAGACTGACTTCCAGCGAATGGGCATCTTGTTCGACACGATCGGCTTCGAGCCGGTAGCGCGGCAAGCCATCGTCCCCCATTTGCACGATGACGGTGTCGGTCGCCGAATATCCCGGGTCGCGCGCGCCGGCGGGCAGGCGCGTGGTCGAATCGGGGATCGACCGTGTGCAGGCGGCGAGCAGCGCCGCGAGCGTCAAGCCCAACAAAATATTCGACGACCGGATTTTCGGAGCGTGTCGCATGCGCGAATCATCCGCTCACATCACGCCACTGCGCAGCAGATCGTGCACGTTGAGTGCGCCAACGAGCATGCCCTTCTCGTCGACCACCGGCAGCGAGGTGATGCGGTGGGTTTCCATGAGGTGCACGGCCTCGGCGGCGAGTTCGCCCGGTCCGATGCTTTTGCAGGGATGAGTCATGACGTCGCGAATGCGCGCGCCGTGGATGTCGATGCGGCGATCGAGCGAGCGGCGCAGATCGCCATCGGTGTACACGCCGATGGCGCGGCCCTCGGCATCGACCACCACCGTCATGCCGAGACCTTTGCTGGAGATCTCGAGCAGACCGTCAGCGAGCGCGGTGTCGGGCCCGACGCGCGGCACGGCGGCGCCGCTGCGCATGACGTCTTTGACGCGCAGCAGCAGACGGCGACCGAGCGCGCCGCCCGGATGCGAGCGCGCGAAATCTTCGGCGGTGAAGCCGCGCGATTCGAGCAGCGCGACCGCGAGCGCATCGCCCATGGCAAGGGCGGCGGTGGTGCTCGCGGTGGGCGCGAGGTTGAGCGGGCAGGCCTCCTCGGCGACACCGACGTCGAGATGGACCCGCGCCTCGCGCGCGAGCGTCGAGTGTGCATTGCCGGTCATCGCGATCAGCGGCAGGCCGAGCCGTGTGATCGAGGCGAGCAGGGCGAGCAGCTCGGGCGTTTCGCCGGAGTTCGAGAGCGCGAGTACGACGTCGTCGCGCGTGATCATGCCGAGGTCGCCGTGGCTCGCCTCGGCCGGATGCAGAAAGAACGCCGGCGTGCCGGTGCTCGCGAGGGTCGCGGCGATCTTGCCGCCGACGTGTCCGGACTTGCCCATGCCGGTCACGACCACGCGGCCGCGACACGCGAGACAAAGTTGGCAGGCTGCGGCGAAGCTCGCGTCGATGCGTGCCTCGAGCGCCGTGAGCCCACGGATTTCGATGCTCAGGGCGCGGCGACCGGCGGCCACGAGCCGTGGCGCCTCGATCGACGTGCCGTCTTGAGCGGCCGATTTGGCCGGGTGCGCAGGAGTCTTCATGAGGTGGCATCATAGCGCCCCTGCATGCACCCCGAAAAAGTAGCTGAACTCATCCGTGCCGGCTTGCCCGGCGCCCTCGTCGTGGTCCAGTCCGAGGATCAGACCCATTTCGCGACCCGGGTGGTCAGCGAGGCCTTCGTCGGCAAGCGCAGCATCGCGCGGCACCAAATGGTCTATCGAACCTTGGGCGAGCTCGTCGGGCGCGAGATCCACGCGCTCTCCATCGAAGCCCTCACGCCCGAGGAGGCGGGGGCGCGCTGATGGATAGATTGCAGATCGACGGTGGTGCGGTCCTCGAGGGGGAGGTTCGCATCTCCGGCGCCAAAAATTCCGCGCTGCCGATTTTGGCCGGCACTTTGCTGGCCTCGGAACCGGTGGCGATCGGCAACGTGCCGCATCTGCAAGACGTCACCACCATGATCGAGTTGCTCGGTCGCATGGGAGTGACGGTCACGGTCGATGAGCGCATGAACGTCGAAGTCGAGGCGAGTACGCTCGAGCAGCCGATCGCGCCCTACGATCTTGTCAAAACCATGCGGGCCTCGATTCTGGTGCTCGGGCCGTTGCTCGCGCGCTTCGGGCAGGCGGACGTTTCTTTGCCCGGCGGCTGCGCGATCGGCGCGCGCCCGGTGAACATCCACGTCGCCGGTCTGCAGGCGATGGGCGCCGAGGTATCGATCGAGAACGGCTACATCCGCGCCCGCGCCAAGCGCCTGCGCGGAGCGCGGCTCGTGCTCGACACCGTGACCGTCACGGGCACCGAAAATTTGATGATGGCGGCGACCCTCGCCGAGGGGCAGACCGTGCTCGAGAACGCGGCACGCGAGCCCGAGGTCGTCGATCTGGCCGATTTCCTCAATTCGATCGGCGCCAAGGTCCGCGGCGCCGGCACCGACAAGATCATCATCGACGGCGTGCCGCGTTTGCGCGGCGGCCAGTTTCGCGTGCTGCCGGATCGCATCGAGAGTGGCACCTATTTGGTTGCCGGGGCGATCACGCGCGGCAAGGTACGTCTCAAAAATACGCGGCCCGAGCATCTCGATGCGGTGCTCGCGAAGCTCGAGGAAGCGGGGGCCGCGCTCGCCACCGGCAGCGACTGGATAGAAATCGACATGCGCGGCCGCCGGCCGAAGGCGGTCGATCTGCGCACCGCGCCGTATCCGGCGTTCCCCACCGATATGCAGGCGCAGTTCGCAGCGCTCAACACCGTGGCCGAGGGCGTGGGCACCATCATCGAAACGATCTTCGAAAACCGCTTCATGCACATGCTCGAGATGCGCCGCATGGGCGCCGAGATTCGTCTCGAGGGAAACACCGCCATCATCAAGGGTGTGCCGCGCCTGCAGGCCGCGCCGGTGATGGCCACCGATCTGCGTGCTTCCGCATCGCTGGTGCTCGCTGGTCTCGTTGCCGAGGGCCGTACCGAGATCGATCGCATCTATCACATCGATCGCGGCTACGAGGCCATCGAAGAAAAACTGGCGGCGCTCGGCGCCGCGATCAAGCGCGCACCCGCCTGATCAGCGCGGCCTGACTTGCTGCGGCGCCTCGTCGACCCGGACTCGAGCGGTACCGCGCTCGGCGCCGCGCTGCACCTCGATGGCGAGAGTTTGTCCGGGTGAGGTGTCGGCAATCCGCAGCTGCACTTCGCGCGAGCTGCGCGCGGCCTTGTCGTCGATCTTCAAGATGATGTCGCCCGGCAGCAGGCCTGCCTGCTGTGCCGGGCTGCCGCCGGCGATGCGCGTGATGCGCGTCACGGCGCCATCGAAGCCCGCGGCCTTGGCGCTCTCGGCGTCGATGGTCTCGGTGCCGACGCCGATCCAGCCGCGCAATACTTTGCCGCGGGTGACGATTTCATTGACGACGCCGCGCACCAGATTGACCGGAATCGCGAAGCCGATGCCCTCCACGCCCAGACTTTTCGCGATGATCGCCGTGTTGACGCCAATCAATTCGCCGCGGGTGTTGATCAGCGCGCCACCGGAGTTGCCGGGATTGATGGGAGCGTCGGTCTGGATGAAATTTTCGAAGGTGGCGATGCCGAGTTGATCGCGACCCGTGGCGCTGACGATGCCCTGCGTCACGGTCTGTGCGAGACCGATGGGGTTGCCGATGGCGAGTACCACGTCACCGACGTTGAGCAGATCGGAGCGGCCGAGCCGGATGGCCGGCAGGTTGGGCAGGTCGATCTTCAGCAGCGCGAGGTCGGTGTCGGGGTCGCGACCGATGATCTCGGCCTCGGCGGAGCGACCGTCGGCGAGTTGCACGCGAATGGTGGTCGCGTTGTCGATGACGTGATGGTTGGTGACGATCTGACCCGAGTCGTCGAGGATCACTCCCGAGCCCAGCGATTGCTCGGTACGTCGCCGGTAGCGCGGTGCGAATTCACCGAACGGATCGTCGAGGAAACTGCGCAGCACACGCTCCGTGGCCACCCGGGTGACGTACAGATTGACCACGGCAGGCGCGGCGATTTTCACCGCATTCGCATAACTGGCGGCGCCCGCGTCGCGAGCGACCGGCGGGGCAACGATGGTGGGCGAGGACTCGACGTTCCCGGTTTGCATGGGGCCCGCGGGCTCGCCCGCGTCGGGTGATGGTTCCGCCTGCGAGGTTCCGGGGGCGGCGAGTGCTGCAAGAATCTCCGGTCGCCACAGGTACAAGCCGGCCACCGCCAGGAAGGCGAGCGCGAGTCCACCCACCAGCGACCCACTCAGGAAGATGACTGCTTTTTTCCACCCGCTCATCTGGTCCTCGCCGGCACAGCCCGCGGCTCCACGGGAGCACTCGCGTGTATAATGCCGCTCTTCCACGCACAACGGATAGCACCCCGACGGAGAGGTCGGGCCGGGAGACCATGGCATGAGCGACGAGAACGCTACCCCTGATGACGCCGACCTGAGTCGGCGCAAATTCCTGACGGTGGCAACGGCGGCGACCGGCGCGGTCGGTGCCGCATTCACGTTGGTGCCCTTCATCGCTTCCTGGAAGCCCTCCGAACGCGCCCGCGCGCTCGGCGCGCCGCTCGAGATCGACGTCTCCAAGCTCGAGCCCGGCCAGATGATCACCAAGAGCTGGCGCAAGCAGCCCATTTACGTCGTGCGTCGCACGCCTGAGTCGCTCGCCAAGCTCGGCGGTCACGACGGCAACCTCAAAGATCCGAAGTCCGAGGCTTCGGACCAGCCGGCGTACGCCAAGAACGACATGCGCTCGCTCAAGCCGGAGGTGCTGGTCCTCTATGCCGCCTGCACCCACCTCGGTTGTTTGCCCAAGCAGTTTTTCACGGTCGCTGATCCGGCGATGGGCGCCGATTGGCCGGGCGGTTTCTTTTGCCCCTGCCACGGCTCGCGCTTCGATCTCGCCGGGCGCGTCTTCAACGGTTCGCCGGCCTCGGCCAACTTGCGCGTTCCGCCCCACAAGTTCGAGTCCGACACGATGCTCGTCATCGGTGTCGATGCCACCCAAGGAGCTGCCTGATGGCCGCCTCGACCGACACCACCGCCGGCAAGACCGGTTTCCGTGCCTGGCTGAACAAGCGCCTGCCAGTCGACGAATTCGTCGACTCGCAGCTGATCGGCTACTTTGCGCCCAAGAATTTCAATCTTTGGTATTTCTTCGGCTCGCTGGCGCTGCTGGTCTTCGTCATCCAGATTCTGTCGGGCATCTTCCTCACGATGCACTACAAGCCGAGCGAGGCCATGGCCTTCGATTCGGTCGAGTACATCATGCGCGAGGTCGAATGGGGTTGGCTGATCCGCTACCTGCACTCGACTGGTGCGTCGTTCTTTTTCATCGTCGTTTATCTGCACATGTTCCGCGCGCTGATGTACGGGTCCTACCGTGCGCCCCGCGAACTGCTGTGGATCCTCGGCATGCTCCTCTATCTCGCACTGATGGCCGAGGCTTTCATGGGCTACGTGCTGCCGTGGGGCAACATGTCCTACTGGGGCGCGCAGGTGATCGTGACCCTCTTCGGCACGATCCCGGTCATCGGGCCGGGAATCGTCGAATGGATTCGCGGTGACTACGGCATCGCCGACTCGACGCTGAATCGTTTCTTCGCTTTGCACGTGATCGCCGTGCCGTTCGCGATCGCGTTCCTCATCCTCATGCACCTCGTGGCGCTGCGTCAGACGGGCTCCAACAACCCCGACGGCATCGAGATCAAGGCCAAGACGGGCGCCGATGGCAAGCCGCTAGACGGCATCCCGTTCCACCCGTACTACACCGTCAAAGATATCGTCGGAGTGGGCGTGTTCCTGCTGTTCTTCTGCGGCGTGATCTTCTTCGTGCCGACCTTCGGCGGCCTGTTCCTCGAGAAGCCGAACTTCGAGCCGGCGAACGCACTATCGACGCCTGAGCACATTGCGCCGGTGTGGTACTTCACGGCTTTCTACGCGATGTTGCGCGCGGTGCCCGATCAGCAGATGGGCGCCTTGCTCATGTTGCTCGCGATCGTGGTGCTGTTCTTCCTGCCTTGGCTCGACCGCTCGCCCGTGAAGTCGATCCGGTACAAGGGCTGGATTTCGAAGTTGGCGCTGGCGCTGTTCGTGGTGGCCTTCGTGGCGCTGAGCTACCTCGGCCTGCAGCCGGCGGATGGTCTCTACGTCATCCTCGCCCGCATCTTCACCGCCGTTTACTTTGCGTTCTTCATCCTGATGCCGTGGTACACGAGCATCGAGACGTGCAAGCCTGCTCCGGAGAGGGTTTCGTACCATGCGTAAGTCCGTTGTCATCGCCGCCCTCGGGCTCGCGCTTGCGTTGACGAGTTCCCTCGGTTTCGCTGCCGGTTCGGGTCCGCATGCCGCCTGGATGGACTGGAAGCCGGGTAACGACGTCAGCAACATCGCGTCGCTGCAGCGCGGTGCGGCTAACTTCATGGGCTACTGCGCGGGTTGCCACTCGCTCAAGTACAACCGCTACTCGCGAGTGGCCGCCGATCTCAACATTCCGGAAGAGCAGATGGAAAAGCTGCTGCTGTTGCCGGGTACCAAGAAAGGCGATTACATGATCTCGCCGATGCAGGCCGTCGACGGCGAAGCGTGGTTCGGCAAAGCACCGCCCGATCTCTCCCTGATCACGCGCTCCAAGGGCTCGGACTACGTCTTCCAATTTTTGAAGACGTTCTACGTCGACCCGAAGCACCCGAACGGCACCAACAACCTCGCCTTGCCCGGCACGGCCATGCCGCACGTTTTGTCGGCGTTGCAGGGTTTGCAGGAGGCGAAGTTCGAGACCGTCGAAAAAACCGTCGACGGCGCCAAGGTCAGCGAATCGCATTGGCAATCGTTCGAACTCGCCTCGCCGGGGCAACTCTCCGCCGAAGAGTACGACGCGTTCCTGCGCGACACCGTCAACTTCCTCGAGTACGCGGGCGAACCGTACAAGGCCAAGCGGCAATCGCTCGGCGTGTGGGTCATCCTGTTCCTGCTCGTGTTCACGGGCTTCGCATACCTGCTGAAGCGCGAGTACTGGAAGGACGTCAAATAAGCTTGAGCACCAGCCGTATTCCACGACGCCCGTACTTGCTACGGGCGATGCATCAGTGGATGACGGACAGCGGGCTCACGCCGCACCTGATCGTCGATGCTGCAAAAGAGGGCGTCGAGGTGCCGCGTGAGCACATCCGCGAGGGGCGTATCGTGCTCAACGTCAGCTACGACGCCACGCGTCATCTCGATCTCGGCAACGACTGGGTGATCTTCGAGGCGCGCTTCGGCGGCGTACCGCGTCAATTGCGTTTTCCGAACGCGGCCGTGCTGAGCATCTATGCGCGCGAGACGGGTGAGGGGCTGATGTTCCCCGCCGAAGAAGATTCGCCACCACCGACTCCGCCATCGCCCAGTGATCCTGTGCCCGGGCCTCTGGTGCCCGATCGCGGCTTGCCGAGCGGTTCATCGGGCTCGGCGCCTGCTGCGGGTGCTCGGCCGAAGCGACCGAGTCTCAAGGTCGTCAAATAAAGCTGCGTCAAAGATAGCGGTAGTGCAGATAACGGCGTGGCAAGAGCCACGACGCGGCGGCGATTTCAGCCCTGTACCTCGAAGGCGTGTTGCAACCAATCGACGTGCCAGCCCGCGGAGTTGCCTGACGTGCGTTGCGGTGACAGCGCGATGACGTCGAAGCGCACGGCGTGCCGCGCGAGATCGCGTCTTTGCTGCAGCAGTTGTCGGGCCGCATGAATAATCCGGCGTTGCTTGCAGTGGTCGACGCTGGCGGCGCCGCCGCCGTGACTGGCGCTCGAGCGCAGTCGAACTTCCACGATCAGCACGACGCCGCGATGGAGGGCGACGATGTCGAGCTCGCCGCGACGTCGTCGGTAATTACGCAGCACAATCTCTGCGCCGGCGGCTTGCAAATGCGCCGCTGCCAAATCTTCGGCGTCGCGGCCCAGGCATAGATGGCGAGCCGGGTGTGCCCCC
>Ga0129336_10001666_pt1 | contig 13522 bp, 16 predicted proteins | sample CPB6_02_DNA_FD_96878 | JGI IMG/M metagenome (GOLD analysis project Ga0129336, IMG submission 96878) | Freshwater to marine salinity gradient microbial communities from Chesapeake Bay, USA - CPBay_Sum_0.6_0.2_DNA | ecosystem: Environmental > Aquatic > Marine > Coastal | place: USA: Chesapeake...
CGCGAACCTGACCAACGCGGACCTGTCCGACGCGGACCTGTCCGACGCGAACCTGACCGGCGCGAACCTGACCGACGCGGAGTTCTGCAATACGAGGATGCCGAACGGCAGCATCGACAACAGCGACTGCTGACAGAGACGACTCACCGGCACCGTTCGTAGTTGTCATTCCAAGATATTGCAGCCCACAGCGCAAGGTAGGTTAGGGGGCGTGCACAGCGCTCAGTCGTCCCTACTGCGCGATTACCTCGACTAGGCCGGCGGCTCGTGAGTTCCGCGGCGATCGATCGCGCCACCGTCGACTACTTTGACAGCCACTGCCACGAATACGGTCGTGACCGGATCCGTGGAGTAGCGCGCATGCTCGCGCCTTACGTAGGGCCCGAAGCGCGGATGATCGATGTGGGCTGCGGCACCGGGGCCAATCTGGCTCGCCTCTCGCGGGCATTAGGAATCACCGACCTCACGGCGCTCGACGCCAGCGAGGCCTCGTTGGAGCGCGTGCGGGAGCGCCTTCCGGATGCGCAGACCCACTGCATGTCGCTACTCGACGAGGAGTCGCTGGCAGTGCTGCAAGGGGAGTACGACGTGGTCCTCATGGCGGCGGTCCTGCACCACCTCGTCGGCAGATCGCGGCAGGAGAGCCGCCGTCGCGCACAGGCCGGTCTGCGCATGGCGGCCACGCTGGCACGACCCGGAGGCCTCGTCGTCGTGATGGAGCCGGTCTTCACGCCCGTGCCCCCTTGGGGAGTCCTGCTCGCCCCGAGCGACACACTCTTCTGGGTCAAGCGCATGACGACGCTCGTGACGTCGGACCGTGTGCCCCTCGGGGGCTACTGGAACAACATCGGAGCGCCCGTGGTCTCGTTTTACACCGCAGGCGAGGTGGGATCCATGATGATCCGCTCAGGGCTTCAACCCCTGGGGCGCCGGATCCGCCGAGGGAGCGTGGGTTGGATGGATCGGGTCGTCGACCGCGGGGATGCGACGTTCGTGGCTCAGGTCCCGGGGGGAGAACCGATCACGCCTCGGGGGTCGCGGCGGCCTCGGCGAGGCGGTCGGACTCGTCGATGACCTCGGTGGCCTGGCTGAGCAGGGCGTCGGCATGCCGACCCCAGTGATGTCCGCAGAAGAGGAGTTCGCCGCCCGTCGCTAGGCGCACTCGCACATAGGCCTGCGCTCCACAGCCGTCGCAACGGTCGTCGGCGGTCAAGCTGGGCGTGGCGGTGAGAGCGGACATGGGCTACCTCCTCAAGTGGCGCTCGTCGTAACACTCTCACACGCCCCCCGCATTCCCGCCCATCGAGTCACAGCGACGCGCCGTCGCGTCCGAGGATTGTGACGAATTCACATCCCCCTTGCGCGTGGCGGGAACCGTGGCCTCTGACCCAGGCTCGTTAGCCTCAGGGGGTGGCGAAGGCGAAGCCCAAGGAGGCTGCGGCAGCGGGGGGCTATTCAGCTCGTGACCTCGCTGTCCTGGAGGGCCTTGATGCCGTCCGCAAGCGGCCCGGCATGTACATCGGTTCCAACGACGGCCGAGGACTGCTGCACTGCATGTGGGAAATCGTCGATAACTGCGTCGACGAGGCTATGGGGGGCTGGGCGAAGCGAATCCAGGTGATCCTCCATCCGGACGGCTCCGTGGAGGTCCGCGACGACGGCCGCGGCATCCCGGTCGACGCCGAGCGCAAGACCAAATTGTCCGGAGTCGAGCTCGTCATGACCAAGCTCCACGCCGGCGGCAAGTTCGGCGGCACGGGCTATGCGGTCTCGGGCGGCCTGCACGGTGTCGGTGCCTCGGTCGTCAATGCGCTCTCGGCGCGACTCGACGTCGAGGTGGACCGCGGCGGCAAGACCCACGCGATGTCCTTTCGTCGCGGAGTGCCCGGGATCTACGACGGCGTCGGCCCCGAAGCGCCGTTCCAACGCAAGTCGGGTCTACGCGTCACAGGCAGCGTCCCGCGCACCCGCACCGGCACCCGGGTGCGCTGGTGGGCTGACACCCAGGTCTTCACCAAGGACGCTGACTACGACATCAGCGCCATTCGCGAGCGACTGGTGCAGACCAGCTTCCTCGTGCCAGGCCTGACCGTGTCTCTGGACGATCAGCGTGCTGGCACCGACGTCGAGACCTTCCAGCACAAGGGCGGCATCGGGGAGTTCGTCGAGGCGATGGGTGGTGAGCCGGTCACCGGCGTCATCCGCCTGCACGGTGCGGGGCACTTCCACGAGACGGTTCCCGTCCTCGACGACAAGGGTCACCTCACGTCCAAAGAGGTTGAGCGGGAACTGTCCGTCGACATCGCCCTGAGGTGGACCGCGGGATACGACACCGATATCCGCTCCTTCGTCAACGTCATCGCCACCCCCAAGGGCGGCACGCACGTGACCGGATTCGACCGGGCCATCGTCAAGGTGCTCAACGAGCAGGCCAAGGCATCCCGCGTCCTCAAGGCCAGCGACGAGGCCATCACGAAGGATGACGTGATGGAGGGGTTGATCGGTGTCATCGCCGTGCGGGTCCCCGAGCCGCAGTTCGAGGGACAGACCAAGGAGGTCCTCGGGACGCCCGCGGCCTCGCGCATCGTGTCTTCGGTGGTCACCAAGGAACTGACGAAGTGGCTGACGGCGCCTCCGCGCGGGGAGAAGGCCGCGGCGAGATCGGTCCTCGAGAAGGTCGCCGGTGCCATGCGGGCGCGAGTGGCCGCGCGCACGCAACGCGACACGCAGCGTCGCAAGAATGCTCTCGAATCGTCAGCCCTGCCAGCGAAGCTCGTCGATTGCCGCAGTGACGACAACGATCGCACCGAACTCTTCATCGTCGAGGGTGACAGCGCGCTGGGCACGGCGAAGATGGCCCGCGACGCGGAATTCCAGGCACTTCTGCCGATCCGCGGCAAGATCCTCAACGTGCAGAAGGCTTCTCTCGCGGAGATGCTCAAGAACGCCGAGTGCGCCTCGATCATCCAGGTCATCGGGGCCGGCTCAGGCAGATCCTTCGACATCGACCAGGCTCGGTATGGCCGCATCATCCTCATGTCCGATGCGGATGTGGACGGGGCCCATATCCGCACGCTCCTGCTCACGCTCATCCATCGTTATCTGTCACCGCTCCTCGAGGCTGGTCGTGTCTTCGCGGCCATGCCGCCCCTGCATCGCATCGATGTTGTGGGCTCAGGCGGTAAGCCGGGGGAGGTGCGCTACACGTACACCGACGCTGAGATGCGCTCCACTCTCAAGGACCTGGAGAAGAAGGGTCGACGCTGGAAGGATCCGATCCAGCGCTACAAGGGGCTCGGAGAGATGGACGCTGCGCAACTCCGGGATACGACCATGGCCGTGGGCAGCCGACAACTGCGACGGATCACGGTCAAAGATGCGCAGAGCGCCTCCGCGGTGTTCGATCTCCTTATGGGAAGCGAGGTCGCGCCGCGCAAGGAGTTCATCGTCGCCGGCGCAGCCACGCTGAATCGCGAGCGCATCGACGCCTGAGGCTCCATGGACCTGCAAGCATCCCTTGAGCTCGCGCTCGTCAACTTCACCTCGCCCCCGGTCCTGGCGTTCGTCCTCGGCCTCATCGCGGTCGCGGTGCGCACCGATCTGCGCCTTCCCGATGCCGTCTATCAGGCAACGTCGATGTACCTCCTGCTCGCCATCGGCATCAAGGGCGGCGTGGCCCTGAGAGAGGCCTCGCCTTCTGAGATCGCCCTGCCGCTGGTGGCGACGGTCTTCCTCGGCGTCCTCATCCCCATCGCCGCCTTCGGGCTCCTGCGCGTGCTGACCCCGCTGGGCCGTGTCGATCGGGGTGCGATGGCGGCCCACTACGGATCGACCTCGCTTGTCACCTTCACTGCTGCACTTGTCTTCCTCGAGGCATCTCAGATCGCCTTCGAGGGCTACGTCGCCACATTGCTCACGGTCCTGGAGATCCCGGGCATCATCGTCGGTCTCCTTCTCGCGCGCGGCCTGCGCGGAGGCGGCATGGGGGAGACACTGCGGGAGGTGGTCCTCGGTAGGTCAGTCCTTCTCCTGGTCGGCGGCCTGGGGATCGGCTTCGCCACGGGTCCGGTCGGCTACATCCGGGTCGAGTCGTTTTTCGGCGATCTCTTCACCGGCGTCCTCACCCTCTTCCTGCTCGAACTCGGCATGCTCACCGGGCGTCAACTCGGCGCCCTGCGCCAGGCCGGGCCCGGCCTGGTCGTGTTCGCTGTCGCCTTCCCCCTGCTCGCGGGATTCGCCGGGGTTGTCGGGGGCACCCTCGCCGGGATGGGGACCGGCGGTGCGATGGTGCTCGGCGTGCTGTGCGCGAGCGCCTCCTACATCGCCGCGCCGGCGGCTGTCCGCCTGGCACTGCCCGAGGCGAGGCCGTCCATCACCCTGGCCAGTTCCCTCGGTATGACCTTCCCCTTCAACCTCATCGTTGGTATTCCGATCTACCTGCTCATGGCTGAGATCGTGGGATCGTGGGTGCCATGAGCGAGCACGGCAGCGTCACCTGCCTCACCATCGTCGCCGAGAGTGTCCTCGAGGAGCGTTTGCTGGCCGTGATCGACGAGTGCGGCGCCAAGGGATGGACCGTCTCGATGGCCCAAGGCCACGGCCCGAGTCACCACGGCGTATCCGGCATCGAGGGTGGCAATGTCCGTGTTGAGACGCTGGTATCAGATGAGGTCGCCGCGAGCATCTGGCGGGCCTTGGAGCGAGACTTCTTCCCGCACTACGCGGTGAGCGCGTGGGCGTATGACGTGCGCGTGGCGCGTGTGGCCCGCTACTCCTGAGAGGTCACACCTCGAGGGGACGCAGCCGGCCGGTGTGGACGTCGTAGACAGCGCCGCCGACCCTCGTCCCGGCCGGGAGAAGCGGGTTGGCACGCACCCTGACGATGTCAAGGGCCAGGCTCGCGTCGACGTCATCGCTCGTGCGGAACTCGATGCTGCGCGTGTCCGTGCCGTACTCAGCCCTGATCGTCGCGTGGATGTCGGCCTCGCTGGACCCGACCATCCGGCAGTCCGTGTGGGGCATGATGAGGATGCGATCGACGCCGAGGAGATAGCTGCCGAGCAGCAGGGTGCGCTGGACGTCATCGGTGACTCGCGCTCCCGCATTGCGCAGGATCTTCACGTCCCCCGGACCCATGCCGACGATCGCCAGAGGGTCGATGCGCGAGTCAATGCAGGTAACGATCGCCAGGCCCTTGGCTGCGCGTCCGGTGAGATCGCTGCCCGCATAACCGTCCGCATGCGCGGCATTGGCGGCGAGTACATCCTCGAACGCCTCGACCGGGAAGCGCTTTGAGTCAGGCATCGGCGGGAGCCTCCCCTCGGGCGTGGGCGAGGAGCATCTCGCGCATGGACATCGCGGGCGCCACTTCGGGCAGCTGCACCTCGATGATCCCGTCGCTCACCCGAGCAGGGTAGACCGCGAGCCCCGCGCCCGGGGTGCCCTGCAGTGAGCCGTCGCGGAGGTCATAGCGCCACCAGTGGGACGGGCACGTGATGACACCGTCCCGACACACACCGCCAGCGAGCGAGACGCCCTTGTGCAGGCAGGAGTCGGACACAGCCCGAGGCTCGCCGTCGACGACGGCCACCAGCACGCCGAGGGGTCCGTGCTCGAACCGGCGCGGGGCATCGGTGAGTTCGGCGACCGTGAAGGTGGCAGTCCAGGCGTTCATGCGGTCCCTACGATGACGGGGGCGTCACGCCACCCGGGCGCGCCACCGAGTAGGGCTGGCCGCCGATTCCCCACTCGTCGGCCGTGATCTCGTAGATGGCGACGCGGATGCGCTCGAGGGGGACGTCGAGCGTTTCGGCCATGGTCGCGCTGAGATTGCGGATCAGCGCGTGCTTCTGCTCGGTCGTGCGTCCCTCGACCATCGTGACCTGGATCAGCGGCATGGCACCTCCACTGTCCCGAGACGATCGATGCGTGCCACCACCGTGTCGCCAGGGTTGACGGCGAAGGCCGCGGTGCAGGCCCCGGAGAGCACGGTCATCCCCGCGGACAGGCCCTCGCCACGGCGGGCCAGTGCGCGCACAAGCCAGGCCACCGAGGAGGCCGGATGCCCGAGCACGGCGGCACCGGCGGCCGTGGCGACCACGATCCCGTTGACCTCGAGCACGACCCCAAGAAGGCGGAGGTCGATGCCGGCAGGGTCCACGATCGAGGAGCCGGTGATGTAGCCAGCCGAGGAGGAGTTGTCCGCGATGACATCCGGGAGGGTGAAGGAGTAGCCGGCGTAGCGGGAGTCGAGCACGTCGATCGCCGGCATGACAGCTGCGGTGGCGGCCAGGACATCGGCAGCGCCGATGTCCGAACCCTCGAGATCGTCGCCGATGAGGAAGGCGATCTCGGCCTCGACGCGCGGCTGGATGAAGCGGTCGACGACCAGTGCCTCGCCCGGCTCGATGCGCATGTCGTCTGTGAGCCACCCGTAGAGCGGCTCGCTGACATTCATCTGCTTCTGCTTCGCCTCGCTGGTGAGGCCGAGCTTGGCCCCCACGACCTGGTGGCCCTGGGCGATGCGATCGGCGACCACGAGGGCCTGAAGGTCGTACGCCGTCGCAGCGTCGAAGTCGCCGTAGTCGCCAGTGAGCGCGGTGGTGGCGGTGCGGTTACGTGCGGCATCGATGAGCCGGGTGGCACCTTCCTGGGCCTGGATGCTCATGCGGTGACCTCCGCTTCGGCGTGCTTGCGGGCGAGTTCGAGGGCGACGTCGATGATCATGTCTTCCTGGCCGCCGACGACTTGTCGTTGTCCGAGTTCGAGGAGGATGTCGGCGATGGGGACGTTGTAGCGGTCGGCGGCCCGTTCGGCGTGGAGGAGGAAGCTGCCGTAGACACCGGCGTAGCCGAGCAGCAGTCCGGCGCGGTCGATGACCTGCTGGCGGGGCATGATCGGCCGCACGACTTCCTCGGCGACGTCCATGAGCGCGAGCGGGTCGACGCCGGTCTCGATGCCGTACTTGGTCGACACCGCGGCGAGGATTTCGGTGGGGCAGTTGCCGGCTCCGGCGCCCAGGCCGGCGGAGGTGCCGTCGAGGTTCTTGGCGCCTTCTTCGTAGGCGGCGATCGAGTTGGCCACGGCCATGGAGAGGTTGTTGTGTGCGTGGACGCCCAGGGGAATGTCCAGGGCGCCGACGAGGGCGTTGACGCGGCGACGGACATCCTCGACGGTCATCGCGCCGGCGGAGTCGGCGATGTAGATGGTGTCGGCGCCGTAGGACTGCATGAGCAGGGCCTGCTCCACGAGGCCTTCGGGGGAGTTCATGTGGGCCATCATGAGGAAGCCGATGGCTTCCATGCCGAGGTCCTTGGCGACCTTGATGTGCTGTTCGGTGATGTCGGCCTCGGTGCAGTGCACCGCGATGCGGGCGACCGAGACACCGAGTTCGTTGACCTCGCGAAGGTCATCGGCCAGGCCGATGCCCGGGAGCATGAGGCAGGCGATCTGCGCCTGCTGCGCCGTCTGGCACGCCTTGGCGATGAGTTCTTTCTCCGGCACCGCGGAGAAGCCGTAATTGAAGCTGGATCCGCCCAGGCCGTCACCGTGGGCGATCTCGATCACCTGCACCCCGGCGCGGTCCAGGCCGGCAACGATCTTGATGACGTCTTCGGCGTAGTACTGGTGACTGATCGCATGCGATCCATCGCGCAGGGTGGAATCGATGAGACGGTAGTCAGTGGTCATGGGTCAGGCTCCTCGGTGCTCGGCGACGGCCTCGCCGACGCGCATCGCGGCGGCGGTCATGATGTCCAGATTGCCCGCGTAGGGGGGCAGATAGTCGCCAGCGCCCTCCACCTCGAGCAGCACCACCACCCGATGCGGGACCACACCGCCAGGAGTGTTGTAGGGGCCCTCCTCGATCACGGGCGGATTCTTCAACCGGTAGCCCGGCACATACTGCGCCACGTCCTTCTCCATCGCGTAGATCGACTCGATCACCGCATCATGATCAGCGCCCTCCGGCAGAGCCCCGAACACGGTGTTGCGCATCATGATCGGCGGCTCGGCCGGATTAAGGATGATGATCGCCTTCGAATGCTCCGCCCCACCGATCTCCCGCAGCGCCGTCGACGTCGTCTTGGTGAACTCGTCGATGTTCTGCCGCGTGCCAGGCCCCGCGGACTTCGACGACACCGTCGACACCATCTCCGCATACGGCAACGACGGCGTCGCGCGCCGGATCGCATGCACCATCGGCGTCGTAGCCTGACCACCACAGGTCACCATATTGATATTCGGCGCATCCAGATGCTCGGTCAGGTTCACCGCCGCGATCACCTTCGGCCCCCGCGCTGCCGGAGTCAGATCCACCGCCGTCATCCCCGCCTCGGCGTACTTCTTGTAATACCTGACGTGCACATACGCACTCGTCGCATCGAACACCATGTCGAAGTCATCACCATGCTCGATGATCCAATCCGGACCCTCATGCGGGGCATCCAGGCCGAGCGCCTTGGCTCGGGCCAGCCCGTCCGACGCCGGATCAATCCCGACCAGCGCAGTCAACTGCAGTTTGTCACTGCGCAACATCTTGACCATGAGATCGGTCCCGATATTCCCGGAACCGACGATGGCACATCGCAGGGGCATGGAGTGTTCCCTTCTGATCAGGTCGTGCGCAAGGTGATGGGGCCGAGTCGGTCGAAGTCCGCGCGGAAGACGTCACCGGGCGCAAACGGCACCGCTGCGTGCAGGGCACCGGTCATGATGATCGCGCCGGCGGGCAGCGTGACGCCCAGGGGGTGCAGGGTGTTGGCGAGCCAGGCAACCGCGTCGATAGGACCGCCCAAGGCGGCTGCGCCTGCTCCGGTGGCGACGATGTCGCCGTTGCGTGTGAAGACCATGCCGATGAGCGCCGGGTCGAAGTCCCCGAGTGGCACGACGCGGCGCCCGAACGCGACCGCGCCGTTGGAGGCGAGGTCGGCGATGGTGTCGGCGAGCTTGATCTTCCAGTCGACAATACGGCTGTCGACGATCTCCAGGGCGGCCACGAGCCCGCGCGTCGCCTCCCAGGCCTGGGCCGCAGTGCAATGCGGACCTGACAGCGGAGCGTCGAGGACGACGCAGATCTCCGCCTCCATGCGCGGCGCGATGTAGCGGTCCGTCGGGACCTCGCCCCCGTCGGCGTAGACGGTCGAGCCGAGCACCGGGGCATAGTCGGGCTGATCGACACCCAGCATGTCCTGCATGGGCTTGCTGGTGAGGCCCAACTTGTAGCCGATGATCGAGTCGCCCTCTGAGAGAAGCCCGGTGACGAGGCCCTGCTGCACGGCGTAGGCGTCCTCGACGGTCATGTCCGGATATGCCTCGGTGAGGGCGGCGATCGGCACGCGATCTTCGCGGGCCTTGAGGAGAGCCTGGGATAGTTCTCGCACCTGCTCGGCGTTCGGTCTGGTCACTGCGCTGCCTCTCCTGGTGTGCGGCGGGGGGTCCTGGTGTCTCGATAGCCGAGCCGCCTGCTCACGGCGAGTGCCGCATCGACCGCGGGGCGTGCGAAGCGACGCAGGGAGTCGCTGCCGAGGCGCTGCACGGGACCGACGATAGACAGGGCGGCGATAACGGCCCCGTGGTCATTGCGGATGGGCGCCGCGATCGAAGCCGCGCCCAGTTCGGACTCATTGACATTCTCGGCCCAGCCCTGCCGCCTGATCTCGGCGAGTGTCGTCCGCAGGGCGCGGGGGTCGGTGATCGTGTAGGGCGTCTTGCGCTCCAGGCGCCAGCCCCGCATCACGGTTTCCAATTCGTCCTCGGGTAGGAACGCGAGTAGGAGCTTGCCCGTGGAGGTGCAGTGCGCATCGTTGCGATGTCCCACGCGTCCGAACAGACGCAGTGTTTGGGGGCTCTCGCGTCGCTCGACGTACACGACCTCGCGGCCATCGAGCACGGCCACCTGCACGGTCTCGCGCGTCGCATTGCGCAGTTGATCGATGACGGGGGAGCACGCCTCGTGCAGGTCGTTGTGGAGGGCCACGGATGCCCCGAGTTCGTACATCGCGAGCCCGAGCCGATAGGCACCGGTGTCGGGATCCTGCTCGAGAAGCTTCTCATCAGCGAGCGTGCTGAGCAGGCGATGCGCCGTGCTCTTGCCGATGCCGAGGCGGCGGGAAAGCTCGGTGACGCCGATATCGCGATCCCCGCGCCCGAACTCCTTGAGCAGGCGCGCAGCATTGCGCACGCTCGACAAGGTCGAGTGTTGGCGGCGCGGCGCGGTCTCGGTCATGCGCCTGCTCGCACGGCTTCGAGGAGCGCCTTGCGCACGTCCGCCGACGAAGCGTCCGACGGCAACTCGAGCCCGGGGGCGATGGCCTGGGCAAGAAGCACCTGAGCGTGCTGGAGCCCGGCGATGTCAGCACCCTGCATCTCATCCACCCACGCCTCGTGACCGGAGGCATACGCGCGAATCGCATCGAAGTCGCGGGCTGCCGACGCGTGCGAATGCGCCAGTCCGGTGCCGGCATGCAGAGCGTGGTGCGACGTCAAGCTTCCGCCGGGAGGCACAGCGAGGTGATAAACCACGGTCCTGATGCCGAGCGCTCGCCGCACGTCGTCGTAGGCGGGGGCATCGCTCTCGTCGATGATTCCGATGGCCGGCACGACGACGGGATCGAAGAACCGCAAGGTCCAGGCGAGGTCGTCGAGATCGTCGACCATCTCGACTTCAGGACCCGCGGGGGCGGGAAGCGCCTCAACGGTGCCGATGACGTGGAGGTTGCGCGCTCCCACCGCCGCCACGGTGATGCGGTTGGCCGCAACGAGCGGCAGTCGAGCCCGGTCGGCGGGCGGGAGCGTGATCACCGCGTCGAGATAGGCCTGGTGCAGGGCGCGGACGTAGTCGGCCATCGCCTGGCGCATCGCCTCGGGACCCTGCATGCCGGGGAACGTAGCAGAAACGTCCCGCATGCGGGAACGTCGTCCTTCCATGCGGGACACACGGCGCATAGATTGCCCATCACTCAAGGGGCCCCGGCCCAGATGGGAGCGGCATGGGAATCCTGCGCCTGTCGCATGTCGACATCACGGTCACCGACCTCGACCTCGCGGCCGCGTACTACACCGAGGTCATGGGGATGCTCGAGGTGGAGCGCGATGACACCTCGGTCTACCTGAAGTGCTGGGACGAGGTGGACCACCATTCGCTGCGCATCTCCTACGCCCCTCGCGTTGGCTTCGATCTCATGTCCTTCAAGGTGCTGCGCGACGACGATCTCTCCGACCTCGAGAACGCTGTCGGCCGCTACGGCTTCCCCGTCGAGCGCATCAGCAAGGGGGTCTCGGTCGGTCAGGGTGAGTCGATTCGCTTTGAGACGCCGTCGGGTCAGGTGATGGAGCTCGTCCACGACGTCGAAAAGATCGGCCGTGCGACGGGATCTCTCAACCCGGCGCCCTTCGTCGAGGGGCTACGCGGCATCGCGCCGCCGCGCATGGATCACCTGCTCGTCACGGCCGAAGAGGTAGGCGAGTCCACGAAGTTCTTCACTGAGGTCCTCGGCTTCCGCGTGACGGAGCAATTGCTGGATGGCGACGGTCATCAGGCCGCCACCTGGATGGAGCGCTCGCACTCCCCGCACGATCTGGCGATCGTCTCCGGTCCTAACGGCGGACTGCACCACTTCGCCTATTGGCTCGACGACTGGGACCATGTGCGGCGTTCCGCCGACATCCTGGCCTACAACGGCATCCAGATCGATGTCGGTCCGACGCGCCACGGCATCACGCGCGGCAACACGATCTACTTCTTCGATCCGCTGGGCACGCGCAACGAGGTCTTCACGGGCGGCTATCGGCCGGACCCGGACTTCCCGACCATCACGTGGACCGAGGACAACATCGGTCGCGCCGTCTTCTACTACGAGGGCGAACTCAACGATCGATTCATGAAGGTGCACACCTGATGGCCATCCTGCGTCTGTCGCATGTCGAGATCAAGGTCCCGGACCTGGAGTTGGCCACGGCGTACTACACCGAGGTGCTGGGTCTGGTTGAGACGGCGCGAGAGCCCGATCGGGTGTACCTGAAGTGCTGGGACGAGCACCAGCACCACTCAGTCGTGCTCACCTACTCGTCGTCCTACGGTCTCGCCCACATGGGGTGGAAGGTCGAGTCATCGGAGGATCTCGACCATTACGCCGCACGCCTGGAGGACGCGGGCATCGCGGTCAAGCGCCTCTCGGGTGCCGAGGTGGGGGTCGGCGGGGGGACGGTCGTGCGCTTCGAGACGCCGTCGGGGCACCAGATGGAGCTCATCCACGGCATGGAGCAGGTGGGCAATCTGCTGCCGCTCACCAACCCGCCGCCGCGTCCGCTCGGCCTCGTGGGGATCGCGCCACCGAGGATCGACCACGTCTTCATCACGGTGGAGAACGTCAACGGCATGACGAGCTTCCTCCAGGAGGTGCTGGACTTCCACCTCACCGAGGTGGTCGTCGGCGATGACGGCTTCCAGATCGCGACCTGGCTTGAGGTGTCGCACTCCTCGCACGACATTGCTCTCGTCACGGGCCCCGATGGCGGCCTGCACCACTTCGCCTTCTGGGTTGACGACTGGAACGAGATCCGGACGGCCTCCGACGTGCTCGCCTATCACGGCGTGCGCATCGAGACGAATCCCACTCGTCACGGTGCCACGCGCGGTCACTGCATCTACTTCTTCGACCCGGCTGGCAACCGCAACGAGGTGTTCACCGGTGGCTACTGGGCCGACCCGGATGAGCCACCTATCACCTGGACCGAGGGGGAGATGGGTCGCGCGCTCTTCTACTACGACGGTGTCGTCAACCAGCGATTCCTCACGGTGCACAGCTAAGGAGCGACGATGACGATGACCGAGCCCGACGCCCCCATGACGCTGCCGCGCACCGAGCGGCCCGACGCGCCGGCGTACCTGCAGAAGTACCTCGACCGCGAATCCCGGGGGAGCAGGCCGGGAGTCGCGACTCCGGCTCGGCCTGAGGACGAGACGCCGCTCTACCTGCGCCGCTTCCGGGATCGTCGCAGCGGGGGTACATCGCTCGATGCTCCGGTCCCTCTGTGGGAAGGCGCCGATGTGGGGGCCACGCGTGCGTGGGCGGAGGTCACGCGCACCAAGGAGATCGTCCCCGAGCGCAAGGATCAGACCAAGAACGCGATCACCGACGTCTACTTCGTCCGTCACGGCGAGACGCAGGGCTACTCCACCGAGTCTGGTCTGACCCCGCTGGGATCGTGGCAGGCGCATCGTCGCGGCAAGGAACTCGCGCGGCGAGTGATGTCAGGACAGCACGTGACCATGGCGTGCGCTGACACCAACCGTGCGCGCCAGACCGCGGAGGGGATCCGCAAGGGAATGCTCGATGAGCTCGTCCTCTTCGGGCGCGAGGCGACCGTGGGCGAGGTGACGGCCTACGAGGAGTTCCGGAACTTCCAGGTGATGACTCCGGATGGCTTCCGTGACGTAACTCAGGCCTTCCGGTCGTATCACGCAGAGATGGAGAAGTACGAGCGCATCGGCCTCGGCAACCGGCCCACGTGGCTCGTGGAG
>Ga0129336_10001668_pt1 | contig 13522 bp, 7 predicted proteins | sample CPB6_02_DNA_FD_96878 | JGI IMG/M metagenome (GOLD analysis project Ga0129336, IMG submission 96878) | Freshwater to marine salinity gradient microbial communities from Chesapeake Bay, USA - CPBay_Sum_0.6_0.2_DNA | ecosystem: Environmental > Aquatic > Marine > Coastal | place: USA: Chesapeake Bay...
AGTTCGATCCTCTCAACGGGCACCTAAGGGACGGTGGTGGAAGTGGTAGACACACCAGACTTAAAATCTGTTGGGAGCAATCCCGTGGGGGTTCAAGTCCCCCTCGTCCTATAAAAATAAATAAGTCAAAGCGGAGAAGGTCTATGGCTTATAGAATCGATCACGCATATTGCTGGTATAACGAAGGCACTATGATCGTGAAAATGTATTTTATAAACCAGATACCTTTTACTTTCGATGAACTTCCAGATGGTCATTTATATGATCTGGATTTGGTAAGGTTAGCAGATAAAGAAAGATCTTTTGAACCAGAAGATCTTTACAGAAACTCTTTCTATCTGATAGATGAAGAAGTACACCCTTGCTTTTTTCCCATTGAGTTAGAAAATCCTGAAGATATGCCAGATGAGATATGTTATGATCAAGACGATGAAGATTTAATGGGATAAATAAATTATAGAAATTTTATGGTTCATATAATCCAATGCCTCTCAATAAATTAGAGAATTTCATCAAGAATACTGAAGGAAGAATCTTATACGTCAATCCTAGTGATATTGACTCCACTGATAGTATTGAAAATCAGGGTAATTCCCTAACAAAACCATTTAAAACGATTCAAAGAGCACTCATTGAATCTGCTAGATTCTCATACTTGAGAGGTGGTAATAACGATATTACTGAGAAGACTACGATTCTTCTCTTCCCTGGAGAGCACGTAATTGATAATAGACCTGGTTTCGCTATCAAAGATAGTGGCGGAACTGCGATCGCTGTTTCTCCATCTGGTGCAGAGACTCCAGCACAAGAAACTCTTACTTTAAATCTATCTTCAAACTTTGACTTAACTCAGAACGATAACCTTCTGTATAAGTTTAATAGTATCTATGGAGGTGTTGTAGTACCTAGAGGTACTTCTCTTGTAGGTCTTGACTTAAGAAAGACGAAGCTTCGTGCAAAATATGTTCCAAACCCAACAGATCCTGGAGTAAAGTCAACATCTATCTTTAGGATTACTGGTGCTTGCTATTTTTGGCAATTCTCCATGTTTGACGGAGATGATTCTGGTCTTGTTTATACGGATCCTGTTGATTTTTCTGCAAATAACCAGGCAAAACCAACATTCTCTCACCATAAACTAACTTGCTTTGAGTATGCTGATGGTGTAAAGGTTCCTTCAGGTTATGCTCTGACCGACCTTGATATGTATTATAGCAAATTATCAAATGCCTTTAACCAGGCATCTGGTAGAGATATTGACCAGAAGTTCCCTGCAGAACCACTAGGATTTTCAAAGCAACGTCCAGAATATGAGATTGTTGGTGCATTTGCTTCCGATCCACTCAACATTTCGGACATCTTCTCTGGTGATGGATTTACTCCTGGAACAGTTGTAACAGTAACCACATCAGTTCCACACAATCTTACTTCTGGAACTCCAATTAAGATTGATAGTGTAAGTCCTGTTGATTATAATATCTCGACGAAAGTTCAGTCTGTTATTAGTGCAAACCAGTTTACATACCTGCTACCATTTGTTAGAATTAATCTTCCTGCAGCACCTAATGCTTCTGCTGCAACTGTAACTGTTGAGACCGACACAGTATCTGGTGCATCTCCATATATCTTTAACATCTCCCTGCGTTCTGTATGGGGTATGCAGGGTATGCACGCAGATGGTGCAGTTGCAGCTGGTTTCCGCTCAATGGTTGTTGCCCAGTTCACTGCTATCTCTCTGCAGAAAGATGATAGGGCATTTACAAAGTACAACCCAACCTCTAGACTTTATGAGTCATTGACAGTAACCCTTAAGAAAGGTGCAGAACTATCTACAGAATCTTCTTCAACCAATCCTGAGACTGTTTATCACCTTGATGCTGACGCAATTTATAGACCAGGTTGGGAAACCAGCCACATTAAAATGTCAAACGATGCGTTTGTGCAAATCGTTTCAGTTTTCGCAATTGGATTTAACAAACACTTTGATTCTTTATCTGGTGGTGATGGGTCGATTACGAACTCCAACTCAAACTTTGGTCAGATCTCTCTGAATGCTGAAGGATTTAAGAAAGAAGCATTCTCGAAAGATAATCATGCCTATATTACTTCTATTGTAAGACCAAGAGCAATCACTGGTGAAGAATTTAATGTTGACTGGACATCACTTGATGTTCAACTCACTCAACAAGTTGGACTTTCTAGTCACCTTTATCTCTATGGATATACTGATGCTGATGATAAGCCACCTATCATTCTTCAGGGATATAGAGTTGGTGCCAAAACAAATGATAAAATTTACATGAATGTTGCTTCTGGAACAAAAGAAGCCAACATTTGCATGTTGGATAATACTGTCAGTGCTTCTTCAACAGTTGCTCAGGGAACTTCAATTCGTAAGAAAGAATATTCTGTTTTAAGTGGTCCGACTAATAGTATCTTTACAATCGCAACGACGGAGAATCCACATAAATTACAAACTGGAGAGTCAATTAGAATTTTTAGTGCTGTTGGTGATTTGCCAGAGAATCTCGTTGAAAATACTTTGTATTATGCAATCAGAGTAAATAATAGTCAAATTAAAATTGCATCATCAAAAACAAACGCACAAAATGGAACTGCATTAACCATTTATGGTGGTAAACAACTCAGATTTGAGAGTAGAGTCAATGATAAACAAACTGGAGACATTGGATCACCAGTTCAGTATGACCCAGTTAATAGAAACTGGTTCGTTCATGCCAGCCCTCTTAATCAAATCTTCACAGAAATTTCAACTCAAGGAGTTGCTGGCCTAACAGAAAGAACTGACATTGTTTATATTAAGAGAATTGATGATCCAAGAAGTTTGGATGAAAAACTCTATAAGGTTCGTGTTGTAGTTCCGAAAGAATCTATCAACGCAAAAGATCCTACTGATGGATTTATTATTCAGGAATCTTCTTCCACTGGTGCAAGAAGAAATGGTGATTTTAGCCTTACAACCATTGGAGAATCTGATTATGGATATAATAGAAATCCAAGATTTATTAGTACTTGTACTGTTGCAAGTAGCACTATCACAGTTGTTTGTGATCAACCACATAATCTAAACGTTGGTGATAATGTCAATATTAAAGGTGTAACAAGTTCAACCAACCTTCAGGGAACTAACAACGTTGGATTTAATGGAACTTTTGAAGTTACAGCAATTCCTTCTGATAAGACATTCCAATATACAACACTAGACGTAAATGGCGTAACTCATAACGTAGGATTGTTTAATAACAATACTAACACTAGATCTTTGGCTCTTCCAAGGTTTGAGAGAAATGATCTTAAGTCTAATTTCTTCATCTATAGAAATGAAGTTATTAAACCTTATATTCAAAATGTTCAGGATGGCATCTATCATCTTTATATTCTAAACTCATCTAATGCCATTGAGACAGAATTTACTAATCTTAAGTATAGTCAAAACATTACTGATCTTTATCCACAACTTGATAAAGATAATATTGATGATAATCCAAGATCTGCAAAAACTTATGCTAAGAGAAGTCCTCTTGGTGAAGTAGTTACTAATGATATCTCTAAGAGTATTACAAGAGAATCGGTTGATAAGATTCTATCTGATTTTGGTGTAGGGTATAAGATTACTGGTGTTGTTACTAGCTTCTCTTCTCCTACTGCTGGCATTGCAACTCTTACTTTTGATAGAGAGCATGGATTCGCTGGTGTTGCAACTTATAGTGCATTAACACCTGGATCTGGATATATTGATGGTACATATCATAATGTTAAACTATACAACACCACAACACTGACGTGGGATGGTGCTCTTGCTAAGGTACTTGTTTCTGGTGGATCTGTCATTAATGCCGATATTACAAGTGGTGGATCTGGATATACTAATGGTGAGGTTTTGGACTTTGATAATACTGCTCTTGGTGGAGGTACAAATGCAAATATTACTATTTCTTCTGCTGGAATTACCACAAATCTTGGAGACAATCTTCAGATAACTGGTATTGGTAATACAATAGACGGATATTATCGTATTGCATCTATTCCAGATAAAACAAAAGTTGCTTTCGCAATTACATATAGTGATCCTACTGCAATTGTTGGTCAGTATGCATTGAATCTCGGACCATCTCTTCATGTTTCATCTACAACATTTGATTCTGCAAGTGGTATTACAACATTTACTTGCTCATCTCCACATACTTTGGTATCTGGAGAGAAGTTTAGAATCATCGACTCTAGCAATAATAATCTTGGTGATTATGTTGTTAAAGAAAATGTTGGACTTAAAACTTTCAGTTCTCTGACAACTAATTCAGTATCACCTAAGTATATTTTAAGACATGGACTTACCGCTGGTGATGCAATATCGGATTCTTCAAATGAGAATCTTGGTGCAAGAACACTTACATTCTATGATGGTGAAGAACTTGTTCTTCAACAAGATCTAACAAGTCAAGGAAACTTGGTTGTTTATGCTAGAAACTCTGGTATTGGTACAGTTACTAGATTCCCACTTGGATCATATATCCAATCTGGAAATGAAATTATGAGAATTACCAGCAGTTCTCTCTTTGGTGCTGGATTGAATGAAATTCAAGTTATTCGTGGTGCACTCGGAACCAATAGAGAAAATCATGTTGCTGGTTCTATCCTAAGAAAAATTAGACCAATTGCGATTGAATCACGTAGACCTTCCGTTATTCGTGCTTCTGGTCATACATTTGAATACCTTGGTTATGGTCCTGGTAACTATTCAACTGGTTTACCACAAGTTCAGGTTAAGACACTTTCTGAAAAAGAAGACTTCTTAGTACAATCACAAGAAAGATCTTGTGGTAACGTTGCCTACACTGGAATGAATGGTAATGGTGACTTCTTCGTTGGAAATACGAAGTATTCATCAACTTCTGGCGAACAAAAGACATTTGATATTCCAATTCCTACAGTTGCTGGTCAGGATCCTTCAAGACTTAGTGTTGTCTTCGATGAAATTGTTGCTAAAGAAAGAATTATTGTTGAAGGTGGTAGTTCAGGAACAGTTCTATCTCAGTTTGATGGACCTGCAACATTTAATAAAGAAGTCAAGATTAATGGTTCAACCATTACTAATGGTCTCTTTAAGGCAACAAATCTCTCCCAATTCACTAATACTACAGAAGCAACTGGTGTTACGGCAACAGATACTGCATCCGTAATCTTTAGTGGTGGAGTTACAATTAAGAAGAAATTGTACATTGGTGGGGACACAACATTTATTAATGACGCATACTTTGGCGATAGTGACTTCCTCTTCATGGGTGATTCTCAAGATCTGAAGATTGGTCATAATGGAACGAATAGTATTATTGAAGATCAGGGATCTGGTGGAGTTTATATTATTTCTGATGACCTTAGATTGAGAAATACTAATGCTGAAGAGTACGTCCTTTGTACTCCAAATGCTGGTGTAACACTTTACTATGATGGATCTGAAAAGCTCATCACTTTGACAGATGGCATTAGAATTACTGGTAAGACTTATGTCACAGATGACATCATTGCATTCTATTCATCTGACTTGAGACTGAAAGATAATGTACAACCAATTACTGATGCTCTTATAAAAATTAATAGTTTGAGTGGAAATACTTATACTTGGAAGGAGGATTCTGGAAGAGAAGGTGATGACACTGGTGTAATCGCACAAGAGGTTCAGGCACTTGGACTACCAGGTCTTGTTACTGAAAGAGAAAATGGAAATCTTGCCGTTGATTATCAGAAACTTGTACCAGTTTTAATTGAAGCTGTTAAAGAATTAACAGCAATAGTTCAGAAGCATGAAAGATTTGCTAGAACTAAAGGTTATAATCCTGAAATGGAGTATTGACACACTGATGAATAAATAACTAAAAAACAATCAAGATGTCGAATATTAGGAAGTCTTTTAGTTTTCGTGATGGTATTCAAGTTGATAGTGATGATCTTGTAGTACGTGGTAATCTGGTGGGAATTGGTACAACCATTCCCACACAACGTTTAGATGTAAGAGGTGATGTAAAGGTTGTTGGACTGGTTACAGCCAATGAGGTATTTGTAACTGGAATTGGTACTTTTAGTAAGGTTGCAATTGGAACCAATATTTCCATAACCGGAGGAATTGTAACTGCTACTGCATTTTATGGTGATGGGAATACTTTATCTAATCTTCCAACCTCTCAGTGGGTTGATGTTGACGTAGGTCTTGGTTTTACTTCGATATATGCCGCTGGAAATGTTGGTATTTCAACCTTAGATCCAAGAAACACATTTCAAATTGGTGCCGATCCTAGAGAAGTTGGTAGAAAAGGTGTAGGATTCAACTCTACTGGAGATATGATTCTCTCTGGAGTTGTAACTGCTGGATATTATTATGGAGACGCAAGATTTCTTACTGGTATTACTGCAGAAAATATTCAATTTGGTACAATTAGTAATTCGAAATTGCCAATTCTTGCACAGGATAGATTCCCAACAAACTTAACTATTGCTGGTATTCTTACCGCTCAAGGTGGATTTATTGGAACTGTAACAGGAAAAGTTGTTGGTGACTTGGTTGGTATTGCTAGTTTTGCATACGGATTAACCAATGTTCCTGACATTCAAGTAGGAGTTATTTCTGCAACAAAAATTCGTACAGACACCATTGAGGTTTTAGCAACTCCAAATGCTGGTGTATCGACTGTTGCATTTAAATTCCAAGTTGGTGTTGGTGGAACTGGATTTACTGCAACCGATGGAGGTAGAATTGGGGTAGGTACTGGAGATCCTCAGGCAGATATTCAAATCCTAAAAAATACAAAGGATGAAATATCAACTTTTGAAATTATTAACAGACCTGGTGAATCTAGGATTGCTATTGGTAATTCTGTTGGAGTTGGTAATAGTATTGGTGTTATTAGATATGGAAATACTCCTGGCGCATTTGATTTTGTAAATAAATCCACTGGTGGTCTTAATTTCTATACTCATTCTGGTGATTCTGGAATAAACACTGTAGGATTTACTTGGATTTATGGTCAAACAAATTCAACTCTAGCAACATTAACGTATCAAGGTTATCTTGGTATTGGAAAAACAAATCCAGATAGATCATTGGATGTTAATGGAAATACTAGAATCGCTCAAAATCTCAATGTTCTTGGAAATGTTGATGTTTTGGGATCTTTCTCATATGGATCTGGTGCTAATAAAGTAACACTTGGTGGTGGTGGAGATCCAATTATTGGTGGTGTAAACGTCTATACAAATAGTGGAATCAGCACCTTTAGTGAGGTTCATATTAGTGGATCATCTGTACTTGGAATTGGTACTATTAATCCATTAGATGGTATCGGATTAGATGCTAGACCAGTAACAGCACTATTTGCCGCCGTTGGTATTGCAACTACATCTTTTACAGAATCTCTTGCGATCGAAGGTACATCACGTATCACTGGTAATCTTGGCCTTTCAACTAGTGCACTTCTTCAGAGTTATGTAACCCCAGATGGATTGAATGTTCAGGTTGATGGTTTACAAATCCATAAAAATATTGTTGTATTTGGTGGTGATGTATTGCTTCTCGGTAGGGGAGGTTCTGCCGGAGGAGGTATTGGACTAGGAACAGGAGAACCATTTGCAGCTCTTGATATGAGAGCAGCAAAATATAATAATGTCAGATCCGTTTTCTATCCACCTATTTTAAGAACGGAAAACGAAAAATGGGCGTTGCAACAAGGCACAACACTCGGTACTGGTGCTTTTATTCATGATCTGAATGCATTTTCTCCTGAATTTTATACTGAAGATTATGGGTGGCAACCAGCTGGATTTATTGGATATGATAACGTAGTTGTTGGAAATAGAAATAATACCTGGCAAAATTATACAAGAACTGCTCAGAATTTAAATCCCATTGGTGCTGGTGCAACCTCCAATACTTTGGTAGGATCTACAGTTGGATATGCTCTTACTGCTGGAGCAAAGTATAATACAATGATTGGTGATCGTTCTGGATTTGCATTATCTGGAAATTACAACACTTGTATAGGATTTAAGGTTGGTGGAGATCCAAATCCTGGAAATTCTTCTTACAATTATAAGCATGTTGTTCTTCTTGGATGTGGTGATGGAACTAGCCTTACTCAATTCTCTACTGAGGATCCAGCACCTCCTGGTGGTTGGTCTGATGGATATCATCCAGAAACTGGAGCATTTGTTCCACCAATTAAGGGATCAAGAGTTCTTGGTATTGGTGTAAATGATTTTGGAGTTAACAAATACTGGATTACTGGTAACCAAGATATGAATGTTGGTATGGGTATTAGTAACCCAACTTCCAAATTGCATGTTGGTGGAACTATTCTGGCTACTGGTATTTCAACATTTAGTTCTGGATCTCATATTAATAACGTTAGAATTGGTACTAGTGCAGCTGGAGAAATTGATACCTCAAGTGGAAACTTGACGATTGACTCTGCTGGTGGTACAACAACTATTGATGACGCCTTGTCAGTCACTGGAAATTATACTTCAACCAGTGGAAATATAAGTCTAACAAATGGAAATATAACTCTTACCAATGGCACTATTACTTGTACGAATGGAACAAGTTTAACACTGACTAATGGTAATGCATTTACACTTGGATCTTGGGGAACCACAGTTGTATCTGGATCATATACACAGGCAACTACTAATGTTACGATGGACACTTGGGCTTCTGCAACGTATAAGTTAGCAAAATATTATTTACATTTCACTTTAGATACTGATGTTCAAATTGAAGAGTTTATTGTTGCATCAAATGGAGCTAATTCTGTAACACTTTCATCGGCTCTTGGCGCTTCTATTGTTCATGGTAGTAAAATTGCAACTATGGTTGCGGATGTAAGTTCTGGAAATGTTCGTGTGAGATTTGACCCAGAAGCATTACAAACTGGAACGGTAACTTACAAATACGTAAGACAAATTCTTGCATAATAAAATTTCATGTCAGAACAAAAAAAGTATACTTTAAAAGTAGAATCTCCAGAATATTGGCAGGAAGTTCATGATCTTTTATGTTCTGAAACTTCCTGCGAACATATTCCTGATAGAGAAGTTTCTTGTTTTGATGAAAAAGAACATAGTCCAACTCGTGGTACATTTTTATTGACAGATGAAGAAGCTGTTACTTTAGGCAATCATCCTCATGTTGAATGGATTGAATTGGATCCATTATCATATCCAGAGGAATATCCAGAACCATCTTTATATGAAAAAAGATGGGGTAAAAGTGTAAAAGTCTATAGAGATCTTGGCGCTCCAAATAATCCAGTATCTACTGGTGCAACAAGTGGAGAATTGGATAGAACTGGTTGGCAAATAGTTAGAACTGGAATTACAACAAATGGAGTTTACTGGGGGGCATCAACAGGAAATTTACCACCTACTTTTACTGATGTTAATTATAGTTTAACGGGTAAAAATGTAGACGTTGTAATTCATGACACTGGACTTCTTCAATATCATCCAGAATTTTTAGATGAAAATGGTAGATCTAGAGTACGAGATATAGTCCTTGATGGTCCATATTATATTGATCCTGATTATTTTGACAATGTAATTCCTGGAGTTAAATACACAAAATCTGATGGTAGAGTTGGAATTGCTACAACTGCTGCTGCAGAGTGGTGGAGTAATTCTACGAGAAGATCTGTTGGATTCTCTACAATAGGCACGATATCTATTAGTTCTGGATATACGGCTGATAGAGCAATGGGTACAAGTTTAAATGGTCAAATTCATCTTTTAACTAGTGGACATGGTACTTCATCTGCTTCTTTAGTTGCGGGTAAAAATTTTGGACTTGCATTTGAGGCAAATATTTGGAATATGTCTGGTATTGGTAATCCATCTGCCATGGGTACATCGATTGAGCAAAATTATGATTGTATGAAATTATTTCATTTATATAAGCCAGTCAATCCAGAAACAGGGAAGAAAAATCCTACGTTAGTAAACGGAAGTTGGGGATATCAGGCGGCATTCTATACTGCTTCAGCAGTTAATTATAGGTTTAGAGGATCCACAGGAACATTTACAGGTAATGCTGCAGTTACTAATCAGGTTACAGCAATGAAGACCGGACTGAATAATCAAGTTGGTGGAACCCATAAATCCTGGTCATCATCTTCTCGTTCTAGTTCTACTGATACTGCTGCAAATGAAATGATTTCGGCGGGTGTACTCTATGTTGCCGCCGCTGGAAATAATAATCAAAGACTTGGGATTGGTGCTACTGATGTGGATAGGTTAAATTATATGAGTGATAATGCTTTTGGAACAACTGATCCAAGACCAGAGTTTCCCGCTGGAACTGTTCCTTGCAATCATAGGGATTGGATGAATCCTCAAGGAATAGGATTTGATAGTGCCACTGATTTTCATCCAGTAATATGTGTGGGAGCAATGGATGATGAAATTAGTTCTGTAACTCTTCCTCTTGGAGAAACTAAGGCTTCTTATTCAAATAATGGTCCAGGTATTGATGTTTGGTCACCAGCAGATGAAACATTGGCAGCAGGTGTTTATGGAGTAGCAGGATATACTGATTACACAAGAGCTGATAATCCTTTATTTTATGATAATAATTTTAATGGAACAAGCGCAGCAGCACCTGTTGTATGTGGTTTGGTTGCATTATACTTACAAACAAATCCAAAAGCAACAAGTAGAATAACTAAAGAATGGTTGAATAGACATGGATCAGTTGTAGTTGGATCAGATTTATATCTAGATCAATATCCTAATGATACAACTACTACATATTGGACTGGTTCTTTTAACATGAGAGGTGCGGAAAGAAGAATAATCTATAACCCTTATGCAAATGATGTAATACCATCGATTGATAATCTAAATTTAAGTGGTGAAATTAAAATAAACTTTGCTGGATAAGACCAGTTTCTGAACTGGTCTATGGGGTTCCTTCGGGGACCCCTTTCTGCTATAATAAGTCTATCGTCAATGAGATCCGTGATGCAACTCCGCCCTCACCAGCAAGACGCTCTTGATGCCCTTTCTCAGCACCTGAAGGGTCAGGTTACCATCCCCACTGGCGGCGGTAAGACGCTTGTAGGCATTTGTGATGCTATGCGTGAGTTTCAGTCCGAAACTCCTAAGACCATTGTAGTGTGCTGCCCGAGAATCCTCCTGGCAGAGCAGTTGTCTGCCGAGTACCTTGAGTTTATCACCAATGCTCAGGTTCTGCACGTTCACAGCGGCGAGACTCATCACTTCAGCAGCACTCGCCCCAATGTGATCCGTGCCTGGTATGAGCAAGCACAAGGTCATAAACTTATCTTTACCACCTATAACTCCCTGCAGCGTCTTCAGCAGGCAGATATTCATGTCGATACCATTTACTTCGATGAAGCGCACAATTCCGTCCAACGTAACTTTTTCCCTGCTACGGAGCACTTCTCTTCTGTTGCTAACCGCTGCTATTTCTTCACTGCTACTCCTAAGCATTCTCTTACTATTTCCAAGCCTGGGATGAATGATGTTGCCGTTTATGGCAATGTTATTTGTAATGTTCCTGCTCCCAAACTGGTGCAAGAGGGTTACATCCTGCCTCCTAAAGTTGTTGTGAAGCAACTGGATATGGTTCAGGACAAGCAGATGATTGCCGATCGTGACTCCCAGAACCTGCTAGACACCATCGATGACAACTCTCTCAGCAAGATCCTGATTGCTGCTCGTTCTACCAAGCAGATCATCAAACTGATTGCCGAGTCTGATTTCCGTAAGGAACTGGCAGAGCGTGGTTACTCTTGTATGTACATCACCAGCAAGACTGGTGCCATCATCGATGGGCAGAAAGTGAATCGTGAGGTGTTTTTCGACACTCTGAACGCTTGGGGAAAGGATCCCTCTAAGAAGTTCGTGGTGCTTCATCACAGCATCCTGAGCGAAGGCATCAACGTTGCTGGTCTTGAGGCAGTGCTGTTCATGCGGAACATGGACTATATTGGTATCTCCCAGAGTATCGGGCGTGTGATCCGCCTGGGAGGCGCTCAGAAGACCTTTGGTCTGGTGTGCGTGCCTGTTTACGACAAGGTGGGCATCAGCACCGCCAAGAGCGTTCAGGCGGTCGTTGACACTGTATTCCATCAGGGTCTGCCTGCCATCAGCGTTGTCAGGCGCTGACTTTTCTGCTATACTACCAACACACAAGGAGGAATTCCCCAATGCGCTGCAAAGTCCAACTCTACGTCGCTGGTAAGGTCTTTGATGAGATCGTCGAAGCAAAAGACTATCAAGATGCAAAGCGTACTGCTCTTGCCCGCAATCCTACTGCTAAAGTCATGGGTGTGACTGCTGTATTCGGATGAGTGAAAAGTTTCAGAAACCTTTCATTGATCGTCCTGGTATTCTTGATCCAATACCAGGAGATCCACAAGGTTATGTGACCAAAGATGGCATGTGGGCAGCAGTTCCTATTATTGGATGTAAGGCATTTGCAATCATCAATAATGGTTCTGTAGTTCATGAGGCACGGAACTACACTTCAGCAAAGAACTACATTCTTAAGGAAATTAAAAAATCCAAAAAGAAGTAGTGTAAATAATACAATGGCAAATGACTTGATGGACAAAGAACAGAAACGCAAAGATGCTCTTGGACTTTTTATTGAGAGTGTATTGAAACCAGATCATGAATTGCGTCAATGTGCTCACAATCAAAAATGTTTCAATGAGTTACTGGAATGGAGACAAGAAGTTTTGGATTATTTGCAGTCCAGACGCAATCAGGAGTTTGGTTGACAACTAACGAGTATATATTTTTTACTCTTTTCGCAATATTGGCATATCTTATCTTAACTGATAAGAGTGTCGCTGCTGCTTTTTATTATGTGATAAAATTATTTGAGGTAAGATACCAAAGGGCAAAGTGGTGGTTGATACACAATCCTACAAATCCTGTGGTAAAATATCTAATGTGGCGTCGTTCTATGAAACTTGCCAAAGAGTTACAAAAATACTTTGACGAAAATAAATAATCTCATACTTGGAGGAGTTTATGCTTTCCACGCAGTATCGTCTTCGATTGGAAGCAATCTGTGAGAAGATTGTGCTTCATGAAGAAGTCAGTTTAGAAGATATGATTTGGGCAGAGAAGTTGGCAAAGTCCAATCGTTCTGCTGCGACTATCCTTCGACAGGCAAGGAGGAGAGCAGAAAACCCAGATATGAATGAAATGGATGACTTTTTGAACCAGTTAGACATTGGTGGTTTTGGTAATGATCGCTTTGGCAAGCGTGGTTTTGATAGTGTTGACGATATGATTGACTGGTGGACAGAAGACAAACCCGATGACTGGCGTCAGAGGGACTAATGACCTACGAAGAGTTTATTCATAAGGGTACTCAGTTCTATATGGAAATGGTGCGTCTTGTTGATGCTAAACTCAAATATCGTATGGAATTTACTGATGAGGAGAAGGAAATAAAAGATCACATTATGGAGTTTCAACA
>Ga0129336_10001673_pt1 | contig 13509 bp, 9 predicted proteins | sample CPB6_02_DNA_FD_96878 | JGI IMG/M metagenome (GOLD analysis project Ga0129336, IMG submission 96878) | Freshwater to marine salinity gradient microbial communities from Chesapeake Bay, USA - CPBay_Sum_0.6_0.2_DNA | ecosystem: Environmental > Aquatic > Marine > Coastal | place: USA: Chesapeake Bay...
CAATGAGGCTTCCATCTAGCATTAAAAAAGTACAATATAAGTTTTATCCAAAAACACTTTTAACTCAGGCTGATGCAGCATTATCTCAGGCATATGGAGGTTCTCTATAATGACAGCAAATTATAAGTTAGATGCGATGCTAGAACTTCGTAAATTTTTATGGAAAGAGCTAACAGAGCGTGGTATTTTTGATGATGACGAATATTGGAGTGATAATGTTAATGAGAATTTAGTTCCAATTATTCCAGTTCAGCAGCTTCCAGAAATGAATCAATTCTTGAGCGGGAAAAAGCATATTGTTTATGACAAGATAGGTATGTCCTATGATGATAACTGGCTAATATGCTGCGAACAAATATTATTTACTATATATTCAACCGATATTACCGATATCAATGAAACTAGGAACTTTATGACAGATCAATTTAGACGTATGGATGAGTCCGCAAAAGATATCAATAAATGGTCAGGACTTTCAAATAAATTTAAATTCCATTCGGTATATCTGGCAGACATATCTCCGACAGCCCCTTCCGAAGAACTTCAGGGATTTTTCTCTGCAGACGTAATACTTGAAATTAAATACTCTAGAATAACAGATGGGTCTGGCAGGTTCAACTAGTCTGTTTGCCTTTTGACCCTTTATAGCCTAAAATTGGACATAGAGGAAAGAAGCCTAGCCAGCTTAGATTTTACAAACTGAATATTCAGAAACCCCAGGAGGTGGAAATAAAGATATGGCACAAAACGCAGGTAATGCCAAAAATATTCTCGTAGGTGCTTCTCCGTTGTTCATTTCGAATATCGATTCAACAACAGCAGGGTATGCTACATACGAAAACTCAGAACCAGGTACAACCAACGCATCAGCATTTGCTACAGGCGTATCATACACAGATACTCTTAACGCAAAAGATTCTGGTACTTTCTATTACAGAAACGTAGGTTTTACCAACAATGGTTTGCAAATTACTTATAACCCAACATTCGATTCAGTAACCGTCGACCAGTTGCTTGATACAGCTAAGCTGTTCAAGTCAGCGATGGAGGTTATGATCGCAACAGAAATGTCAGAAGGTACACTAGAAAACGTTCTAGTTATTTTCGGTCAGCCAGATGATCCAACAAATAATACTTCTATTAGCCAGACTAATACAATTATTGAAACAGGAACTGGTACAAGCAAGAAGACCGAACTAGGTCTTGCAGCAGGTGCTCTTGGTATCGCACCAACAGAGCGTCAGCTAATTGCAGTTGGACAAGCACCAACACAGAGTGCTTCCAAGACAGAGCGTGTATATTATGCACGTCGTGTTCTTTCAGTACAACAGTCACAGTTCTCTTTGGCTCGTTCTACACCAACTACATTCCCAGTAACATTCCGTCTTCTTCCAACCGCTATGAGCGGCTACGAAGGACAAGAGTACGGTAAGATTATTGACCGTGTATTGGCAGTCTAATTTAATTAGATAAAATTAACAGAGGCCCCCGATTTTCGGGGGCTTTCTGCTTGTATTAGTATATTCTATTTGTTATAATAATTAAGACTATCCAAGGAGGATAAATTGGCAACCACAGTATATAATGTAGAAGAAATTCAACTACAAAATGGGCAAAATGTAAAGCTCAAACCACTATCAATCAAAGAGCTCCGTAAATTCATGGAGGCAATTCAAAAGACTGGTGAAGTTACAAACGAAAATGAGACTTTGACTATTCTTATCGACGCTTGTGCTATCGCTTTAGAAAAACAACTACCAGATTTGGTAAAAGATAGAGAAGCTCTAGAAGACGCTCTTGATGTTCCTACAATGAACCGCATTCTTGAAGTTTGCGGAGGAATTAAACTTGACGACCCAAACCTTCTAGCGGCAGCGGTTCTGGCTGGACAGAACTCGATTTAGCCGCACTCGAAGGAGAGCTTTTTCTTTTAGGTCATTGGAGAAATTACGAAGATCTAGAAGAAAATCTTTCAATGCCAGAACTTATAAATACACTTAAAGCATTAAAGAAAAAAGAACACGATACAAGAAAATTTCAAGCAATGCTAAAGGGTGTAGATATAGGTGAATACGAAGAAGAAGAAAAGAGTTCCTCGTTTGAAGACATACGTTTAAGAGCAGCAGGAATAGGTGCTACAGCAAACGATGTCGTCTCTCTACAAGGATCATTTGCAGCGGAAGCTGGATTTGGAATTGGAGCAGGACTAGGATACTTTAAGGAGCAATAGAATATAAATGGCTGACGAAACAATCAGTACCCGAATAGTCGCTAATGCCGACTTTTCAGCCCTTATTGCAGATGTGCATAAGGTTACAGCCAGCCTATCACAATTACAAGAAAAACTTGCTAACTCTAATAAAATGTTGGCAAATAATATTGCTGTAATAAACAGATCCTTTTCTGATACTTTAAGAAGTACTGGTCAGTTCTCAACACACTTTGTTAGCCTTACATCAGACGTTGAAAAGTTTGGTAAAAATCTTGATGGCGGAAAGTTAAAATTAAGAGATTACTTTAATACTTTCCAAACTCATGCAAAAACATCTGGTGGTTTAATTAGAGATTTGGCTAGACAGCAAGTTGCTATGCAAAATGCTGTTCTACAACCCCTTGGCCGCAATGCTGAAGGGCTTATGCAGTTTAATGTGCATGTTCCTAGAGGCTTAGACGCAGTAAAAAATAAAACCGCTATAGCAAGACAAGAACTTGCTATTATGAATAAAGTTATTCAAGACGGAGCAGGACAACTTATTAACTGGGGTAAAAATACTCAATGGGCAGGCCGCCAGCTAACAGTTGGATTAACAGTCCCTATGGCCGCATTTGGAAAAGCGGCAGCAGATGCATTTAGAGTAGCTGATCAAGAATTAACTAGATTAACAAAGGTTTATGGAGACATTGCTGGTACATCTGCTTCAGAACTAAGTAGAGTAAGAGAAGAAGTAATTGCAACATCTAAAGAATTATCTTCTGCATACGGAACTAATTTTAGCGAAACCATAGGTCTTGCAGCTGACATTGCTGCAACTGGAAAACAAGGTCAGGAACTTTTAGATTCAGTAAAAGAAACCAGCCGTCTTGCAGTACTTGGTGAAGTAGATCGTCAAGAGGCTATGAAAGCAACACTAGCCATACAATCAGCATTTAAAGCAAATACAGATGAACTAGCTCAGTCAATTAACTTTCTTAACGCAGTTGAAAACCAAACTTCTACAACCCTAAATGATTTAGTGGAAGCAATTCCAAAAGCAGGACCAGTTATTAAAGGTCTAGGTGGAAGCGTACAGGATTTGGCTCTTTATCTAACAGCTATGCGTGAAGGTGGAGTTTCTGCATCTGAAGGAGCTAATGCATTAAAGTCAGCACTAGCTTCTTTAATTAACCCAACAGATGTTGCTGTTGCTAAATTCCAAGGATTCGGCATAGACCTCCTTGGAATAGTAAATAATAATGCTGGAAATGTAACTGCAACACTTATGGCATTACAGGCAGCTTTAGATAATTTAGACCCACTACAAAAACAACAGGCAATTGAACAATTATTTGGTAAGTTTCAGTTTTCACGTCTTAACGCCTTATTTGAAAACCTAGGTCGTCAAGGAAGTCAAACCCTTCAGGTTTTAGATCTTATGAAAGCTAGTGCGGGAGACCTAGAAGCAGTAGCAGCACGAGAATTAACAGCAGTAACCGAATCAGCTTCTGGTAAATATCGTAGAGCTTTAGAAAGCTTAAAAGCAGACTTAGCTGGCTTGGGCGATGAATTCCTAACAATAAGCACTAATATAATTAAAATTGTAGATAAAGCATTAGAATTCTTTTCTAATCTTCCTAAACCAATCAAGCAAGCTCTAACTTTCTTAGGAGCGTTAACGGCAGTGGCAGGTCCACTAATTATGTTAACTGGTGTTCTTGCTAACTTCTTTGGATATATTCTAAAAGGTATTGGTCACATGAAAGCATTCTTTAAAGGTGGAGAAGGATGGAAATATTTAACACCAGAAATGCTGGCCGCAGAAAAGGCTGGAAAATTAGTAGAACAAACATTTTATAGCGATGCTAAAGCAGCAGCAATTCTTCAAACTGCACTTCGTAATTTAATTGACGAGTTTAGTATATTAGAGGCTAAAGCAAGGTCTGGAGCTGTGTCTGTAGGACCAGCAGTTTCAACGATGGCTGGTAATTTAGTTATGGGTGCTGGCGGCGGAAGAGTAGTAAACCCATCTCATCCATTAGTTGGACCAATGGGAACTCGTGCTTCAACTCACATGGTTCCAAGAGGCGGAATGACAGATGAGCAAAAGCTACAGCAAACAATATTTGGACTTGTGCCAGGATCTGTTCCAGTAAATAGAAAAATTGGTGAAGCTCCACAGATTTACATGACAGAAAGATTACCAGATGTTCCAGGACTTACAACAGCAGGCGGAGTTTCTACAGGTGTAGTTGCTGGAGAAGCAGCAAGATGGCATGCCATGACCGCAACTCTTGCCATGCAGTCTAAACAAGAAATTGAAATGCTAAAGAAGCAAATAGCTACAACTGGAGTAGTAACTAAAGACTTTATGAATCAGTTTGATGACATGCTTCCAGTTGTTTCTAAAATTACAGATAATGCTGCTAAAGAGTCTGCTTTAATAGTTGCAGAAATGAGAGCAGGAAAATTAACAGTAGAGCAAGCAAAAGCTAAAATTATTGCATTAAACTTAGAGATAGAAAGAATGATTGCTTCATCAGTGCAGGCTCAGGCGGCTACAATGGGAAGAACAATAAATCCAACAATGGTTCCTACATTAAATCAGCCAGTAGTAGATCCAACTGGTAAATCAAATATGCGTGAATTGTTTAAGAAGAGCAAGACTCGTGATTTAATTGATAAGGTTGCACGGTCACTTGGAGTTAGAACTTCTGGTGCTGGATATAATATTGAGACAACTCGTCCACGGAAGATGAATATGGGTGGATATGTTTACACAATGAATGATGGAAATATAGTTCCAGGTCCAGATGTAAATAGAGATGTTGTTCCAGCAATGCTTACTCCTGGAGAATTCGTTGTAAATAGAGAAGCAACTGCAAGAAATTTACCTTTACTTCAATCTATTAATTCTCAAAGAAATTCAGATTTACCAATAGGTTTTATGCCACCTTCAATATCCGATTCCATACTTGGAATATTTGGACAAAGAAGAGGAAGTCGTGGGTCAGCATCTCCTGGTAATTTGCTGGGTCGATGGGGAATGATTATGCCACAGGGCATCAATGATGATTTGGCACAAAAGTTAAATAGCCCTGGTGCCCTTGGCTCAGACTTAATTGCATTATTGCAAGAGCCAGATAGGCTAATAGATTTAGAAGATTTTCTTTCATTTAATGGAGTAGATCCAAAAGATATTGATAGAGTAAAGAGACAAGTTGCATCTGATATGGCTGCTAGAATTTCTCCACAAGCATATTACGCAGACGGCGGATTTGGACAAATTGCAATGAGCTCAACACAAAGAGCTGTTACTTCATTAGAAAATAGATATCCTGGAATTAGCTTAAGTTTCCAAAGAGATAGGATGACTCCTGGAAGAAGAGATACTTTACGTAGACCTCGTGCTGGAGAAACTCAAGAACAAGCAAATAGAAGAGGCGGAGGAAGTCCTACTGGAATTAATTATAAAGGACAAAGACCAAGTAATTATGGAGCTGGTGCATCTCGTGGATCAGTATTTGGACCTCGACAAGTTTGGGGACATTTTGCAGATCAAGAATTCCAAAAAAATACATCATTGTTATCAAGGGCTTTAGGTTTTGCAAGAAGAACTCCAAACTTAATGGCTATTAAAAATCCAGGTCCAAGTCGTGCTATGTCATTTATTCCAGGATTATTTAGAAATTCTGGCGGAATGATTCCTGGATATAATATGGGCGGAATGGTTATGCCGCAATCTGTTCCAATTCCAGCTCAAAATGGTAAATACAATATGGGTGGAATGGTACAGGGATATAACCGTGGAGGAATAATTTCTGAAGCAAGAGAAAAGGGATTTTTTGGATTTGGAAGACGTGGTGGCGGCGGCATGATGAGTTCTCCAATGGCTGGAATTGGAATGGGTATGGGATTACAAATGGCTGGCCAAGCTATTGGTGGCGGAGCAGGAATGGCACTACAAGCAGCTTCTGTAATATCCATGATTGCCCCATCTGGTTTTGGAAAACTATTAGGACTTATTCCTAAAATAATTTCTGGATTTACAAGTTTTAGTAAAATAGTAACAGTTGTTAGAGGAGGCTTAGTTCTTCTCACAAGAGCAATACCTGGAGCAGCAGTATTAGCTGGTATTTTTGGTATAGTAAAAGCATTCCAGGCTTGGAGAAAGAGTATAGCGGATGCAAAAAGAGATGCTACTGCTTTAAATGGAATTACCGAAAAAGGTGCTAAAGAAGCAGGAATACAGTATACAACTCTTACAGATAGAGTTAAAGCATTAAAAGAAGAACAAAAACTAGCTGCAGATAAAGCAAGGGCATATTTTGAATCTTATGCATCTGCTGGTGGACCTAGAGGACTTACTTTAACAATTCAACAGCTTAAAGAACTTAAACAGCGTGTCAAGTCAGATATGCCAGAAACTCTAGAGATACTAAACAATATTGATTCTTCTAAGGTTAATCAATGGGCTTCAAACTTAAAAGCTCAAATGGTTGCTAGTGGAAAATCAGTAGAAGAAGCAACTAATTTAATATATGCTTTAATTGAATCTTCTAATAAGGCTGGACAAGGCGTAAGAGCATTAACAGATAAGGCATTTACTGGAATAACTGATAAAGGATCTGCAGCATCGTTTATTATGGAAACGTTGGCTAAAAATATTAGAGATGTTTCTCAAATAGATCCTTCTGCCTTTGCATCAAATGTAGATACTGCGGTGTCTTCTTTAGATTCTGCCGTTCAGTCATTAATTGGAACAAAGAATGCTACTGGACAAACAATTGATGAAGCAGAAGCTCTAGCAATTCAATTTGATAAAATGACTAAGTCTGGAATTAAAAATAATAAATTAGGCGAAGATGCATTAAAGGCATTAAAAGCACAAAGGCCAGAATTTGCAGCTATATTAAATAGCTCAGATACAATTGGTGGAATGTATGCTAAGTGGAGACTATTACTTCAAGGCGTAAATATTGACTTGTCTAAGATTAGTTCTTCACAAGCAGAGACTTTAGTTAAGTTCACAGCGGCCCTTGATGCAGCAGGTAGAGCAGGGCTGGCTGGAGATCAAAGAATATCTGCCCTTAATGCTACTGGAGCAGTAATAAAAGAACTTGAAGAAGATTATAAAGAATTGCAAAAGGCTGCTAATTCAGATAGCATTTCTAGAAAAGGCTTGGATAAAGCAGAGATTAAAGCTATTCAAGATAAAATAAAGAACATAAGAGATCTTGCTGCAGCTAGAAAGAAGGCATTAAGAGAAACCTTCGATCAAGAAAATGCGGCAATAGAATTACAACAAGCTCAAATAGAATTGCAGGCGGCAGTTGCAAGAGGCGATGCAAGTGCAACTGCACAGGCACAATTAAGAATACAACAAATACAAAAAGAAATTGGTCTAAAACAAGCTGAAGCTAAAATTGAAGAAAATGCACAAAAGGCTGAAGAAAGACAACAGGCAATTCTTGATAAGGATGCAGCATATAAGGATAAGTTAATAGATGCTGCAAACGGTGCTGCAAAAGCAGCAGACAATTTAAATACTAAAATTAAAACTCTTAAAGAGCTTGAAGCAACATTAGTTGATATTGCATCTAAGAGAGCCATCGGACAAGACATTAATATGGATTTACAGAATTTCTTAAATTCTCTTCAAGTTTCTGCAAAAACAGATCCTAAAGTAATAGAGGCATTTAAAAAATTCTTTGTCCTAGACAGTAAGGGCAATGCTACAAAAGATAAACAAGGTAACTTTATTATGCAAAAGGCTAATGAGGCATATAGTGGAATTCCTCTAAAGCCAGGAGTAACAATACCTCAAGGCGGTGCGTTATCTGAAATAGACAGAATAGCTAATCAGATGTCTACTTATGCAACTGAAATTACTGGCGGAGTTACATTAAAACAAATTGGAGATATCCTTCTAAAGGGACAAGTTCCTAAGACTGGAGAAAAAGGTGCAGTAAAAGTTAATACCAGTACTTATAGTGTTAGAGGAACAACAGTTACTTCAAACCTCGTAAGCCCAACTGATTTATACAATGCTGGTATTAGTACGCAGCCTGGAACAACATTTACAGACAATAAGGGAGTTAAGTGGAAAATTAGCGGTCCAGCTACTGCTGGTAGCGGATATCAATTACCAGTTACAAAAGCAAAACGTGGCGGTGTTGCAAGTTCAGGACAACCAATTATTGTTGGAGATGGCGGAAGGCCAGAGTTATTTATTCCAAAAACAGATGGAATAATTCTTCCTAATTTAAATAACATACCAGACCTAGGACCTAAATTTAATATTCCTCAAGACGGATCATATAGATCTCCTCAAGGAATTAGTAATTCTTATAATAATAATACTTATAATATTGATATTGCTCTTAGTGGCACAAACGTTACTGCAGATGATATAATTAAGAAGTTCAGATCAGAGTTGGCATTAATTAGTGCTAAAGAAGGAAGAAGTAGAAGTTTTGGAGGTAATTACTAATGCCTACTACATTTATGCCTAGAGGTTCAATACTATTAATAGAAGCAAAAGATCTTCTAGCAACTCCTGCGGGAACTACAAAAATTTGGAATAAAATATCAGAGCATAACAGAAGTGCTTTAGAATTAAATACAGAAAGAATTGAACGTATAGTTAGAACATCGAATGGAACGCTAAGAAAGAACCATATTGCAGATAAAAGAAAATTTCAACTATCTTGGGATATGCTTCCTTCATATAGAACATTAACCGTAGATGGCGGATGGGGAGCTGAAGACCTAAGAACATTTTATTTAAGTGATGATGGAAAACAGAGTTTTAATATCAGAATTAATCTTGCAAAAACAGGATTAGATCAGTCTACATCAGGATTTGAACAACATACTGTTGTCATATCTAATTGTAATTTTTCTGTAGTAAAAAGAGGATTACAACCACACTGGAATGTATCATTATCATTGGATGAGGTCTAATGTATCCACTACCTTCAGGAGCTAGTACAACCTTAGAGCAAAGCACATCTGTCACATATAAGGCAGCCTGCTTTTTTGAATATAATATGAACTCTATGGTTGATAATATAACTGTATCTGGTGCAATAGTAACTAAAACAGATTCTGCAGGAAATACATATACTCCATTTAAAAAACTATTTCCACTAGATTCTATTATTAAGCCATTTAGACCAATAGGTGCTGGAATCAAATATGCAATTTCTGGAGATGTTGATGCTGGATGGAGAAATCCAAAGTCAGTAGAGTATCTTCCAAATTTTAGAATTTATTATCCAGGCCCAGACACATTTTATAAATACTATGTGTCAGCAAAAGGGTCTGGCTTAGATGTTACAATTAATTATCCAAAAACAATTTTAACCAATAAAATAGTTGCTAGATTTGAGCTTTCACATTCAACTCCTGGAACATGGACCATATTTGGAAATGGATCTCAATTAGCTACTGGTTCTTCAATAGTGCCATTTACAACAAGCGGAAGTAAAAACTATAATGCTGGTACAGTAACTATATACTATAACGGAACATCTTGGTCAACAACAGAGCCAGCAGTGCCAGCTGCTCCAGTTAGTTTAACAAGTGTAAAGATTACAACCTCTGCAGTTCCAGATAAATATGTTGGTTTAATAGAGTTATCTCCAAGATGGTATGTGGACGTAACAGATAATTTAGTTTCATTTAATATTCAAAAAGAATCTTCTACAAGTAGCGAAGGTTTGCTTCCAGTAGGAAATATATCTGCAAACTCCGTTAGTTTAAATTTAGTTTCATATGAGTCTGATAGAAAAATAATTACTTTAAATAAGGCAAATGCTTTCAGCAATTCTAAAATATATTTATATAAACAAGTTCAGGTTTTGCCATATATTAAATTATATAATTCTGGCGGATCAAAATCAGATTCAGATGGGACATATGATTTAATACCGCAGGGCACGTTCTTTATAGATTCTTGGGACACAGAAGAATTTGGAGACATATCGGTAACTGCTTTAGATTCTGCAAAAATACTTCAGGAAACCATTGCTCCAGGAATAGTTTGCGAAGGATATTCAATAACTGCTATCATTAGAAGATTGCTAGATTCAGTAGGATTTACAAATTATAAAATGTATATTAAAGATACAGACTCTTCTATTTTTTCTCCTAGATATTGGTGGACGGATAATTCAAAAACAGTTTGGGATTGTTTACAGGAATTATGTAGAGATGCACAAATAACTGCAACTATGGGCTATGATAATGTTTTAAATCTATATAGTAGAGAGTATATATTTGATTCTACAAGATCTCCAAACTGGTCATTTAGGTATGATTCAAGTGGGTCTAATCTTTCTAATATTCTTTCGTTATCAAAAGCAGACCTTCCCGCAGCAAATCAATTTAAAATATTTTGGAGCAGCGTTTCTACTTCTAACTATGTAGAAAGCTCTCAGGATATTTGGAAGTCAGATCCGTACTACCTTGGTGCATTTGCATTAGATCAAAATTTACTATCTACGGCAGGACCTGGCTCTTATATGGCTTTGTCTCCTTCAGTTTTAAATCCTGAAGAATTAGGATTAGCAGCATATGAATTTAATGGATATTTAGTTATTGATTCAGAAATTATTGAATATGACGCTATTCAGTTTCAATATACAGACACTACAGGAAATCTTGTAAAGGTAGATATTAAAAGCAGAACAGACTTATTAAAGTATTTAGGTCAAGGACAAATTGGAACAGATAACTATAGACCTAGTGGATTTTATAGAATAAAAACAAGAGGGGCACTTGGGACAGATGTAGCAAATCATTATGCTGCTGCAGATTCTATATTGTCGCAATGGACAGGATATCAGGTGAATGTAAAATGAGACTTCCATCATACATGTTGCTTAATGGCGGATATACAGCACCTACTGCACCTAATCCTGCTGATTATACTATTCCATGGATTTCAGTTGCACCAAATACTATTGGAACATCAATAGTTGTTTCTGTTGGACCTTCAACAGTAACTCCAGGAAGTTACAGCGGAGCAATTGCTGGAAGCGGAACATTTAATGATCCAGATTTTGTTATTAATTCAAATTCAATGCCACAGACAGTTAATGGTTTAACTCCAGGGGCATTGTATTCATTAAGATTACGGGCATGGAGTGGAGCTAATCAAACAGGAACATTCGGAGAATACATATATTATACTTTTGCAATGCCAAAGCCTACTCCAGTAACCAGCTTTGGTTCTACAACAAATGATGATATACCAGATAAAGCAGAACTTGAAAGAATAAGAAGAGCTTTAGCTGCAAATGCAGCGGCTTCAGCACAAGGTTCTGATCCAGTAGATGGCTCAGATTCAAGTGTTTTAAATTCAGGAACAGTAGTTTCTGGAACTTCGTTTGCTTTATCAGACAATAGACAAGTAAAAAGATCTATTTTTACCGTAACTTCAAAAACTAATAATTTAGAAGAATATTCTGTAGCAATTAAACCATCTACAATTTCTACATCTTATAATCACTATACATTTGGTGCAGGAATATTCTTTGATAGCCCAATAAAAGTTCCAAAAGCTGCTGGCGGTATTGGATTTTTTACAAGCGAAAATGGCATGACTGGTTATTTTATAGAAATTAAAACAGAATATTCTTTACTGGATACTAAAGAAAAATCAATCAAGATATTAAAATTTGTTAACGGAGTTAAAAAACTTTTGCCAGATAGTCAAGACGGAACTAATGGTAAGATATACGCTGGAATTTTAGGATCTTCACAATATAAGGTAGACATAAAAGTAGAAGTTACTTCACAAGCAACAGTTATAGATGTATATATAAATAACTTTAAGATAAGTGCTGCAGATATTTATAGCACATCGGCAACTGCTAACCCTATAGAAAAACCTATTCCTAAAACAAATAGGCTGGCATTATTTTCTAATTTAGGATCTGCAAATTTTGATTACATATATGCGATACCATTAACAGAAACAGAATATAAAAACGCTATTCTTTCAGACATATATAGTGGACAGTTCGGGTCAACAATGCTAAGCTTTGCTTATGGGGATAGGCTAATTGATAATATTGGTGTCCCCGCCGATAAAAAAGCATTTATAGAAGAATTTGGAACGGTGGCTAGAGAATTAAGAAAAGTAAAAATTAATTTTGCTCAACCTGGGGCATATCCATTATACGCAAGTACTGGTGTAAATCAGTATGCAAGTATTGTCGGAAGTAGATTTAGCAATCATGGTGCGGAAGTATATGTTGCAAATAATGCTGGAACATTTATTCCATTACAGTCTGGTGCACATAACTTTATGATTATCGGAAATTATATATCTATGAATGGAAGCCATGAGTATACTGAAGAATCTATAAATGAATTTACAACTCCAGAACCAGCAACATTTCAATCAACATGGATTCAAACAGAGCAAGATGCGAAGTCGCTTTTTGAGTGGGCTAAAACTCAATGGTCAAAACAACAAGAGACAGTGAGTCTTGAGATCTTTGGAAATCCAGCAATTGAAGTTGGAGATGTAATAACAATTAATCATCCTAAAAATAATTTAGACGGAACTAAAAAGTTTGTTGTAACAAACGTAAATAATTCATTTGGAGAGGGGTTGCAAACAAGCATTACTGCTAGGTCATTTTATAGTTGACCAAATGGTATAATCTAAATATGGCAAAAGAAAAAATAAGAGTATCTAGAACTGGCGTCACAAGTGGCGGCAGAATAGCACTTTATACTAACTCTAAAGAAGTAAGCGATTTAGATCCATCTTTAGTTAGATTTATTGCAGGAAATTCTCTTTCTCCCCTATCATTAACCACAGGGGGATTTGAGGACGACCTATACTCATCAGATACTGAAATTATTGTTGAAGGTTCATCAACTAATTTAGAAACTGAAAAAGTAATAGAAGAAAATAATAACTCTGAGTCTAATAATTACAAAATACCAAGTGCGTCAGATATTCAAATTTTATCTCAGCAGGTAGTTTATGATTCTGCAGGTCTTCCTTCTGTAACTGTTATATTTAAGATTAAAAATTCAAGCGGGGTTGAATTAAAAGGAATGAATGCTAGGATAGAACTACTATGATAACTAAATTCGGTAAAAGATTTTTAACAAATCATTTAGCAGGCAACGTATCTTTTGTAAATAGAGAGATTGCTATTGGGATTGACTCAACATCCCCTAATGCAAAGGGAAATGATACCAGGCTTGGGTTTGAATTTTATAGAGTTCCAGTAACATTAGGAAGTATTGATATTGTGCAAACAGGTGTAGATGGAGACGGAGACCCA
>Ga0129336_10001674_pt1 | contig 13509 bp, 21 predicted proteins | sample CPB6_02_DNA_FD_96878 | JGI IMG/M metagenome (GOLD analysis project Ga0129336, IMG submission 96878) | Freshwater to marine salinity gradient microbial communities from Chesapeake Bay, USA - CPBay_Sum_0.6_0.2_DNA | ecosystem: Environmental > Aquatic > Marine > Coastal | place: USA: Chesapeake...
CGTAACCAACCCACACAAGTCGGCAACTATGATCCCAATCTAGTAACGCAACTTGTAACCGATAATATTCGACGTAATGCGCAATACAATCCCAATGATGTCAATAGTGATCGGTTTAGTTTTACAGGAACCCCCTTGAATGTAACCAATACAATGTTGACAGTTATGCAAAAGATGCTCAACATTGATATGGATTTAATCAAGACTGCCAAGTTTGGTATGCTTGATCAACCGTTGACAGATTACAATTCTGATTTCCGTTTTGGTGAAATTGATTGCGGTACTTATCTTAATGGGACACCGCTGGACTACAATCCAACTACAGGAACACGGACTCCAGATGTTTTAGACTGCGGTACATATATTAATGGTGTTCCAGTAACACCTCCTTTTACTCAAATTGATTGCGGCATTTATCTGAATAACTAAACATGGCAGTTCAAATCCTACGTTTACGTTCTAGTCTTCTTTATGATAGGGTGTTTCCCAGTCGCTTAGGAGATGCAGAACTAGCTCTTAATTTCAATAGTACAGAGCCTGGACTGTATTTTCGTGACAATGCTGGAACACCTAACCTTATTAAGGTAGGACCAATCCATGTTGGCAGTGCTGCTCCTAATGCTGTACCTACTGGTTACACTCTTCTTTCAAAAGGAGAAAGTTGGTTAGATACAACAAGCACGCAAATCTTTAAAGTGTATGACGGTAGTACCTGGCAGCTGCCTAAAGCCGTAGCATCTACATCAGCCAGTGGTTTTCCAAGCAATCCAGTTGATGGGCAGCTGCACTACGATAAATCTGCTCCAGGTTTATATATTTACAACGGCACAACGGCTAACTGGGACAATGTTTAAATCTTGTGATTCATCATGTGGTCCCAGATCCGGTCAAGTTTTTGATGAACAGCTTGCATCTCTCTGAGAAAGTCTTGCTTGAGAACATAATCTCTAATGATTGTGTTCTCTAAACGATCATAATTATTTTCAATTTTTTCAAACCTGGCATTAATCCGCTCATTAAAGGTTGATAAAGATTTGGATAAACCAGTAAATGCCGCCAGCCCTGCGGTAATGGCTGCAAGAATTACCTCAGGTGTCATTTACATATGGTCTTCTCTAGTTATTCTAAAGGATTTAACAAAGTAACAGATTAAACGATTTAGAATAAATCTAAAGCTCAACAAAAGTGTGGCAACCGGATACGAACCCAACATTGAAGGTGCCTTAGCAGTTCTTGTTGATTTAATGCAGGGCAATGGTTTTACGATGACCCGCGCACCATATGCACCCAACTACCGTGGTTTAGTTGATGCATTAATTGATTTAAAAGATGGGTTTCCTACCTTCACTCCTTTTCGTTTAGGATTTAACGCTACTACGTTTGAAGCAGTTTCTCAGGGAGAAGCTTTATACATGCGTGCCAGCGATGGTTTAGTAGGAAAAGCTGTTGCCAACGGAACTTTAGATCAAGCATATGTTGTTGGTTTTGCTGATACAAGCAAAGGAGCAGGAGAAGTTGTTAAAGTTTTAGTAACTGGCATAGAAGCAATGACAGGGTTAGATGCTGGAGATCATTACTTCTTATCGGCTGCTAGTGCTGGAGCAATCACAACAACACCTCCATCTACTGCTGGTCAGTATGTTGTGCGTGTTGGAGAAGCAGCATCAACCAGTGAATTAACAATTCAATTAGAACCTCCTATTTTACTAAGTTAAAATGGCAACGCGCAAACCAATAACTCTGGTCAATGGCTTATTCCAGGAGGTTAATACTCCAACAGATAAAGTTGATCTAGCAGGAAATACTACAACTGATCTTACAGAAGGTACTAATCTTTACTACACAGATACCCGTGCACGTGGATCAATCTCGTTATCAACAACTAGTCCTGCACCAAATACGGGACTTGGAAGTTTAACTTATAACTCAACTACTGGCGCCTTTACTTTTACACAGGTTACAGATTCTGTTGTTCGTGGATTGTTTAGTGCATCTACAGCAACAGGTATTACGTATAACAGCAGCACAGGTCAATACTCTTTAGCAAACATTCCAAATTCCTCATTAACCAATAGTGTTATCAATATTATTGATGCATTTGGTGTTACAACAGCTGTTGCTCTTGGCAACTCTCCTGCTTATGACGTTGGTCCTGCTGCCACCATTATTGAGTTAGTTCGCAACGAGAGTGGCTCACCCATCCCTCGGGGCACTCCGGTCTACATCACAGGCTATGCCTCTAGTCGTCCCACTGTGGCGCCAGCAGATGCCAGCGATCCTGCCAAAATGCCTGCCATTGGTTTGGCCTATGAGCAGATTCCTAATAACAATAATGGCAGTGTTGTTGCTATTGGTATTGCAAAACAAATTAATACCAGTACTTATACAGTTGGTCAAACTCTCTACGTTGGTACAACTCCCGGTGCTTTAACGACAACGCCACCGAGCGGAGAAGGAAACCTTATCCAAAACTTGGGCAAGGTTACAGATGTTGCTGTTAATGGTCGCGTTCTTGTTCTTGGTCCAGGTCGTACTAATGCAGTTCCCAACCTTAACAGCGGTCGAATTTTTCTTGGCAATGTTAGTAACCAAGCTGTTGCAACAACTTTAGATACCAGTATTGTTCCCGAGAACACCAATCTTTATTACACCAATGCGCGTTCTCGTTTAGCTATCAGTGTTACCGACAGTGGTGGTGATGGCTCACTTGTATATAACAACAGCAGTGGTGTCATTACATACACTGGTCCATCTGCTAGCGAAACACGTGCACACTTCAGTGTTGCTGTTGGTTCAGGCTTAACTTACAACAGCAGTACAGGAGAGTTTGCAACCAGTGCAATTCCAAACAGTCAGCTCCAAAACTCTTCGTTTACGCTTGGTTCAACCTCTGTTGCTTTAGGAGGAACAGCAACAACTATTGCTGGCTTGTTATCCTTAACGTCTGATGCTGTTTACATCAAGTCAGTAGGTACTGCTAATAGCATTGTATTGGATGCTGCAGGTATTACATTTGAAGGATCTGGCGTTGATGCTCATGAAATTATTTTGACTGCAGCAAACGCAACAACAGATCGAACCTTTACAATACCTGATGAGACAGGCATTGCTGCAACTCAAGATTATGCTATTGCTGTTGCAGTTGCATTAGGATAAGATTATGGCAACTCAAGTACAATTCAGACGCGGTACAACAGGCGAAAATGCCGCTTTTACCGGAGCAATTGCTGAAGTTACTGTTGATACTTCGCAAAATATTTGCATTGTTCACGATGGTGCCACGCCAGGGGGTTTTCCTTTGTTGCGCCAAGATGGAAGCAACATGGCATTGTCTCCTGGCAATTTATCTAGTTGCGCACTTAAATTTGCAACAGATCCCAATACTGGTTTAATTAGCCCTGGGCCTGACCAATTAAGCCTGGTAACAGGAGGCGTTATTAGAGCTACAATAGATTCATCGGGTACAGCAACTTTTACTGGGAACGTTTCGATTGCCGGTAGTTTAACTGTTAACGGCACATTTGAAACCACTGATAACATTGCTCTTATTGTTGCTTTAAGTTGACATGGCAAGTACTTTCAAAAATAACACCAAATCCAGTTTGGTTACAGCTGCAATTACTGATCCTACTGCAACAGTTGTTACAGCTGGAGGTACTGCCAACTTAGTGTTATTGAGTATCATGGCATCTAATAAAACAGGGAGCAGCGTTAATGTAGATGTGTATTTAGATAGCAGTACTGGGAATGATGTTTATCTTATTCGTAACGCGCCAGTACCTGCAGGTTCGACCCTGGAGTTAATTCTGGGTAACAAAGTCATTATGCAATCTAATGATAAACTGCAAGCGCGATGTGATACTGGTTCTGCTGCAGATATGATTGTTAGCTATCTAGAACAGACACCGTAAACATGGGACTAACAGTTAATCAAGATCTTCTTTCTCTTGTTAGTGAGTTAAAAGCATTAAAGTCTGAGTTAGAAGTAAAACTAGAAGCAATCAATAAACAGCTTTTGGTTTTAAAAGAAACTGTTTTTTATGCTGATTCATTAGAGGACCAACCAAGCACTTGGGAAGGTGCACGTTTAAAACGTAATTTTTTACTAAAAAATAGTGACTGGACAATGATCACAGGAGCAACTGTTGATCAACGTGAGTGGTCTAGGTACCGGCAAATTCTAAGAGATATTCCTCAAACTTATAAAAATCTAAACCCAAAACAGATTAAGTGGCCCGCTGAGCCATCTGTTGCCGGCCCTAATACAACTCCAGTAGAATAACAATTATTGACTGAATAAAAACAGTGGCATACTTAGGCAATGATTTGCAGGTAGCATTTCCTGTCTACCGAAACATTGACGATATCAGCGGCTCTTTCAATAGCTCAGCTACCAGCTTTCCATTAACAGTTAATGGTGTTGCCCCTGTTCCTGCTCCGTTGTATTCTCAACAATGTTTAATTTCTGTTGGCGGTGTTGTACAACGTCCAGATGATAGCGGTAGCGAAGGATTTCGTTTAAGTGGAAGCAATATTGTTTTTGCATCTGCTCCAACTACTGGCGCTGATTTTTTTGGCGTCATTCTTGCTGGTGCTGATTATGTTGATGCTGGTGGTAATTTTCCATCAGGTACTGCAAGTGTTCCTAGCATCACGTTTAATGATGATCTAGATACCGGTATTTTTAATTCAGGTGCTAATCAAATTTCTTTTGCAACCGGTGGCTCTGAACGATTAAGAATTGATTCTGCTGGTCAAATTGAATCTGTTTCTTTAGGCACAGCAGCTGCTCCAGCGTTTAGTTTTACAACTGATCCTAATACTGGATTTTACTCTCCAGGTGCAGATCAATTAGCTATTTCAACTAACGGCACAGGACGGATATTTATTGACTCCTCAGGCCGTTTGTTAGTTGGTACGTCTAGTGCGCGCACCAATATCTACTCAGGCGGAGGCGCAGTAACTCCTACCCTGCAACTGGAAAATAACACAAACACTTGGAGTAACGGTTTAAGCATTATCAACTATTCCGGCAGCCAATACGGTGCCAGCTTAGCGCTTGGCATGTCTGCCAGTAATACTCCAGGCACTAACGCACTCGTAACTACAGGAAACCTTTGTGGCAGATTCCACTTCTTAGCTAATGACGGCACAAACTTCTATCCGATTGCAGAGATTGGCGGATGGACGGATGGGACGACAGGGACGGGTGATGTTCCGGGACGGTTGACCTTTTCCACAACCGCCGACGGGGCGTCTTCTCCGACGGAGCGGATGAGGATTACGCAGACAGGCCATCTAAAATTAAGCAATTTAGGAAGCTACCGGGAACCAACAGTCGCCTATAACGAAGTTACACAAACGGAAGCAGTGCGGCCAGTCTGGTTAATGCAGGCTACAAGTGGCAGTTATGCAGAGCAAGTACTTGCCTTGGGTGTCGCAAGAGCGGCAAATACAGCTTACAAATTTTTGACCGCTTATAGCGGTGATGGAACAAACCCTTTTTCCGACCTTGAGTTTAAATTGGACGGATCAGGCAACGGAACTTGCGACGGCTCATGGACCGGCGGTGGTGCTGACTACGCTGAATACTTCGAGTGGGCCGACAATAACCCTGACGCAGAAGACCGCCGTGGCATCAGCGTTGTCCTAGACGGCGACAAAATCCGTGAAGCCGTTGCTGGAGAAGACCCCATCGGCGTAATTTCTGGAAACCCCAGCGTCGTTGGTGATGCTGCTTGGAACAAGTGGAACGGCAAGTACCTGCGCGATGATTTCGGTTCTTACCTACTGGACGAAAACGGCGACCGTCAACTCAGCCCTGACTTCGACCCGGACCAGGAATACGTCCCCCGTGAACAGCGCCCCGAGTGGGATTGTGTCGGCCTGATGGGCAAGCTCCGCATCCGCAAGGGTCAGATCACCGGCTCTCGTTGGATCAAGATGCGCGACATCAGCGACTCTGTTGAAGAGTGGTTAGTCCGCTGATACGCAGTAGTCCCCTTCACTTCTCTGTCCAGCGTACCTGTGCCTTACGCAGGTGCTCTGGACGTTTTTGTTTGTAGACTATCCACAGTTTTCTTTTAGTTGTGGACTATAAAGATTGGTATAACGTTGCACTTACAGATCCTTTTCGACAACCACGAGCTTGGAAACTCGATACGTCGTTAGCTCAGCTCTATGAGATTCCTGACTTTCTAACAAAAGATCAATGCTATTTCGTTATGGATAGCATTGATCAATTGTTGGTTCCTTCTGAAGTAACGTTTGGAGATAGCAGCTACCGTACCAGTAGAACCTGTCATTTTCCTGATGTTAATCCAGAGCTAACAAAAATATTGGATGATTATTTTTCTTATGCCCTTGGAGTTAGTCCCGACTATGCAGAACCAATCCAAGGTCAACGCTATGATCCAGGCCAATATTTCAAATCACATAATGATTGGTTTGATCCAAATGGTCCAGAGTATTTAGAAAACTGTCGTGTTGGTGGGCAAAGAACGTGGACCATAATGGTTTACCTCAATGCGGTAGAAAAAGGAGGGCAAACAGATTTTCCCTTACTTGGAAAGTGTTTTACACCAGTACAAGGAACAGCTATAGCCTGGAACAATCTCTACATGGATGGCACGCCAAACCCTGATGTCCTTCACGAAGCACTGCCTGTAGTACAGGGAAATAAGTACATTATTACTAAATGGTATCGAGAAAAACCAGGACGTTGTATTGACGGTTAACTCACCTTTTTAAAGTAAAAAACACCGTATACTTGTACAGAAGTTTTGATTTTTTATGGCAACTAACATCACTTGGCACATTGCAAACCTGGAGCGGGAAACTGCTGATGGTTACGTTTATACTGCTCACTACACTATTGATGCTACTGATGGCATCTATAACTCTGGTGCTTATGGTTCGATTGGTTTTGAGCGTCCTCAAACTGAGCTGATTCCTTATAGCAGCTTAACGGAACAGCAGGTCATTGGTTGGGTACAAGAAAAACTTGGTGATGAGAAATGTGCCGATATTGAAGCTACGCTTTTAGATCAACTGGATGAACAGCGTGCACCATCTAAGGCTGCAGGTGTTCCTTGGAATAAATGATCAATTTGCCGACATACGCTCAATCAAGGTAAACTAAAATATAAGTAGCTTTGAAATAGTAAAACGTGGCGTACGTCGGCAACACTCCTTCTCGTGGACAGTGGCGCAAATTAACTGATATTTCTGGCAGTTTTAACGGCGTAACCACTACTTTTACTACATCCGTTCCACCAGGAACTAGCGATTACTATGTAACTGCTGGTAGCGCCAGTCAATTAATTATTTCAGTTGGCGGAGTTATTCAAGAGCCTGATGTTGATTACACCGTAAGTACATATAGTATTACTTTTACCACAGCACCTGCAGCAGGACTAAGCTTTTTTGGCGTTTTATGCGGGGATGCTCTTAATGTAAACACGCCAGCTGATGGTTCAGTTACTACAGCAAAACTTAGTAGTAACTTAACAGTTGATTTAGCTTCTGGTACAGCAGCATCTCCGAGTTTAACTTTTGATAGCAATACTGGTTTATATAGCCCAGGGGAAGATCAAGTTGGAATAGCAACTGGTGGTACAGGGCGAATGTTTATTGATTCGTCCGGGCGCCTTCTGGTGGGGACGTCTAGTACGCGTAGCTGGAGTGGCGTAACTTCACATATTCAGCTAGAAGGAACAGACTTTAACGCTAGCTCAATCTCACAAACTCTTAATAGCAACAATGACAACGGTGCTTATCTGGCACTCAATAAGTCACGAGGGACGTCCAATGGCTCTCAAACGGTGGTCCAAAGTGGCGATCAAGTAGGAGCTATTTATTTCAACGGAGCAGATGGAAGCAGTCTTCGCCAAGCAGCTCGAATCGAAGCAATTGTAGACGGAACCCCTGGCGCTGCTGATATGCCAGGCCGCCTTGTGTTTTCTACAACGGCAGATGGGGCGGGGGTTTCAACGGAGCGGATGAGAATAACCAATAACGGGACACTGCGTCTTGGTGATGGTACAACCTATTACCACACTATTACTGGAGCAGGTGGAAATACAGCGCTAGAAATCACTGCCAATGCAGGTCAACAAAATGCTCTGACTGCTGGAACCATTAAATTCCTAAACTCTGACTCTGGTGGTGCAATAACGGAGCGGATGAGGCTTGACAATAACGGAAGGCTGTTAGTTGGTACGTCTTCAACGTTTAGTGGCACTGACGCCATAACCTACATTCAACATAGCTCTAGCGCTCTTTCCGTTTATGCTACGAGTATCTATGATAATCATGTACTCCTACTAAGAAGTGGAAGAGCTGGTTCAGGTTTTTCTGCAAGATTTGTGTCCTTTAAAAGGGACAACGATACAGAAGTTGGAACTATTTCTGGCAACGGAACTTCTGTTTCATACAACACCTCCTCCGACTACCGCCTCAAAGAAAACGTCGTAGCTGTCTCTGACGGTATCGTCCGCCTACAGCAACTAAAACCGAGCCGCTTTAACTTCATTGCCGATCCGGCCAAGACGGTTGACGGTTTCTTGGCTCATGAAGCCGCTGAGGTTGTCCCTGAATGCGTGACCGGCGAAAAGGATGCAGTCGATGACGAAGGCAACCCCGTCTACCAAGGTATTGATCAATCCAAGCTGGTACCCCTGCTGACGGCTGCGCTGCAGGAAGCTGTTGCCAAGATCGAAAGTCTTGAAGCTCGCTTAACTGCGGCAGGCATCTAAGTCCCCTTCACTAATTCTTTACCATGACAAACTGGCTATGGCGTTCAATTGTTGGTAGCGCTACAGCCATCATGCTTGTGTCTGTGCTCCAGTGGAGTGCTTGTCGGTTTTATGTTCTTCCTACCGTATGGCCTTGGTATGCCAAGTACATAGGTACAAATCAAAGTGAGAAGATTGATCCTTCTCATTTAGGATGTACAGATGTTGATTCACGAACCATCACTGTGATGATGGGAGTACTGACAACTTTAATCAGTCTTTCAAGGAATGCAGAGTAGATAAAATAAACGCAGCATTGAGTTTGCTGTGAAGATTTCTGAGACTGGCGTAAACCTCATTAAAAGCTTTGAAGGTTTGCGTCTTGAATCCTATCTTTGTCCTGTCGGTGTATGGACCGTTGGTTACGGACACACAGGAGATGACGTAACGCCAGGGATGAAGATCACTGAAGATCGTGCTAATAAAATGTTGCGGCGCGATCTCGTTAAGTTTGAGCAAGGGGTTGATCTTTTAATTACTGTTCCTTTAAATCAACAACAATTTGATGCCTTGGTGTCCTTTGCATTTAACTGTGGACTCACTGCATTAGAGGAATCAACATTACGCAAGCGGCTTAATAACAAAGAAGATCCTAATAAAGTTGCACAAGAAGAGTTACCTAAGTGGGTTAAGGGTGATGGTGTAGTGCTTCCGGGCCTTGTTGAACGACGCAAAAAAGAAGTCGAACTGTTTACTTCTGGCACTGAACTTAAACCCACAGAAACTATTGACATCCGTTGCGTTACCAATACATTCCTGAAGAAAGAACCTGTTCCCAGCAGTGAACTTAAGCCTAATCAACGTGTTCCTATTAAAAAAGATCGGGAATATAAAGGTGCTCAGGTCCTTGAGAAACGTGCAAAACATACCAAGTTGTTGTTGCCCTGGGGACTTGGTGTGTGGTGGGCCTTTGATGAACACTGGTACGGCCTTGCTGGCGCCATGGCAAAGCCTGTAGAGAAAGCAGAGGTGCTCTATGACGGTTTGATTTTACCGGTGCCTTACCAGTCGCAAAGGGATAACTACAGGGATGCCAGTCGCACTTGCTTCTCTTCTAGTTGTGCCATGACTGCTATGTACCTACGGCCTGGTTGCATTGCTAATGACAATGAGTACATCAAGAAGGTTTTTGCTATTGGAGATACCACAGAGGCTTGGGTCCAGGTCAAAGCCCTACAAGAACTAGGCTTCAAAGCTACCTTCAAGCAGAACGGCAATATTGAAGATCTCAAGCAACGGATTGATCAAGGTATCCCCTGTCCCGTTGGCATCCTTCACCATGGTCCTGCTAATGCACCAAGTGGTAACGGCCACTGGATCTGCGTCATTGGCTATGAAGAAGAGAAGCAACGCTTTGTTGTCCATGACCCCTGGGGTGAAATTGATAACTACAGTGGTACCTACATCAGCACCAATGGTGAACGCCTGCGCTACAGCTACAACTTGTTCAAGCGCCGCTGGACTGTGGATGGGCCCAATACTGGTTGGTGGATTGATCTCAAATAAGTTATTATTTGCCTAGATCAATCAATGTTATGTCCTCAATCATTTCTGAATTGGAATCAGGTTTAAATGCACAGCTCAAAGCATTAGCTGATGACATCCGTGCAACAGAAGAAAAACTAATGCGCAGTAAAGAAGGTTACCTCAAAGTGCAAGGTGCTCTTGAGATCCTTACGGTGGTCAAAGATCGCCAGGATGTTGCTGATACAGAAGCTGTGCAAGCAGCTCTTGGCGGTCTTGGTGCAGACTGATGCTAGGTGAGTTCACAAAGGGACGGTACCGTGCTCTGGAGTTGATTGCGGATTATGTACGGGAGCCGTCCCGTGAACTCCGTTTGAATGCCATTGTCTGTGATGTTAATGATGAAGATCTACGCTGGGTCACAGAGCGTGTACATCACTTCTTGTTAAAACTTTTGGAAGATGCAGACTATGATCCAGCAGATCAAGACAATGATCTGTTCTTAGAAGAGATTGGTTTAACTGATTAATCGGGATGGAAGGTACTGCCCCTTCTCCTCTGCTTCCCAAAAGCAGTGTGATACTTTTCTACTACATCCCGTGGTACCCCGGACAGGCCACGATCCTGCACGCCTTTCGGCAACGAGGCTTAAACTCGTTGTGTCTGCCAATTCCACCACCGGGGCGAACCTTTGCAGTTTAGCAGGCGGTACAGGTTTGTGCACCCTAACCTGATGTTAGGAATCATGAACCGCTCATGTTTCATTGTGAGAACGATCTTTTAGTTAATCTCATTGTTTTAACTCCTAAAAGTGCTCGCAAGAAATTTAGAGAATCAATATTTGAAGCCTGGCATTGGAAGTGTGCATACTGTGAGAAACAATTGTGTGAACGTACTGCCACAATTGATCACATTGTTCCTAAACATAAAGGTGGACACAACACCCGCAACAACTTAGCGTGTTGCTGCACATCCTGTAATAAATCAAAAGCATCAGATTTACCCTTTGCCTGGTTTAAAAAAGGGCATCCATTGTACTCTGAGGAAAGAGAAAGTAAAATTAAACAGTGGTTAGAACAGAAACCACAAACGATTTCTCTGTTTAACGTTACCGATTTTGTTGTAAGCGCATGATGTTCCCAGAAGATACAACAGAACCAGGTAAAGATTTTTTAGATCGCTATGTGCGTTCTGAAGACTTTCCCGCTCCAGAAGAAAATCTCAAGGAAACACGAGACGAGCGCTGGCCAACAGCTTGGCAACGCCTTGCTCAAGGTCGTCCTGATATGACCATCCTGAGCGAAGAACGTCGCTCTAATTACGTTTGATGTCATGGCAGATCACGCAAAAGCAAAGCGGCTAGCTAAGGAACGAATGGCATGTAATAAACCGCAACGCACTCCAGGCCATCCCACAAAGTCACACGTTGTTAAAGCTTGCTCTGATGGCAAAGAAAAGATCATTCGTTTTGGTCAACAGGGTGTTCAGGGTGCAGGAAAAAATCCGAAAACTGCTAAAGATAAAGCAAGAAAAAGGTCATACTATGCTAGACATAACGCGCAAGATCCAAATCCGGATAAAATGTCGGCTCGTTACTGGAGTAGCAAGGTTAAGTGGTAGAGAAAGCCAAGTGGTATAATACGGAGGTTGCTTCTCCGTCATGGCAAACGCAAATTCTCGTTTTGTGGAAGTTTCTTGTCAACTGTGTAGTTGTGAAAGCAAGATTCGACTAGATCAATATAGAAGAAAAAATGAAACATGGACATGTCGTTCCTGTACAACAAAGGGTCGTCCTAATGCAAGAAAAGGAACTGGCGTAATTAATGATCCAGATTTAGCACGTACTCGAAACAGTTTTTATAAAGCACAGTATCGGTGCAAAACAGGACATGGAGGGTACTATAAAGATGTTGAGTTTAAGTTCAAACATTTACAAGAAATTATTAATGAGATTGGAATAAGACCAGAAAACACAACACTAGACCGTATAAATAATTCAGGGCACTATGAGCCAGGAAATGTTCGTTGGGCAACAATAGATGAGCAAATGAGAAACAGAAGAAGCAATATTTTTGTTGAGTATAACGAAGAAAAGATGTGTTTATCTGACGCTGCTAGAATATCTGGGATGGATCGAAATGCACTTAAACGTCGCCTTGAGACCGGTTGCCCTCCCGAGTTTTTATTTGCAGATGGTAAATGGTTTTCAAAAACTCAGAAGTTTTTTCCAGCTTGAGGTTAAATGGTAAAAGTAATGGCTAAAGGAAAAATGGATCCCAAAACAACTTGTTACTGCCATCTAGTGCAGTTGTTGCGGGATACCTCACACCTGCTTAACCAAACTTATATTGTCCACTGGAATCTGATGGGCAGTAAGTTCTATTCCATTCATAAACTAACGCAAGAGATCTACGAAGAATTGCAGGGTGGTTTAGATACTATTGCAGAACACTTGCGTTCTCTAGATATCAGCACTCCGATGAGTGTGGAAGATCTTAACAATTCGATGCTGGCGCCAGTGCCTGAGAATTGTTTTGATCAAGATGCCATGATTAGGACGCTTGCCATTAATAACAATGCAGTAGCTGAGTCTTTCCATCTGCTAGCAGAAGAAGCAGAAGCAATGCAAGATCAGTTCACCTTAGACTTAGCAGTAGAACGCGGTCGTGTTCACAAAAAATTCCAATGGCTGCTTAAGTCCACCCTGGGGTAATCATGGTTAACTATTTCCAAGATACAATTTTTGATATCAGTGCTCCCCTAACTGCTCCAGGACTGGGCAATCTGTTGCAAGTTGCAGTTAATAACTTGTTTTCTACAACTGATTACACCTTAATTGTTGTAGTTAGCAACATCAATACTAATGTTGTTGTGCAGCTTGAAGGCAGTATTGATGGCACCAATTACGCAACAATGATTGGTGGTAACACAATTACTATCAATGGTAATTTTATTTACTCGGTAACAGGTCGTCCTGTTAAATGGGTTCGTCCACGGTTTGCGACTGAAGCAGGTGGTACTGATGCTGTTGTAACCTTCCATGTTGCTGCTGCGTGAAATGACAACTCTGGTTATTATTTTTGCCAGTGTTTATCTTTGTACCTGTGCGGTAAGCTCTTCAATTCTGAACCATGGACACAAAAAGTTTTCTCAACGCTTACGTCACAGAAAGGCTTCCTGAGGTTGATCCTGAGTCCTTTGACGGTGCTCAGGATCAACCTCACTTCACTGTGGACCAGCGCTACATCCC
>Ga0129336_10001676_pt1 | contig 13505 bp, 11 predicted proteins | sample CPB6_02_DNA_FD_96878 | JGI IMG/M metagenome (GOLD analysis project Ga0129336, IMG submission 96878) | Freshwater to marine salinity gradient microbial communities from Chesapeake Bay, USA - CPBay_Sum_0.6_0.2_DNA | ecosystem: Environmental > Aquatic > Marine > Coastal | place: USA: Chesapeake...
ATTTATCAACAATCAGATTTCTCTCAGCTCAATACTTGATAGAGTTTTTTATGGAATTTAAGCTCGGAAGCTGGCTTTTTGGTTTAGCACACGCCGATAGATTATCAGGCATAGAGCGTGTCTCGCTAGAAGTCCATCAATCGCTGAGTAGGGACTTAATCCCTGGAGAGTCGTTGTTTGGGATATTGCCGAAGAGTCAAAGCATTCACGACGGTTTTCCGAAGTACCCTGAAATCGCGCGCGATGTTCTCATCAATTCAAAAAGAGCGAGTTTGAGCGAAGTTGACGCTTTATGGCTCAATTGCATTAACCCAACAGGTTTTCACGAAATTCTAGTCGAGAAGGAAAGTGGACTAAAAGTTGTAACGCCGATTTGGGATATTTTTCCATTGCAAAAGCCTACAGAGTTCTTGGGCGGACAATTCCTTAGGGCTTTCAAAGTTTGGCTTACATGGGCTCTAAAGCTTTCCGATACCGTAATCTTTACATCTGATTCGCAATATCAGCACTTTAAAACCTATAATTTTGGATATCGTGGAAGAGTAGAAGTATTGGATTTAGGATCATCAATTGTAGGACCAATAATGCCGAGCCCTCAACGAAGCAGATTTGGATTGTTAGCGGTTTCCACAATTGAACCAAGAAAACGTTATGTCGAGATCCTTGATGCATTTGATGTTTTACGAGCCTTGGGTTTTCCTGTGACTTTAGATATAGTGGGTAGATACGGGTGGTTGCAAGAAGAAATCAGAGAAAGAATACTGGAGCACGACAACTATGGAGAATACTTAAGATGGCATGAAAACTGTTCCGACGCTGAATTAACTGATTTATACCGCAGAACATCAATTACTATCATGGCATCACGTGATGAAGGATGGGGGTTGGCACTCGAAGAAGGGCTTAGGCATGGACACAAGATTGTGGCCCGCGATATTCCAGTCTTTCGAAAACGTGAAAATCCAAACGTACTTTTCTTTGACCAAAGTGCACCTCTTGCCGAAACAATCGCAAGCGCGCTATTTCAACCTTGGAAGAGAATGAAAATCCAAAGAACTATGATGGATTTCAGCAGGGATCTCATACAAATTGTCAAGAGTTTAGTATGAGTGGATTTTTCCAAAAGTACAAAGTAAAGGCAAAAAGGGAACATAGTTCGTAATGCACATTGGAGTTGACGTTTCACACCTAGTGCGTAATGGTTATGTTGCCGGGCCACAGAGAGTCGTATTGTCTACAATAGAGGCACTAAGCGTGTTATCAGAGTCGAATGATTTTATAGTGAGCGCAGTCGATTTGTCAGACGCAAGACAAAACAAAATCAACGAAATGGTGCGACGCTACCCATTTTTGCAAACTGCCAGACAAAACCTGGTGGGTGTAGATGTCTTTCTTATCTTTGATGCAAGCAACTATTATGCCTCACGGAACTTATGGCAACAGAAGTTTAGGGGATTGGTTGTTTCAGCTCTTCATGATGTCTTGCCTTTGAAGTACCCCGAGTGGTATAGGTTAACTGAGCGCCCTCATTACAATAAAGAGTTTCTTTTCTATCTTTCAATGATGAATAGAATTTCTGACGTAATTATCACTCCCTCTCATGCGAACTTAACAGACATCAAGGAGTTTTTGCCCACGGAACTCCTACATAAAGTTATAATCAATCCTTACGGAACGAGCTTAGCGACTCACGTTGTTCATAAAAACAAACCCCTTGCGGCTAGTAGAAAAATTGTCAGTGTCAACACCATTGAACCGAAAAAAGGTCAAGATGATATCTTGGATGCTTTCGATTTGCTTATAAAGGAGAATTCAGAATGGATGCTCTATCTAGTCGGCAAGGAAGGGTGGCAATCAAGGGATGCAATTTCTCGTATTACTCAACATAAACAATTCCAAAAAAAACTATTTTGGTATAGCAATCTTGATGACACAGAAGTTCAGAAACTTTACTCTTTGAGTGGGTTAGCATTGAACGCCTCTCGCGCTGAAGGTTTTGGATTGACCATCGAAGAAGCGCTATCGCAAGGACTGAAAGTGGTAGCTCGAGATATTCCTGTCTTTCGCGAAAGAAAGAATCGCAATCTTTACACTTATTCGGGAGGAGGTTTTCAATTAGCGGAATCTATCAAGAAGGCATCTCTCGAAAAAATTCATCCAAATGAAAAGGTGAGAACGTCTTATGATTTCGCTAGGGACCTACTAGGAATAATCTGGAGAATGTGGGAATGATACATTTGGATTTTCAAGGTTCTATAACGATTTTTCATACTTTTCCAAGACGCGTTTAGTGCGGCCAAATAGAACCGTACTTCCTTCTTCTAACCATAAACACTTAGAGGTAATTTCTCGAGCAAGTTGTAAGTCATGAGTTACCAAGACTATGCTTACGCCCTGCCGCTTCTTTTCCTCTATTCGAGATATAGCTTTTTTGGAGAAAGAGCTATCCCCCACAGATAGTGACTCGTCGATCAAAATTAGGTCAGCCGGTAATGAAGTGGCGAACGCAAATGCGAATCTTGCCTTCATGCCTGTAGAGAGAGTTCTCATTTGTTGAAAGGAGAAGTCTCTTAGTTCACTAAATTCAAGTACTGCCTCAGAAATTTCAGCATGTTTCTCACGCGCAACCTCTAATAAAGTTAAAAGTAGTGATATGTTTTCTTCAACGGTTAATTCGCCACTAAATGCGCCATCAAGTTCAATTAGCGGAGATATAGTGCCAAAACTATTAACGCTACCCACGCTCGGAGCAAAGATTCCAGAGAGTAGTCGCAATAGAGAACTCTTACCAGTACCATTTCGTCCAACGATAGACAAACTTTCGCCACTAAATATCTTTAGGTTAATATTGGTTAGGATTGGTCTGTAAATTGTGGATTTTTGACGACCAACAGAACGATTCAGTATTAATCCTTTGAGAGATCTTTCACGTCCAATCCGAAGAGGAAGAGCCAAGCCCAATTCTCTAGTTTCAATCAAGACACGTTTTTTCAAAGAAAAGTCACCAACTTACCCCAACTTCTTCTGAATAGAACAAATGCTAAACGAGCCAAAAGAAGATACAGGAGGATAAGCGCAAAAAACTGAGAATCAAGAGCAATTGGTAAGCCAACAGTCCACCGAATGAGAGTCAAGAAAATCGTCAGTGGGTTTATGAGAACCAACTGGGCGAAAGTACGTGGAAGTTGTTCTAGGCTGTAAAAGACGGGAGTAATAAATGGCAAGAATGAAATCATGATTTTTATGATTGCCTTAGCATCGTCAAAAAGAGTAAACAAAATCGCTAACAAGAGACCCATGCCGTATAAAAAATAAGTCAAAGATATAAGTAAAGGGAAAAGAAAAAGTAAGCGCGTGGAAATCATATCTTCGTAGTACAGCATAGCTATCAAAGGTAAGAGTGTTACAAAGAAGCTAAAAAAAGAAGAAGCTAGAACTCCCGCAGAAAGCAGAAAAGGATTTATTCTTATACGCGTAATCAAGTTAACTTTGTTTGAGAAAGATTCGGCTATGGAAATAAGAGTTTGCACAGAATAATGAAGCACAATTACCCCGGATACCAAATAAATAAGATACTTCTTTCCAGAAACACCTTCAATTATTATTAATTGACTAAAGGCAAAGAAATAGACTGCTATGGCGATTATTGGGGTTAATAGAGACCACCATAATCCAAGAAGCGTTCTCTTGTATCTCTGCATCAATTCGATTCTGCCCAATTGTATAACTTCAAAGGCGAAATTATAAAAGTCTTGAATCATCTGAACTCCTCATAAGTACTCAAAGCGTACCTCTAAGTCATTAAGAGATACAAAGCATTCTTCGCACGAATGTAAAGGATTACGAATAGAGACTTCTAAATTCCTCATTGTCGAAAAACTTGTAACTCCAAGTGAGGAAGTACCGTTCGTGGTTCCTAGGATTTTGCCATTACAAAACACTTCATAGTTCCTCAACAAAAAAGACTCGGAGCGAAAATGGATATCAACCTTTGCAATACTTCTTTCGAGTCGGCATCGAAATCGATAGTCATAAGGCGTTTGAATGACCGTGAAAGGCGCTGTTTCCTCGGATAACAAATAGGCCTTACTGCTTGAAACAGTTTCTCTTGGTTTGCTTAGAAAGCCACCTATCGAGCTAATGAACGACCTTTCAATTAGTGATCGAGATTCAAAAAGTCTCCAAACGAAATACAGGATTCTGCGCCATCGGGGCCAGGCTTGATGGCTTTTGTAAGTTCTACCTTTACCACTCCGACTTGTCCTGATCAGACCGTATGAAACTACTCTGTTGAGCCCATAAAGCAAGGCAAAGTAAGTTTGCTCAAAATACGACCAAATTCGAGTCTTTGTAGTCCGCGAATAAAATTTTGGCAATCGCGAAAGTTCGATCTTGAAACCTAGACCCAACAGCCACCATTTTGGACTTTCGACTCTGCATTCCAGTTTAGCCAAAGTACTGACATCAACCAAAGACTGCAATCGGTCTACATCGGACACAGCTTGAATTCCATGAATGACTGCATGTTGTTTTAGATTTTTGTTTGAAGGTAGACATATACGAACGTCTTCCCATTGCACCCAAACTTGAGCTCTCCGAAACATTGCCTTAAACAATAATGAAGGAAAAGCATACTCTGCAACATGTAAGTCAACCTCTACACCTGTGCTATCTATCAAAGTATACTTTGCCAGCGTCTTACGCAATCGAAAATTTCTACAGCCGTTAGAAAACTTGTCACTAAATCCATTTTTGGACAGAATGTCCAAGGTCTTGCGCAAATCAACTTCTTGAACAACCAAATCAAGATCTCCCATTATTCGCATACCAAGTTGTCCATTGCTTAAGGCTATGGCAAAACCCTTTAACACCCTGTACCCAACATTTTCACGATCTAATTCAACCAATGCTGGCTTTATGGCTTTCAAGCGCAAAGCGTTCTTGACAAAGTTATACCTGAATTTTCCGCGAACTTTGTGGCTAAACTGAGGGTCTCCGAGTCCAATATTGGCATAAACAGCAGGCAGGAAACGCAGAGATCTATGATCTAATTCTTCAATTTTCCATTTGCGGTTCAATTCAGCCCATGCCCAAAGAGCGAGGCGCTTTTCGCCTATAGCGCTTAGAATTACCAAGAGGTGCTCTGAATGACTTTCTTCGGTAGCGGAATTCAAGTAACCTTCCTCTCTCTAAGAAATTTAAACAGCGAGCTATAGAGATTTTTCCTTTGAGAAATCCAATAATTGTTGTTATGGATTCTTCTGTAGAGTTCAACTGAATCGGTTGATGCAAAGTGAATTTCACCTAGCCTGGTAAAAAATTCATAGATGAATACAGCCTCAAAGGCACCGGTATCAAAAAATCCAAACTCGTCAAAAACTTTCTTGCGAAAGGTACACGCACCAAGTTGTTTAGATTTAAGAAACTGTCTAGATGCAGTTTTGAAATCACTCCCGTGAAGGAAATTGAGGACTCCTGAAGAGGCGAAGTATGTATCTGGATGATTTAACAGCAGTCTCATTTGCTTTTCTTGCTTTTTTGCCGACCAGTAGTCGTCTGAGTCCAGGAATGCAATAAATTCGCTTTTAGACACACGCAATCCCAAATTAAGTGCATTTGCTTGACCATGTAAATCAGAGTGTATCAACCTAACGGTAGGGTATTTCTTTAAGACTAATTCTACACTTCCATCTGAGGAGTGATCATTTATCAGGAGAATTTGGTTTGGCTTTAAAGTTTGCCCAAGGACTGAGTCAATTGCCTGTTCAATAAACTCAATTCCATCCTTTATTGCGATTATCACATCATAACCCACAGTATTCTCCATATTAAACTCTAAGGGTTAAACAAGCTGACCAGTGCTTGAAAATTGGATGCCATATCCGGCGAAGCCTTAAACAGTACAAGATTGTATTTGTCAACTATTTGATTCAGTCTCGTAACATTATGCAAGTCCCCATCGAATATCTCTCTCAAAGAATTATTGATAAACTCAACTCGCAAACTCTGTTCTTGTTCCTCTATGAGCTCAATCTGTTCTGATTTCTCAGGAACGACGATGCAAGCTACATTCCCTGAAAGTTTAAACTTCTTACCTAAGATTGCTAAAGGAAAAACTTTTTTGGCATGTTCTGTGTTCATAAGATCAAACGAGTATTTCAAAAGTGTCTGAGTGTACAAGTTTTGAGCTTCAATCTTGGCCCTAGAATAAACAGCATAGGCACAACTCTCAATTAAGACCAATGCGTCATCAGATAGCACCTCGCCTCCATTAAGTCCTGAAGTTAACGCAAGTGTAGATTTACCACTTCCCTTTCCCCCACTAATGACAATGACCTCATTATCTCTGCAAATAGCAGATGCGTGGACTAGTTCTCCGCCAAGTTCGTTGATAATCCAGCTAAGCATTAACCTGAACGGCGTTACGTAGGATCTGTAGTCTAATGACTTAGATTTCCTAAGGAAAATATAACCTTCGCGGCTTGACGCGTTGAAAATATAGACTTGACCTTGAGAAATACTTAAAAAAATTCTGAAAGGCGCGGTTAAACTGAAGTCTAGTGGTTTTTCCAATTGCGAGGCGGGATAGAGGACTTGTAAGTCTTTACAAAAAGCTTCAAAATCTTGTAACATTAAGACAGAAATTCGATAGGGAGGGAACTCGTCGGCGCTGTCAAGAAACGCGCCAAGTATCAAGTCTGAGAGATATCCATCAAAGAAAAGGTCCAAACTTGACGCTGTTGTTCCAATCGAGATTGTCTTGGACTTAACGCTTGGCCCAGTCTCCACAAAGACTGTTTCCAAAATCTCACTTAACGTGGATTCCATGCATCCTAATCCAAAATTGGCTTTTCGGGCCAACCCATCAAGGAGGAATCATGGATAGGATCAACCATCAAAAGGTCCGCCATATCCGTATAAGCTGCTAACGGTGGAAATCTAAACTGAGTTCGATCCAAGTCTTTCGGAAGTTGAATTTCACCTTCTTGAAAACTATCAATCTCATAAATTAAATTTCTTTCTTTTAGAACGTTCAAGAAATCATCGATTGCATTTTCTAAGTCGAAATCCGGATCCATTTTCCACTCACGGATTAAGAGCTGTTTCCATGAGTTTCTATCTTGCCTAGCAGAAATAAGGGAGATAATGTCGGCACCAAGATCTGTGACGGAAAAATAAGTACCAGTATCAAAATGGATAAGCATATACTCGCCATTCATGCGTTCTGCAGAAACGGATTCATGGTTTAAAGCATAGTGAAATGAAAAATTCTGCATAATACGGATAGTGTATCACTACCATGAAAAAATCGTTCAAATATGAAGAAGTTCCAACCTTATTATATTTTTAGGGTTCAAAGGATCAATCTTCTTAATAATCCCCCTAACGTACTTCTCTTCAAATTTCTCACCCTTTACTTCGTGAAATTGTGCTTTTAGTTCTAAGAGATTTAAGTCTAAAGGATATCTCTCCAGCGCAAAATTAAGTAATTTAGCTGGATTAGACAAAGACGGATCACCACCAATCTCCCTGTTTGCAGTCGTAATACACAATTCATAGAAATACCTTGAGTCGCTAAGTCTTAAGACTCCCAATGAGCCAGACCTTTGATTCTCTAATCTCTCTAAAACATTGGAAGAGGAAATCCGAGGGTCAGAGGTAACTTCGTAGAGAAACGCATAATCCAAACACCGAAAATAGATTATAACAACTAAGGGCAAGGAAAAAAAGCATACTAAAGTCCGATAAATAGCATTCAATCGATTAGGCTTGAGCAACATGCGACGAGCGAGTAAGTTGCTAGATCCTTCTTTGGGGCCCATTACGGAACCATACAGAACACCCATCGAGAGCCATCCAATTGCCGTATTTGGTTGATTCTCGATTGAAATCAAAGAGGAAAAGAGGAAACTGATTACAACAATTGCGATCATGAAGTTATCGCTTCGCCAACTAGAATTTTTAATGTGATTCGCTGATAAACTAAAGGAAAAAATAAAAATAAGAACAATGCTTAGAGCAGTAAACAAACCCTGAGTGGACAATATTTGAAAAAAAATACTATGGGCATTGTCGGCTACCACGGGACTGTCAGTAACCATACTCGGCGTTCTTACGATGCGGTAGGCCCCTTGAAAATTATCAATTCCAGATCCCCAAAAGATATCTTCACGGAAGATCTCTAGTGATGCATTTATATAATTGAGACGAAAAGAAAGAGAAGTTAACTGAGATAATCGTAAAAATACATCATAATAGTTGATAAGAAGTAAACTTAAAGAAAAAAGGGAACCTACCGCAAGACTGAAAACAAGTTTCGTTCTTAGCTGAACTAGATTCGAAAAGAGCATTACTATAAAAATCACAATAACCAAGATAAGTGGGCCTTGCAAGGAGCCATTGAGATAGAAGGTAGTCAAAGCAAGCAAACTTGATAAAATGGAAAGTCCCCGGGACCGGCGTCCCAACATCAGTCTTAACGAACCCAAGAGAGACAGGGCAAGGTATTGGGAAAAGTAATTTGGATTTGCAAACGTGCTAATCACTGGATTGTATGGATTCTCATAGGAATAAAATCTAAATCCATAGTATTGTGCTAAGCCGACTAAACAAAGAGGAATAATTGAGAAATAAAATAAGCGCTCCAAGGAGCGCATAAAATTACTCCCTGATAAATGTAAATATAGACCCAAAAAGAACAATATAATCATTGAAAAGTAATGTAAGAATCCGAGATTTCTTGAGTGAGCTCCGAAAAGAGCCAACTCCTTACCATTAGAGAAATAGAAGGTTAAGCAGAGACTGAAAGTAAACAAGACAACTGGCAGTAGCAACAGAAGTGCTTTGCGAGACTTAGAAATAAACTTAATCATGATACTCCAAGGCAAAACCAGAAGAGCAATCACTGAAAGTACTAATGTCAGGACAAGACGAGGATAAACAATCGGATCATTCCAGTGCGGAACGGTAAAGACCAACGAACCAACAACATATGAGATTGTCATTAAACCTAAATAATCATAGATTTTCCTTCTTGAAGATTGTCTTGGCATATTCCAAAATATACCGAAAAATTTTCAGAGTGTCTGTTTTGTACCACAAACATCCGAAAGTATTTTCAAGAATTAAACCTAATTTCTATTGCCTTAACAAGCACTTCGCCAGCATTTACATCCCTATTGCCAAGGAAGTGTTCAAACCCACTCACATTGTTCAAACTTTCAATTTTCAGTTCACTTAATTCTGAGATAAGTGACAGTAATCCAGTTTTACTATTCGCGATTGGAAGAGGATATTTAATGAATAAATCTCGTGTGTGCTCTATCATATCAAAATACCGGAGCGATGAATACCAAAAATCTTGTTTCGAAATTTCAAAGTTGAGAAGAATTATTGGCGTACCCGTGAACAAACAGTCGAGAATTACTGACGTGCCTCCGCAAAGTACTAAATCCTGATTGCAGAGAAATTCGTAGTAATCCGCAAGACTATCATGCATATAATCGAATTTCTTTATGCAAACTGTTTCAGAACTGTCTTGAATGTCAATCAAAAATTTTGGATGTTGAAGGATTGTAAAATCAATTGTGCTCGCCTTTTGTGAAAATATAGAAATAAGCCATTCCGCCATGTTCTTGTCATCAGGATTGGTTGATAATCCCATGCATGCATACACGACCTTGATTTTGGATTTTCCTATGTTTGTCCTTTTCCCTTCTCTAGGATTAAGGGAAGATCTGTATGCTGGAACTTGCCAAGCATAAAGCCTCGACTGATCTAATTGCTGCACTTTTACGTACTTCGCAGTCATGAAGTCACTATGGCTAAGGAATAGATCGGGAACCAACCGGAGTGAACCGTGTGACGTTAAGTTATCCCAACTTCTAACAGTACCAATCAACTTTGTTTGCGTAAATCTCTTGTAATAAGTTCCAACTCGCACATCTTCATAATTGTTCGTTAATGAAGTAACGAACAAGAATGCGAGTGGAGGTGGAGCTTTTTGAAAACTTGACTCGAAAGTCTTTTGGGGTATCGAGTACTTGTGAACGAAACGCAAAAAATTTCTTAAGAGCAGAGCTCTACCGAAAACCGTGCGCACAAATTTGGCCACACACCGAGCCGGAAATTTTTTGCGATTCTGCTCAACTAGTACGCTTTCGCTACTCAACATAGAGTGCAACAAAAAGCCAACCACTCGAGTAAGACCTCGATCAGGGATTATTTTGAATTCAATTACAATTTCGCAATCAATTTCTAACTCATCAAATCTTGATTCAATAAAATCAAGCAACTTCGAGTTCGTGAAAATCACTAAATCAAAGGATTTTGCTAGGGTTACAAAGAAATCTTCCTCGTTACCACCGAGGAAATATCTTGCAATTTGATCTTCAAAAAGAGTAACCCCCAATCTTTGCTTCATCTTCTACCCTTTCCTTGGATCTGATTATCGAAGAATAGCCACTGCCATTCTTCGATACTTTCAACAGCAAACAACGAAAGGATATAAGTTGAGAAATTCAAAGTAGTTTTGAAGACTTTACGATTCTCCATTTGAATATCATTATACAAATCAGAATCTAAAGCACTCCAGAATGAGTTAATTACAGATTTTAAGTTTGATGATAGAGTTTTTACTTCTAAGAAGTGTAATACTTCAGAGCCCTCCAAGAATTTTGGAAAAAAAACCTCGGTTTTCGGTACTACAGGAATACGACCGCAGCTTAAAGTTTCGAAAAAGCGCTGAGATCCGTTGGCGTCACCGCGTGGAGCAAAGACAAAGTCAGATTCTGCAATAGAAGTGACAAAAGTACGTCGATGAGCGATTGGATCGGGGATCTGAGATATTGCCCCACCATAGTGGCCGCGCGAGACTACTATCGAGTTTGAGATCTTATCTAATCGTGAAACTCCGAATTTGCGAACTATAGATCCGTTGGACTTTATCGGATGCAGTGGGCTTTGAGTTACTCCTCTTAAAATTCGGCGAGGGGAGATGCGAGGAGTATAGCCAACGAATGAGATTACTGGTGCACCAAACGGTCTTAAATTCAAGAATCCTAATGACTGAACATTATAAGGAATAATTATGCAATTCAAAGGATCACAATTCAAGGGAATCGTGTGCTGTAAAGAAATTGTGTTTGGAATTCGATACTTTGTAGGATTGTCCGAGCGATTGAAGTAGACTGTGGGCTTCTTTTCAGCTTCTTGCCGCACTACTTTTAAGTACTCTCTGGTCCAGGTGCGACTGTCATGAGGCACAAGATATGCCTGAGCGGAGATCGGCGAGGCAGATAGAAAAGGTTTAATATTCGGTAGTTCTTCCTGATACAACTGTTTTCTGCCGGACAAAACATCTACAATAGGCAGCTGCCCATGAGTTTCTAAAACAAAAAGATTCACTTAGAAGGGCAAGACTTAACTAGGTCAAATCGAAAGATCATACTGCGATTATAGTACGATTCAATAATGTTTTTTCCCTCGAATTGTGCATTGTGAGAGTTTTGCACTTGATTTCCACTCTTGATAGAGGCGGAGCTGAAACTCAGTTGATTCAACAAGTCAATTTTCAAAAAACTCGTGGCCTCGATGTTGCAATCTGTTTTCTAAAGGGGAAAGGGAGCCTAGTGGAAGCCGCAAAAGGGGTGAGTATCAAAAAGGTTAGGGGGAGATTTTTCTTATCTCAATTCTTTGCTTTTGTTTTTTTTGTCAGAAAACAAAAACCTGATCTCATTGTTGCGCATCTACCTAGAAGTGAACTATTGGCTGCGGTAGTTTCAAAGATCACAAGAATTAAGTTCCTAGTGACAAAACACAATACTGAGCAATTTTGGCCCAAAGGCAATAAATCCATATCGCGAATTATGGCAAATTTCGTTGATAGGTCAGCGTGTTCAACCATTTGCATCACAAGAGCAATTCAGGATTTCTTATTTTCTATTCATGAGGCAAATTTTCAAAAATCTACAGTGGTACACTATGGAATTCAACGAGACGATAGAGATAATTCTCGAACGGAACATACGAATTCCCAATCCGGAATGACTAATATCATCTGTGTAGCTCGTCTTGAGCCCCAAAAAAATCTATCGATCTTAATTGAATTGATTCCTAGGATTTACGATATCAATCCAATATTAGAGATATTTGGCGATGGTAGCGAAAGAGATACATTAAGTTTTAAAATTCAGAAGAAAAAACTTGAAGATCGAATAAAACTACGTGGAGTTACAGACGACATTTGTTTGAAGATGCGAAGTTCAGATATCTTGATTTTGCCAAGTCTATACGAGGGCCTTGGCCTCGTCTTACTTGAGGCTTTGGATCAGGGATGTTTGGTAGTTGCCTCTCGAATACCGGCAATAGAGGAAGTACTAGGAAGTGATTACCCTCTCTTATTTAATCCTCTATCCATTTCTGAGTTAGAAGAACGAGTCAGAGAGGCGTTGAACGTGGATCGCTCTTGGTTTTCTCTATACAGGCTTGAGGTTTTGGAAAGATTCACCCTTGAGGAGCAGTTCGGCAAGACCCTCAATGTCTATAGATCCTGCCTTGAGAAATGAAGAAGATTACAGTCTAGAAGACCATGATTACGCAGAACTCGAGTAAGTCAAAAAATATTATTCTTTTTACAATCGCAATTGATTCTCGAGACTTAATCCTTGCCCAAAATCTAGATTGGGTTCGGGGAATGGCAGGCATCTTCAAAGAAGTTCATGTCTTTGCACTTCGTCTTGAAGGCAACATAGTCCTCCCCAAGAATGTGCATTTATTTTGCATTGGAGGGCAATCACGGTTACTTAAGGCACTACAAGCAATAAGAACTTATGGTAAGTTAAGGGACGTACTTCGCCATAGCGATGCAATTGTCCTCTACCATATGATGACTTGGCCAATATTGCTTTTCGGCATGTACTTTAAGATCAGACATTGCAAGCAGGGAGTTTGGTATTCGCACAACTACGCGGACTTTTCCCTAAGGTCAACACAATTTCTTGTAGATAAATACTTTTCTCCAACTATTAAGACATTTCCACTCTTTAACAAGTCAAAATTAGTTACAACTGGACACTCCATTAATTTTACAGATTTTCCTAGGTATAAAGAAAAGCTAGGCAACTGGCAATTAAATGATATTTACTACATAGGAAGGATTGCTCCCGTCAAACGGTTAGAACTTCTGATTGAAGCACTATCGGAAATCAGCTATAACCGCAGAATCGCGGTGACTTTTAAAATAGTTGGGCCAACGCAAGACTCTAGCTACTTAAGGACTCTATTTGAAAAGGCTACTGACGCTGGAATACAAATGAGCGTTATGGATCCGCTAAGAAGGGCACAGTTGATTCCATTTCTGAAAAATGTCAAATTTGCCTTTAGCGGCACCCCCGCATCTGTTGACAAGTCAATTCTTGAGGCGTGTGGATCTGGTGCAATTCCAATCACAGATAACTCAGAAGTTTTAGAACTTACAGGAATGCATTTAGTTTGGAAGGAATTTA
>Ga0129336_10001678_pt1 | contig 13502 bp, 16 predicted proteins | sample CPB6_02_DNA_FD_96878 | JGI IMG/M metagenome (GOLD analysis project Ga0129336, IMG submission 96878) | Freshwater to marine salinity gradient microbial communities from Chesapeake Bay, USA - CPBay_Sum_0.6_0.2_DNA | ecosystem: Environmental > Aquatic > Marine > Coastal | place: USA: Chesapeake...
AAGGCGGACAGGTGAATGATTTTTCCATCCTCAAAGATGGCCGCTTTCATTCTTGTGTTGCCAAGATCGACACACAATGTCTTCATGCAGTTTTTTTGCAAAGGTGGGGTAAAGTTGTCGAATCATACCCATTAATTATGGTCATATTGCGATAATTTTATGCCTATTCATGAACGCTCTGATTGTAAAGAAGGCTATTCAAGGTGATAAAAAAAGTATCGCGCGGATCATTTCCCTGATTGAGACGCAAGTGCAGGTGGATGTACAAACAAGCGAACAAAATATTCCCGTGATAGGTATTACGGGTCCGCCGGGTGCTGGTAAAAGTACCTTGGTAGACGCATTGCTTGATTTGTATGTGCAAGAGGGCAAGCGCATTGCAGTACTCTGTGTTGATCCATCTTCCGTATTGCATCAGGGTGCTATTTTGGGAGATCGCATTCGCATGAGCAGATGGTTCAATCATGAACAGGTATTCATTCGTTCGCTTTCCAGCAGAGGATCCATGGGCGGACTCCACCCATTCATTGCTCAGATCATTTCATTTTTGAAATCTTGTCCTTTTGATTTGGTTTTGATTGAAACAGTGGGGGTGGGCCAATCAGAAATTGAGATCATCCGACATGCAAACAAAACGGTTTTGGTATTGGTGCCAGAGGCGGGGGATGAAATTCAGCTCATGAAATCAGGCATTGTTGAAGTAGCAGATATTTTTGTTGTCAACAAGATGGATCGTCCGGGTTCCAGTGTGTTTGTCACGCAATTGACCAACATGTTGAAGTCTACTTTTTCCAATAAGAAAGTATGTCCCACTGCAGCATCCAAAGGAGAAGGCATTGAAGCGTTGAAGAAAACAATTGATACATGAGGCCAATGCAAGGGTTGCTGTATTATTTCTTTTATATCTTATCGTTGATTCCACTGCGGGTATTGTATTTGTTGAGTGATCTCGTAACTTTTTTGATTTATCATGTATTCCAATACAGGAGATCGGTAGTGATGGAAAACTTGTTTATTGCATTTCCAGAAAAATCAGACCAGGAAAGAAAAAAAATTGCAAAAAATTTTTACCAAAACATTGCGGACTCTTTGGTAGAGACATTTAAAATGATCAGTGCAAGTGATCGCCTGATTGAAAAAATGTTCAGGTTCGAACCGGCCATGCTGGAGCCCTTTTTGAAGACCGATAAGAAAATTCAAATCCACGCCATGCACAATTTCAATTGGGAAGTCGTGAACCTTGGCATTTCCAAAAATTTCAAACTTCCATTCTTGGGAGTTTATCAACCTTTGAAAAATGAATTCTTTGAAATGCTGTTTTCAAAAATCCGTTCCCGATATGGTACGGTGCTGATTCCTGCGACAGACTTTAAAAATAATTTTCTTCCCTATCAGGACAAGCAATACATCATTGCATTGGTGGCAGATCAGAATCCCAAGCGCATTGCCCATGCATGGTGGGTTGATTTTTTTGGGAGGCCAACCGCTTTTACACAAGGACCGGAGAAATCAGCCAGGTTGAGCAACAACAGAATTGTTTTTGGTACATTTTTCAAATTGAAACGAGGCGTATATTCTTTCAGTACAGAGGTCATTACCGACGATCCTGCATCATTGAAGCCAGGTGAACTCACCTTGAAATATGTGGATTATGTTCAGCGGTCCATCAGAGAAAGGCCTGACAATTATTTATGGAGCCACAGAAGGTGGAAGCATGCTTACAATGAAGCATTCGCTTCACTCAGACTTATTTCAGCAAATCGTTGATCAATTGATTGAGCAACTGCAGTTTGTTTATGTTCAGGCTGTAATACATGTACTTCCCCTCTCTCTCGGTTTTTACAATACCGGCTCTGCGGAGAATGGCCAGGTGCTGACTCGCAACGGATTGTTCCAGTCGCATTTCAACAAACATTTCCGTAACGGTAACCCTTCCTTTGCCGTCAATGAATTCAATCATTTCCTGCCTGAGTTTATGGTTGATGGCCCTGAGTGTCAGTCCTGCTTTTTTGATATTCAGATGGCTCAAAGATGGAGCAGCAGATTTCAATTGATTGTTTTGTGGAGAAGAGTTATTTGAAGGGGTTCTCTCCTCTTTTAGGAAGTCAGTCATGGTGGTGTTTTGGTGTAGGTTGTTTGGTTTTTCTATTGCAAATTTATTGCTTTTTTGTATATAACATAGGACTGTAAAAGTCTTTTATATAAAATGGTTCGGCATCTGCCAGGTTATCAAATTGTTGGGACTCCCATTTATAAAGTGATAGATTCTTTTGTTCGCCTATTCCGCTGTAAGATGCAGGGAATATAGCATTTGAGTGATGCACGATTGATTTCCATTTGATGCTTCCATTTCCAATAAATGCAATTGCATGGTTGGACAATAAGTCTTGAAAGCTCTCCTCATTCAGTACCAAGGTAGTTGGTTCAAGTATACAATTCAATGCACGATCATATGCAGCGGTGTATACTTCCATTCTTCTTGCATCGATCATTGGACAAATTAAATCAAAGGTTGAGTCGCAAATATTCTTTGCCAACCATTCAAGCGTGTTGATGCAGATCAAAGGCTTGTTCATTGCATAGCATATTCCTTTCGCTGCAGAGAGTCCTACTCTCAATCCAGTATAAGAACCCGGTCCGTTCACTACAGTCACTGCATCTATTTGTGCAAGCGAAATCTGCTTGTCTTCACAAAGCTGTTTGATCGCAGGCTGCAGGAACGAGGCATGATCAAAGGGGCTGTCGTTGGATGCAGTTCCCAATATTGCATCTCCCTGAGAGATCCCAACATATGCATCATTCAATGCAGTATTGATATGCAACAGAAGAGGTTTGTTCATCTCCTGCAAAAATAGGTTGCCTGAAAGCAATTATCTTCGCCAAAAATGAAACATGTCCAAGAAAATCATCAATACCGATCAGGCACCTGCTCCCATTGGCCCTTATAATCAGTCAGTGTTGGCGAATGGATTTTTATTCATCTCCGGACAAATCGCTATCAATCCAGCCACTGGAAATATAGAAGCAACCACCATTGCCGAGGAAACCGAGCAGGTGATGAAAAACCTGGCAGCGATTTTGAATGAGGCTGGAATGGGATTTGATCATGTGGCCAAGACGACCATTTTTCTTTCAGACATGGCTCATTTTGCAACGGTAAATGAAGTCTATGCCAAGTATTTTTCAGGCGATCATCCAGCGAGGGAGACAGTAGCCGTCAAGGGACTTCCCAAAGGGGTCAATGTGGAAATCAGCATGATTGCAGCGGTTTGATGTATTTTTGTGTCTTGTGATGAAAATTGAATAACGATTTATGATGCGGGTATTTATATTTATTGCGATTTTTTCAGTTCAAATGATTCAAAACGTTTCTGCTCAGGGATGTGTGGCCATCAGGGGGCTCGGTGCTTTCTCTTGTGCGACGCATCATGAAGAAGTACAGGATCCAAAGGGTTGGACCCTTACCATGAACAACCGTTACTTCAAATCTTACAAACATTTTGTCGGCAAAATCGAGCAGAAAGAAAGGGTTGAAAATGGTTCAGAAGTCATCAACCATTCATTCAGTACTGATTTGTTTTTACAACGGCATTTCAATAAGCGATGGAGCATGGGCATCAATCTTCCCATCATTTCCAATGCCAGGTCATCTTTGTATGAGCATGCAGGCAACGCAGCAGGACCTGCTTCCAGAAAAAGCACGCATTCATTTGGCATCGGAGATGCACGTTTTGCAGTCTATTATTGGTTGATGAAACCGAAAGAGAAGCAGAAGTGGAATTTTCAAATGGGAATGGGCATCAAGTTGCCTACAGGAGATTATAATTACCAAGATTATTTCTTTCGCAACGATACAACAAAAGTACTCGGACCTGTAGATCAATCCATCCAATTGGGTGACGGCGGTACAGGCATCACACTGGAATTGAACAGTTATTATACATTGTCGAAAGAACTTTCCCTGTACGGCAATTTCTTTTACCTCTCCAATCCGCGTGAGCAAAATGGTACATCCACTGCAAGAGGAGGTGTTTCCACTGCTGCCAGCATCAGTTATGGCAGCAACGTGATGAGCGTTCCTGATCAATACATGTACCGTGCAGGTCTCAACTATATGAAAAAATCATTTGGTGCAAGCATTGGATACAGGAGGGAAGGCATACCTGCTAAAGACTTTATAGGAGGCAGCAATGGATTCAGAAGGCCAGGATATGTGGTGTCGGTTGAACCTGGACTCAGCTACGAGAAAAAGAAAATGGTATACTTTCTCAACCTCCCGGTGGCACTGCAACGAGATCGCACACAAAGTGTCCCCGATATGATCCGCACACAAAAAACAGGTGTTTATTTCAAGGGGGATGCTGCTTTTGCTGATTACCTCATCAATATTGGTATGGTGGTCAGATTGTAATTTGAACTAACTTACTGATGGATTGTTTAAATCATCAGTATGCAAGAAACACTTCAGCAACCTATCCATCTGTATTTTTCAGTGAATGAGCAGGAGCTCAAAACTGTTTACAACAAACAGCTTGCGTTTTTCAATACCGGGACAACCCGTGATTTGAAATTTCGCATCCAAACGCTTAAAAAATTAAAGTCAGCCATACAGCAACACGAGGCGGCCATCGAGCAAGCGCTGTACAACGATTTGAGAAAATCAAGTTACGAGGCATTTGCTACAGAAGTTGGTATCATCATCAAAGAAATTGATTTCACCATCAAACACCTGGAAAATTGGGCAAGGCCTCAGTCGGTTCCAACTCCGTTGATGTTTTTTCCTTCCATCAGTAAAATTTACAGAGATCCGCTGGGAGTCATGTTGATCATCGCACCGTGGAACTATCCTTTTCAACTTGTATTTGGTCCATTGATTTGTGCCATTGCAGGAGGCAACACCGTATTTATCAAACCATCCGAAGAAGCTCCTCATACTGCCATGCTTGTTGAAAAAATCATTGAAGAAATTTTTGATGAGCAATATGTCTATGTTGTACAGGGAATTGGTGCACAGATCATTCCATTGATGACCTCATCCGTCAGGTTTGATCATATTTTCTTTACAGGCAGTACCATGGTTGGACAAAAAATCATGGAGATGGCTGCCAAGCAACTGATACCCGTAACATTGGAGCTGGGGGGAAAGAGCCCCACCATTGTAGATGCATCCGCCAATATTGATTATTCAGCCAAAAAAATTGTATGGAGCAAATTGATCAATGCCGGACAAACTTGCATTGCACCCGATTATTTGCTGGTTCACAGTTCCGTGAAAGAGGCGTTGCTGGAAAAAATCAAATTGAACATATCATCCATGTTCGGCAAGGATGTTCAGCAGAGTGAAGATTATGGAAGAATCATCAACCGCAAAAGATTTCAAAAATTGATTTCTTATTTGGAAGGTGCGGATATCATCAGTGGAGGTAAATATGATGAAAATGATTTATTCATTGAGCCTACCATTGTTGAACATCTCTCCATGGATGATGCCATCATGAAAGAAGAAATATTTGGACCCATCCTGCCTGTAATTTCATTCGACGATCACGCAGAAGTGTTGAGATGGATAGAGAAGAATCCCTTTCCACTTGCTTTGTACCTGTATGCAGATGATCAAAAAATTCAGCAACAATATATTCAGCAGGTGCGTTTCGGTGGGTGCAGCATCAACAATGGTTTGGTGCATATTGCCAATCCTCACTTGCCTTTTGGCGGTGTAGGTCCCAGCGGCATTGGTCAATACCGAGGAAAATCCGGATTTGACAATTTCACGCGTCCCAAGTCGGTCATGGTTTCAAAATCTTGGTTCGATCTGCCACTCTGGTACGCACCATTCAAAGGGAAAGCATCCATCATTAAAAAAATATTCAAGTTTACCTAATCATGTATTCAATAAGAGCAAGCAAGTCCAATCATTTATTTTTATTGGCATTCATGTTTCTGATTGGGTGCGCTTGTTCATCTTCAAAAATCCAAGCCGATATGAGCGCAAGGCAAAAAGTATTGAAATCAGTTTATCCTGCACTGACAAAGATTACCCGATTCTTTGGTGTGAAAACGGATGTGAAAACCCCTCCGAGCAATCTGGCCGCACCTGTTTCGTTGTATGACTATTCATTTGAAGGAATTGCAGGAGATACTGTTTCCATGAAAAATTATACCGGAAAGAAATTGGTGATCGTCAATACTGCCAGTGATTGTGGATATACCGGACAGTACGAAGAGCTTCAGAAACTTTATCATCAGGAAAAAGGCAATATTGAGATCATCGGATTTCCTGCCAATGATTTCAAGCAACAGGAAAAGGGCAGCAATGAAGCCATTGCAGCTTTTTGCAAGAAAAATTATGGGGTGAGTTTTCCCTTGGCTTCCAAAGCTGTTGTTGTAAAAGGGAAGGAGCAGCACCAGATTTTCAATTGGTTGTCGGACCCCGCTAAAAACGGTTGGAATGGAAGAGATCCCGTTTGGAATTTTTCCAAGTATATCATTGATGAAAAGGGCAACCTCGTTGGATATTTTGATCCCGGAGTGAGTCCCCTGAGCGCAGAATTTCTTGCTATCTTACATGCTCCCCAATCATAAGTTCATGTCGCTGCTTACTTCACATGTATTGCTGGTCAATGAAAAGGACGAACCTGTTGGCACCATGGAAAAAATGGAAGCACACCGAAGAGGCCTGCTGCACAGGGCTTTCAGTGTTTTTATTTTCAACGATCAGGGAGAGATGTTGCTCCAGCGTCGGTCTTTGAAAAAGTACCACAGTGGCGGACTCTGGACCAATGCCTGTTGCAGTCACCCTTATCCGGATGAAGATATTTTGCAGGCTGCAAAGAGAAGAACAACAGAAGAATTGGGAATCGACATTGAATTGAAGAAGGTCTTTGTATTTACTTACAATGCTTCATTGGATAACGGACTCATAGAACATGAGTTTGATCATGTTTTTATTGGAACTTACAATGGATCGCTTCAGCCCAATCAAGAAGAGGTAGGTGACTATGCATACCTCGACATGAATTATTTATCATCACATATTGAAAACCATCCTTCCATGTATACTGCTTGGTTTACAATTGCATTTCCAATCTTGCAAGAGCACATGCTGAAAGGCGCTCAATGATTTTACAAATTTACTTTGTATAAAAGCATAGTTTTTCGAGGAAGATATCGTTGAAAGCAATTGTCAAAATATTGCATTTGGTATCTTGACCACATGATTGTGCAACCTTCGGTCATGGCTAAATCATTTGACGCCTCCATGTTGAGGACTTGGTCTGCATTTTCAGACGAATTCATCGCCGTATGGGATGAAAAAGGAACTGAGTTGATGTATTTCAATGACTCTTATTCGAAATTATTTGGATTCCAAGATCGGGATGCGTTCAGTGAATATTTCAGTTTCCTTTGTCCACGGGAAAATCAATTGGATGAAAATGTATCAAGACTGATGCGTGACAACATCAATCGGCATGGCAATTGGACAGAAGAAGTATTGCTGAAAAAAGGGAATGCTGATGTGTTTCTGGCCCGATTGGATATCGGAAAATTCAGTTATGATGGGCAGGACTTCTATCTGCAAAGAATTATTGACATTGATGCGCAACGGGTATTCTCCAACAATCTCTTCAAGGAAGTAAAAAAATTTGAAGCCCTGTTTCAGTTTGCAACCCTGCCAATACTTTTGGTCAATAAGGAAGGAAATATCACACTGTCCAATCAACAGGCGAATGAATTATTTGGTTATTCGAATGAGGAATTCAGTTGCATCAACGTGGAACACCTGATTCCAGATCAATTTCGCAGCAAACACGAAGGTCACCGCAACAGATACAATCAGCATCCTGAGAACCGCCCCATGGGCAAGGGCCTCCAGCTCTCGGCAATAAAGAAAACAGGTGAAGTTTTCCCCGTTGAAATCAGCTTGGGGCATTACAAAGTGGATGAAGAGCAATTCGTAATCGCTTTTGTCATTGACATTACCAAACGGATCGAAAGTGAAAATATTCTGAGAGCACAAAAGGAAGCATTGGAAGAGGTCAATGCACAGATTGAAAAATTGAATGAGGAGCTTGAATTGAAAGTCGAGCAACGTACACAGGAATTGTCTGATGCGTTGAGCAAGGAAAGAGAGTTGAGCGATTTGAAGTCAAGGTTCGTTTCCATGGCCTCTCATGAATTTCGCACCCCGCTCAGTACCATTCTCTCTTCTGTATCATTGATCGCGAAGTATGCACTGACTGAAGAGCAGGACAAGCGAGACAAGCATATCATGCGCATTCGTTCTTCTGTAAATAATCTGACAGATATTCTCAACGAATTCTTATCACTCGGAAAAATTGAAGAAGGAAAAATTCAACAACATGTTTCCGAGTTCAATCTCAAAGAACAACTTCAGCTCATGATCAATGAAATACAGCCGATCTTAAAGAATGGGCAGGAAATCGTTTATGAACACAATGGAGGAGCACATGTAAAAATGGATCTTTCATTGCTTAGAAATATCATGATCAATTTGATCTCAAACGCCATTAAGTTTTCCTCTGATGGCGCCAGCATTTGGGCGGACAGTGAAATGGATGGAAGCGGCATGTTGACCATTCGCGTCAAAGACCATGGGCTGGGCATTCCGGAGGATGACCATAAACATTTATTTGAAAGATTTTTCAGAGGAAAGAATGTTACCAACATACAAGGCACGGGTTTGGGACTCCATATTGTATCCAAGTATATTGAATTGATGGGAGGAAAAATTGAAGTCGAAAGCGAATTGAACACAGGCACTACGTTTACCCTAAAATTTACTTTATGAATACTGTTTTATTGATTGAAGACAATGTTGAAATTCGAGAAAACACTGCAGAAATCCTTGGGCTGGCCAATTACCGCGTGGTCACCGCTGAAAACGGAAAAGATGGCATTGAAAAAGCAAGTACAGAAAAACCTGATGTGATTGTATGTGATATCATGATGCCGGTACTCGACGGCTATGGGGTCTTGCACATGTTGAATAAAAGCGAAGCGCTCAGAGAAATCCCTTTTATTTTCCTGACTGCCAAATCGGAGCGGCTTGATTTCAGGAAGGGGATGGAGATGGGAGCAGATGACTACATCACCAAACCATTTACAGAACTGGAATTATTGAATGCCATTGAGCAGCGCATCAACAAGGTGAATCATATCAAAGAGAAATATACGAATGGACAGTACGACATGAAAACACTCTTCGAAGAAATGGGCAAAGAAACTTTGTGGGAAGAATTCTCTTCTGGCAGGTTCACCAATGTGTACAGGAAAAAGCAAATCATTTACAGCGAGGGCAATCACCCTTCCAATTTATTTTTTGTCAACAAAGGCAAGGTGAAATTGTATAAATCGAATGATGATGGGAAAGACCTTACCATTGGCTTGTATGGAGACGGTGATTATTTTGGATACATGTCATTGTTGAAGCACAGTGTGTACAGGGAAACAGCCGAGGCAATGGAAGAGTCTGAAGTTGCCATGATACCGCGTGCTGAGTTTGAAAGCCTTATTGGTGAGAACCCAATGATCATGAAGAAATTTATTCAGTTGCTTGCAGGCAATATTGCAGAGAAAGAGAATCAGCTGCTTGGACTCGCTTACAACTCCCTTCGGAAAAGAGTTGCAGATGCGTTGCTTTTGTTGCGTGAGAAGTTTGGAAATGGTTCGTCACCCTTCTCCATTCATATTTCACGCGAAGACCTGGCGAATATTGCGGGCACTGCAACCGAATCACTCATCAGAACCCTGAGTGATTTCAAAGGTGAAAAACTGATTGATATCAGAGACGGAAATATTGTTCTGATCAATGAGAAGAAGCTGGAAAACCTTTTCAATTGATGGAAGGGGCTGCAACGAGTGAAATCAAATAAGTATTGTAATCTTTTCTGAGAACAGCATGTTCTCTTTCTATATAGTCAATTTGCTCTTTCAGCCTCGTGTGGGTTTTTCTTAGAGACAGAATTGCATTTGTTTCATCTGACATGGTTTGCTGATTCCACTTTTCTACATGACGTTGCAGGTCATTTTTCATGTGATCATACGCATCGTCTTTGACTAAAAATTGATTTTGAAAATGTTCCGCCAATGCAAGATTTTGGTTATTGGTAATATCGTCCATTACCTCAGACAAGCGTGTTTTCAGGTATGCATTTTCCTGGTGTAAAAAATCCATAAGTCTGATCCATGAGGATGTCTCAAACATATACTGTGTCCATTTGCTACCAATCTTTACATTTTTAACCATCTTTCGCCTGTTTTAAAAAAATGCCAGTCAATTGCACCTGCAAATTGACTGGCGGGTGTTCAATGAACACTTATTTTCTGGTGAGATGCTTTTGTGCTCTCTTCTTTTTTAGGAAGCGTTAAAATCAATTCACCGTTCTTGTAATTTGCATCAATTTTATCTTTGATGATATTTTCTGGGAGCGAGAATGATCTGGAGAAGCTTTTGTAGTTGTATTCCTTTCTGGAATAACCATCTTCTTTCTCTTCTTTTTTCTCGTCTTTTTCAGCACTTACGGTAAGTGTTGACCCGTTTACATCAATTTTAAAATCGTTTTTCTCCAATCCTGGTGCTGCCATGGTAATTTCATAATCCTTGTCGGACTCCTTTACATTTACTGCAGGCATTTGCGCCGAGAACGGCCATCTGTCATCCAACCATTCACTCCATGGTTTCATAATTTCTTCCAAGGCTGAGGGCCTCAACAATGATGACCTCAACAGCGATTTTCCATTTCCAGACATAGTCATTAATTTTTTGTGATGAATGTTTTTCATAACAAATCTATTCCTGCAAGTGTGCAATGTTAATAATCCTTCTCATAAAAAAAAATGAGTTTGATCATGCCTTGAAGAATAGGTTTGCTGTCCTGCCTTATTTACAGGCTACTGGCCAGGTAATTGAGGTAATTACATTTCAGATCCAGGAAGTTTTTTTCTACGATCCGGATGCGTTCTCTCAATGCATTTTGCATGAGCAATGAATTGATGGGGAAGTCCTTTACCTTTTTCTCATTGGCAAGAAAACGTTGCTGTTTTGCCAATTCATGTTTGATCTCATCCATGAAATCCTGTTGGTTGTGCATTTCCTTTTTCAGGTGATGGAAAGAGGATGCAGTCTCTTCATCCATTCCTTTTTTGAATTTCATGGCAGCCGATAACATGTTCTCAAGATCCGGGATCTCTTTTTTTTGTCGCGTGATCATGTCGTCCCAAGCATCGTTTTCTTTCATGAACAAATCCAAAATTTTACCATCCATATACACTTTTTTTATAGGTTTCAACAAATATCAAAACAGACTTTATTTTTTGCAATGATTGTGCAACATCTGAAAACTGATGCAAATCATTTTTTATGTTGGTACATATGCCATGTAAGTGTAAACACTGAATTATCTAAATAAATGGTTTTGTTTTCTATAGACATTCTTCTTGCCGTTTACCTTTGTTGTGTAGTGAATGATGTCTGGTTCTACAGCATTCTTTACCCGACAAATGATTTGTTTGTTCGTACCCTGTGGAGTCATTTTCATTAGATGGCCCTCTCTATTTTTAGAGAGGGTTTTTTGTTATTTCTCGTGTTAACTTTACACCATGACACAAAAAGAAATTCAGTTTTTGGACGGCCCAAGGTCACGCTGGGCCGACTTCACATTTGTCATCAAAGTTTGTATTGAGTTCATCCGCGGATTCCGCGCCTTGCATTTCAGTGGACCCTGTGTAACGGTATTTGGATCTGCCAGGTTCAAGGAAGGCAGTGAGTATTACGAGCTTACCAGAAAATTTTCTGCAGAGGCAGCGAAATTGGGATTTACCATTTTGACAGGAGGCGGACCCGGACTGATGGAAGCTGCGAACCGGGGGGCCAAGGATGTGGGTGGAAGATCGGTGGGATGCAATATTGTTTTGCCCATGGAGCAATATCCGAATCCCTATCTTGACAAGTGGGTGAACATGCGGTATTTTTTTGTGCGCAAGACCTTGCTCATCAAATATTCTTATGCGTTTGTGATCATGCCAGGTGGATTCGGAACGCTGGATGAATTGTTTGAAGCGATGACCTTGATCCAGACCAAAAAAATCAAAGATTTTCCCGTCATCATTTTTTCAAGAGATTTTCATGAGGAATTGATTGAGCACATTGAAAAGATGAAAAAGATCAACACCATTTCTGAGGAAGACCTTCAATTGTTTCTTGTTACCGACTCCATTGAGGAGGGTATTCAGCACATCAAAGCATGCATTGAGCGCTTCGGGCTCACCCCTTCGAAGGGCACACCAAGCTGGTTCCTCGGAGAAAAAAACTAAATTTTGTATGCTAAAAATATTAGTATATAATTGCTAAATAAATTAGCAATTATGGATGGGGAACTTTACCAGGGAACTGCCTATTCCGGTTCCAAGCAATACACGCAACAACAGGTCAAAACCATCAATGCCACTGGATTTGGTGCAGCCTCGGATGATTTTGCCGAGAGAGGCATTGATCTCAATGAACAACTGATTCGCAACAAGCCTGCTACTTTTTTCATGCGTGTCCGTGGCGATGCCATGATTGGCGCCGGCATCTTTGATGGGGATACCGTGATTGTGGATCGCAGCATCAAGCCTGCAACGGGCAAAGTTGTCATTGCCGTCTTGAACGGTGAGATGCTGATCCGGCGTTTTGAAAAAGGGTTCAACCGCATTCGGCTCATTCCCGAAACCAACCGCCTTGCTCCCATTGAAGTAGATCCGTTTGCAGATTTTTCGGTGTGGGGGGTGGTAAGCTATGTAATACATCCGTTGTAATAGTTGTCGGGTTATCATAGTTGTCATTGTTATCGGCTTGCCCGCCATGGCGGGTTGTAAGTTGTTAGTTGTAAGTTATAAGTTGACAACAATGACAACAATGACAACAATTACAACAATGACAACAATGACAACAATTACAACTACTACAACAACCTACAACTTACAACTCTCTCATGTACGCCATCATCGACTGCAACAGCTTCTACTGCTCCTGCGAAAGGTTGTTTCGTCCGGATCTACGAAACAAACCTGTTGTTGTATTGAGCAACAACGACGGATGTATTATTTCGCGATCAGATGAAGCCAAGCAGGCAGGTGTTGCCATGGGTACACCCTTTTTTGAAATCAAACCATTGATTCGGGAAAAAGGCATCACCGTTTTTTCTTCCAACTATCATTTGTATGGGGACATGAGCAAGCGGGTGATGGAGGCCCTGCGCGTGCTGACCGATCATCATATATACAGATGTGTGGAGGTCTATTCGGTGGATGAAGCTTTTGTGAACCTGGATCATCTGCCTGCTGCATCCCTGCATGGATTCGCGCAGGTATTGCGGGATGTGGTGGTGCAGTGGACAGGCATTCCTGTATCGATTGGCATGGCGCCGACAAAAGTATTGAGCAAGGTGGCCAATCGATTGGCCAAGAAAAACAAGCAGGCAACAGACTGCATCATGGTGCTG
>Ga0129336_10001680_pt1 | contig 13488 bp, 10 predicted proteins | sample CPB6_02_DNA_FD_96878 | JGI IMG/M metagenome (GOLD analysis project Ga0129336, IMG submission 96878) | Freshwater to marine salinity gradient microbial communities from Chesapeake Bay, USA - CPBay_Sum_0.6_0.2_DNA | ecosystem: Environmental > Aquatic > Marine > Coastal | place: USA: Chesapeake...
CGCCGGTGTCGACGAAGAAAATGATCTCGCCTTAATCGAAATCAAAAAGAGACTTCCACTCATACTCTCAGCTGAAGACTTTGCAAAACCCGGTTGGTGGTCAATGGCGATCGGCAACCCAGTGGACGAAGAAATTGAAGAAGTTCTTGACCGTTATGTTTCGATCGGCTACATCGGTTTCGTACTTGACGGTTACTACAACTACACCAGTGCGACACTAAACCGAGGTAATTCGGGTGGGCCACTGGTCAACAGCCGAGGCGAACTCATTGGTATAAACACGTTCGCGACTTCGGGCCTCGATAACGGCGTCTGGAATATTGCCGTTGACTCCGACATTCTCTGCGAAAAGCTTTATAAATGCGACTAGTTGCGCAGTTGACAAAAGAGTTGTGGTTCACTTTTCGGCTGGTGGCACTCACTATCACCGAATTCATGACTGTTCGGCACTTGAGTACGGTCAACAGCAAGTCGATGAACGAGGTGGGATGAGAGCAGAGATTAAGTGGACATACGAGGACATCATCAAACAAACAAGAGATCGTTGCACTGTTTGTTTTACAACTCCCACTTAATCCCACGTATCGATTATCTAACAAGTGTTCTAAAAGTTAAACTAATACGCTTCCGTCTTGGTTTTTTGAGCCCACCGTCAAGAACAGTTTTTGCTTTTGCGATTTCGTGCGTCCAGTTATACCTAGACTCGCCCGACATCACTGCAAGTGATCTCACCTCCAAGAGTAAGTCAATCCGACTACCATCCCCAGTTCGACGAAATATCATCGGCCAGCTTTCAATTAATGAGACAGTTGCAACTGCATCGCCAAACGAAACTCGATCGATATGCGCAGCAATACCCTGGTCAGCTAAGTATTCATTAACAATGACCTGCTCAGGTGGCCGATTAAAATAGCCGTCGGTACAAAGTCTTCCGCCAATTTTTGCCAACATCGGCGGAATTTGTGGAGCTGAGCCAATTTCCCCAACAGATGTCGATTCGTAGTCGTAGCGAGCACCATAATGCTGCACTCTGCGCTGCAATGTTGAGTCAAACTGATTTTGATTAACCTCGGCCAAAGCAGCATCGTGCTCTTCAAACGTCAGCCAATCTGAAACGTAGATTAACCCAGGTGGAAGATCAGGTTGAATGAGACTCATTTTAGAATTTTGATTTCTTTTGTTCAGAAAGGGTGTACTGACCAAACCAAGAGTTCTTAGGCGACGCAAATTGGGTTTTAGTTTTCCTCAAATCACTTAGATCTTCGTTAAAGCCAACGGCCTTGAGTAATTCTCGAAAAGCAGTTCTGTTTACTTCAATAATGCTCATTTGAGGCTCAATATTCAAGATACTGACTCTCTGCGTAAAAATTCGCGAAATATAATACGCAAATTCAGACAGATTCTTTTGGCTTAATTCTTGTTGACCAAATAAATGATTAATTATCAAAAACCCATCTTGTCGATTTCTCTGAACTGTCCTAATCTCTTTGGTAAAAGTCGAACCAAGATTAAACTTAAGGGCGAGCTTAAGCATTTCAGGATTATGATCTATACCCGCATACGAGCTTGTCTCAATCCCGCAACAGCGTAGAACCATATCTGACAGGCCGATACCACATCCGAGTTCCAGCAAGTGCGGTTCACCGACAATTAGATTTTTCCATTCGGTAATGGCATCACGCAACTCAAGCGCATGATCCAAACCATACTTAAGTGTGTAATTGATCACTCGCTCAAAACTTGAGTCAGCAAACACTTGACCGCGGTCTGACAAACCATCACTTCCTAGTTTTTGGTCTATTTTTATTTGTTGAATTTTTTCTCTTATTAGAGCAAGCTCTCGAGACAACGAGTCTTCGTACTCCCCACTCTCAACAAGTCGTAGCTCAGAACGACTCATGCTGCCAAACTAGATCTCGACACAAATCTGCTCGATTGCACCCCAGCATTTATATCTTGTTTGACCAGCTGGCAATTCGGCGATGGCGGTCCCGAGGGGCTTACCAGCGATATCGCTACCAAGAAGAATTACAACATTGACTTCGCCAAGATTGTCCGTGTTTGTCGGAATTTGACCTGTTAATTTGGCTACTTCGACGCCACCTAGTTCGCGGGCCACTTCTTTGGCTGCTGCTTCGCTACCAGGCAAAAAATAGACAACTGTTGTAACTTGCTTTGATGTAGCTCTGTCCTCTACCCAGATTGCTGGTCGCACGATGTATCCAAGGTCTCTCAACTCAGTTGTCATTTGTCCAGCACTCCCTGAAGTTCCTGACGCATTGGCAACCTGTATAACAACTGTCGACTTTTCAAAAGTTTCAAAAAATTGGACCTTTACAAGATACGCAACTCCAATCGCAATTGCCAAAAGTACTAGATACAACCATTTAGGGAAACGGGCTCTGCTGGTGGTGCTCCTCGATTGACTTCGACGCCTTCTGCTTCCTCGGCCAAAACCTGGTACGTCAGATAATTCAAACCTTGCTCTTCTGCTTTCTTGCGGATCTGGATATTCATCTTCAACAGAGTCATCATTCTGCCAAGGTAACTCTGCTGTAGTCGCCACACTCGCGGTTGCTTCCTCAGGCTCTAATGTTTGGCGATTGGTCGGTCGGTCGGATGAGATATCACTTTCATTCGCACTCGACCCTTTGGCCTGAACTAGTTCAGTGTCCATTGCTGACAGTTGCTCTTCAGCAGTTCGATATCGGTAACCAGGCGGTGGTGGCAGAATTGACTCTGCTTTTGGACGATCGAGTACAGGTATCGTGACTTTTTCACCCCATCGCAAACTCGGCAAATGCCAACGACGCGGTTCATCATTATCGTTATACGCGTCCAATCGGGATAGGCGATGAATTGCCGCGTCGGCAAATGAAAGTTGTTCAAAATTTGTATCTTCATTAATCGCTAGTTCAAAATGTTCAAAACCCTTTGATAGAAAACCAGAAATCTTGATGAAGCTCTTATCTAAATCTTTTCTTGTTGTGAAATCAGAAATCAAAACTGTCTTATCACCTCGATACCACTCAAGAAATATCTGCTCACCAGAGCGGCCGAGTTTGCCAACAATCTCAACTTGACTATCCACATTCGCATCAAAATGATCTAATGCATCACAAAAAAGGACAGCAGGTTTGAATCGCTTTTTGATCACACGTCTCTTCGGCTTTGAGACTTCATTTTTTACTACTTTTTCACTTTCGTTTTTACTAAATGCATTGCGAAAGAATTCGAACATACTCTGGTCTTTAAAAATTCCGCTTTTGAGTGCGTCTCTTTCGCCGGGCTTTGATGTTGAAAAATTAATTGCCCAAAATCTGTCTACGACGCCATTCGTGCCAAAAACCTGTTCCCTGACCGCAAAATCATTTCTCCTAAAATTTGCGCCACTTGCGATAAATTGATCCAAAGTGCGTGTTCGGTTCTCAATAGCGCCATCAAAATTTCGTTGCTTTAAGCGCAATTCATAAAAGTCTGACGACTTAAAAAATACAAACTCTCCAGAGGCAGGATTCTTTATAGGTATAAATACATTTTCGTTGATATTGGTGATCTCGGTGGAATATTTCTCATATTTATCACCAGAAACCACGAAACCGTGCAGTTCTTCGGCGATCTTCAAAATAAGTGGATCTGCCTCTATGCGGTGCTCTTTCATGAAATATATGAAATCTTCATCACCATGGTTCAATTGCCTTCGGCGGTGAGTAACTGCAATATCTTCGCCCTTAAAATTATTAGCCAACCCCGCATCGAATACGGGCACCAACGTCAAATTTGGTACCACTTTATTTAGACTAGAAAGAACTGAATCTATAAACGCCCATGACGAAATGACACGCTGATCACGTCTTTCGCGCCTAAACAAACCGCCGCTTCCGGGGTCATCTCGCAAATTTGCCATATCGACAATCGCAATTGGCTCTGCCTGTTTCAATTCCGTCATAATGGGTCTAAGACCTCCAACTTGATCAGTTTAGAGCCACCAATTTCATCTCTGTCATAGGTCATCGCTACGATTCAAATATGACAGAACTGTCCCAAAACCTTCGAAGTTGGAGCAATGACAATCCTGGTGAGCAGGGAGACCTTGCAACGCAACTCGCATCTGCCTTGGAAATCCCAGGTAAACGTGCACTTTGGTCACTTGTTGACTTGCCAGCAGAGTTTGAGCGACGCGAGGAACAAGTTCAGGAATTTTCTCTCATTGCAAATTTGAAGCGTGTTCTGCCTTTTCTCCGAACAAATCAAGTCGCAAGAAATTTTTTATCCCTATTTGGCAAAATTTTAGAAGTCACTGAGAAAGTTCTGCCACTTTTCTACTTGTTACCTATTGCTATAACTTGGTACAACCTGAGTGGGGTCGTCAAGGAATACAAAGAGTTAAGTTTCAAACCCGGGGTTGGCAAAAGCATTGATTTTTTAACATTTTGGTCAGGTGCTAACCAAGATGGTGCGCAATACACGGGTGACGATCTGGCCAAGGTGGCAGCCCAAGTGTTCGCAGTGCTTGCACTAATGATTCTTTTGCACCTTTTAACAATTCAGAAAGATTCTCAACCACAAAATTCCAAAGTTCTCCGTGCCTTAGTTCTTGAATCTCAATTAGCTCTTGCCAAGTCTCGAGCAGTAACCCCTGACGAGTTGACTGACACGCTCTCTATTGCCGCCAACCAACTGAAGACTGCTTTAGAACAAAGCACCGTATCAATGCAATCAATGTCGGGCATGAACGATAAGTTAGTTTCAGTCGTTAACACACTCGGCAACGTCTCGAATTCCCTCAGTGCATCTGCTCAAAAAATCGAGTACTCGGTGCAGCCCTTGGCAGCACTCCCGGGTCAACTTGCTGAGATATTTTCAAGTGTCAGCGCTCTTCCATCCGGTCTTTCTGATGTCCAACGCGAAATTCAGTCATCGGCTCAAAGTCTTGAAAATGTTTCACACACGATCAAAACTATGGCACAAATCAATGCAGATACGAATGAACAAACATCTGCATTCGTTGCAAATTTAGCAAAAGCTCAACTTATCGCGTCTGACTTCGTGTCAAACATGGAAACTGCAAACCGCACAATTGCAGATCTTGCTGGACAATTACAAGACCGAGAACCACACATGCTCCAGCTCAGAACAATAACAGAGCAATTCATCAGTTCTGTAAAATCTCTTCACGACATCGCTGAGGAGTTTCGCTATTCTGCAGATCAATATCGGGCCGTGAACGAAACACACCGCTCGGGCCAATAAGTCGTGCCTCGCAAAAAGCCACGGTTAAATTCAGGTAGTTTGGCAGGCTGGCTATTTGCAGACCTAGCGATTGTTCTTGCAATCGTCTTTCTGCAGAGCTCAATTTCAACTGGTCAGTCAGAGGTAGCGTCAGATTCGGCAGAAGATACGACGACGACGACGTCAATTTTGTCTGACCCTTCAGGGAACTCTGACTCGGGCGTGTCTATCAGACCATGCGAGATAAGCAACTTTCCGATTGCAGACTTTTCACAACGCAGTAATATCGTCGCTGAATTAGTCGAACGAATTAATGACCCAGGGTCGACGTGCCAAGATGTTGAAGAATTTGGGGTTGTCCTTGTGTTCGCTGGCGCTGAAAATATTGGCGGTATCGAAGCGAAAGCGAATGCCCGTAAGCTTTGCGAATTGTTGCTCTCGGAGTGGGCCTCGGTCAGCCAAACTTCTACATACTGTGAGGGTTACAAAAGAGATGATCAGGACAAAAATTATTACAATTTGACTCTCTTCCCCTACATCCCGAAACCTTAGTCAGAGTCGTCCAAGTCAGATATATCTCTCTGCACCTCGAGTGAAGCTATTAGTAACTTTGTATTGAATTCAATTTTTACCTTGTCACCAGGCACGACCCCTAACGCCGCAAGCGCAGATGTCCAACCAGTCGCCGTCGACCCAAAGTAAGTGCTTCGACCAACAGGTGCGCCGTCAACAACTAGCTCAAAGTTACGCGCACCCACAGCTGTCTCAAGTGGTTTATTTAATGACCAGAATCCTTGATTACACATATTGCTGCCAGCAGTGACCACAACAGTCACCAAATCTTGCTCAACTTTGAAATCCTCTATCACTGTCTCAACTTTCAAGTTAGCTGCCCGCATATAGGCCAAATCGATAAATTCTTTAGTGGGGTACATCCCTGTCAGTGTCACACAGTACGTGTCAAGGGGCTTGAAATAGCGCTCATAACTGCAATAAACACCAATTGATGCTGCGTTTATATTCGCCTCTCGTGCTCGGTCCATCAGTTCGGCACGATGGGCCACACATCCGGTCGCAGAGATTATTTCATTGCGCAACCACTGCTGAGTTTGCCCCAGTTTAACTTCAACAGGTTCAATAATACTCACCGTATCTTGCTCGTCAATATTAAAACGTTCATCGCTTTGAAGCCAACTACGAATTACTGAACGAGGCGGATGCACAACGCCAGGCAATCTATACGTGCAGTATCGATGTGATGCATCAAAAAACTCATCAAATTGCAGATCACCCTGTAATGAAAATATATTTTGGGTCCAACTTAAGAAAAATGTTTTAGCCTTGGGCTCAACGTATAGATATCCATGAGGTAGATCTAGTTTTTCAGCTATCAATGATTTAACTTGATCAAACTTTGCATCATCGAAATTTTCATAGAGTGTCTTGAAATGGCTTCGAATATCTTCCTCAATCGCAAAGCCAATCTTCCCTGAATATTTATATGCTTCACGCCGCATCTCTGAAATTGACTGGCCAAATTCAGCCTGCGCGTATTCTGAACGATTCAAGTTTTGAAACTTAGTTTGATCAACGCCGGATTTAATAAGTAAGTATTCAATCGCATTTCGGTCAACCCACAAAACTCTTTTATCAGTGTCGGTAAAATAAAATTCATTTCCTGCGTGAGCCAAAAGTTCATGAATTGCATTTCTAAGCGCAGGCGAATCGCCCCATTGTCGAGACGAGAAACTCAGTTGAGCTTTTTTCTCTATTTGCCGCAATCTCTCTCTTGTCAAACCTAAGTCCTCACCGCATTCATCAAGAGTCCACTTACCTTGCCAATCAAAGCCGAATCGTTTACCCAACACATCTGCGAAATTTGATTGATAGAAACTTGCTTCTGGTGAATACCCAATATTTCTTACAACTCGCATTCTCATCGTCCTGAATGCCTCAGTCATAGTTTCACTCGTCTCGGGAACTTGAAAAACTATGTTTTCATCCAAAGGACCTCTTTTTAACCAAGCCGTTGTAGTGATAGCAAAATCAAGTACAACAGCTAAATCTTTCAAGCGCTGTATCAACTCGAGGTATGTGCCCGAGAGCAGCTCGTTTATGCCGTCGTCAGAAAATAGTCCCACGGCAATCAAGGCATCTCTGGTTTTAATTTGAAGTGGAACTTTTGAACCACCGGGTATACCTGCGAGATTTAATTCAACTATGGGTATGTCAAGGGCAGTTGAATCATCAAAATTCTCTTTGCATAATGCTGAAATTATCAAGTCACCAACTCGAAAACTGCGATCAACACTTTTAAGGTTCTTAACTTTGCTTGCCCAGTCAACCCCACAAAGTTCCTCAGACTTCACTCTTTTGTCGCTTTGCCATTCGAGGCCATTGCCTAGATCTTTAACGATGCTATTTAAGCTAATTTTTCGCAGCGCCCTCGCCCAAGATTGTGGCAAAAGAGGTAGCTCACCAGAACCCCAACATGGCGGTTCGCCAATTAAAGATAGGTCGCAATTATTGCGACCCACGTAGCCCTTCAATAAGCATTTTCAAATAACGATGTGTCAGAGTTGTTCGTTTCTGAATCACCATATCTACGTCTCGATACATACTCGGGTCACTCAGCACTTCACGCCGAAGAACATAATCAGCAGCTATTGAGGCAATAGTTTCAGCGAGGGCTGCCTTCGTATCTGGTGCATGCTCATTTGAGTAAGAGCCATCATCATTTAATTTTCCTAAATATGCAGCCACCGCCGAATTCTTTGTCCAAATCAGCATCTGGCGGCCATTCTCAACTTCAACGACTCGCCCTCTGTTTGGACCTTCGTCAAGAGGTTCAAGCTTCACTTCGAAATTCAAGCCAGCAATTGCTGAAGGCAACGAAGTCTTGATTGTTCCCTTTGCAACCTGCGTTCCGGCCGTCGCAGTGATTTTAAATGGGCCTCCGATCTTCACACCCTTGACTCGCAATTTACCAACAAGCCATCCTTTTGAAACCAGTTTCAAAGAGACCTTATTTTCAAGCAACGAGACACCGTCACCTTCGATAGATACTTCCGCAGTCAGTACTCCATCTGGAGCGACATCAATTGGCGCCAAGAGGCTTATTGTCCTTTCTTTACCAACCGTCACTGACATCACACTGTTTTTCCACATCAGTACAGCAGGTGGGTCTTCTTCTGGAGTCGGATCATTGTGCACCAAAATGTCAGCAGCCCCTGATACTTCTTCATCCGAATTTGCATAAAAAGTAGCTCGAGTGGAACCCAAGGTGTTGAGACTTAGTCGAGAGTGTGCAACCATGACATTTTCGAAAATGGTATGGGCTGTTGGCTGAGTCGGGGCCAACAAGACCGAACAATTTTGATTATTCAGCTTCACCGATATGCCCCCAACTGCAAAATCTTTATGAATCAGAACTGTTAGCGACCTCTTTGACCCAATTGCCCCTCTCGAAATTGGCGGGATTACAACAATTGGACGCTCATGAGATGGCAAGTTTCCAGAAATATTTTCTGCATCTTCGTCTTCGTCCAAATCTTGCTTCATTAATTCGCCTAACATACGAGCTAACCGATCAAGACTTTTCTTCAACTCTGAACCACCAGTATCAGACTGCTTCGGCTCAAGAGAGTCAACAATTGGTTTTAACTTTTCGAGAACTGCGACCGTCAGAGCTCTGACAAATGGGTGCTCGCCCGCTAATCCGTTTCGGTCACGAGTGATCATACGAATAGGATTTGCGGGACTTGGACTACCAGTAATTTCATCCGCATCATATTGTCGAATCAATTCATCAATCTTCGGACACTCAACTACACCACTTATAAATCCAATACCAGGGCCTACTAACCCAAATCCCGTATTCATGTACGATGCACGTTTGCCACGAATTTCAATTCCATGAAATGAATAGTCACTGATATTTTCATTTATACGCTGAGCAAGTTTTCTAATTACTAATCTTGCTTTGGTGCCGTACTCTTTTATCTCAATTTCTTCATCAAATATTTCTTCATGGGTTGGCAACTCCCAAACAATCGGCGCCTGCTTAGTCTGCTTGCCCTTTTTAAATTCGGAAATCATGACGTTATTCTTTACATTCAATTGCCTGAGTTGAACGTGACTCGAAAGCCGCTCAGCCAACTTTGACAATTCAGGGACTTTTGCCCGAAGCGGCTGAATCTGCATGCGAGCGGTAAGCCCGTTTTCGGACTCCTTTAGACCGAGCCTTCCGTAATCATCAGTGGTCGCATCTCTAAAATCTAAGGAACCTCTTCCATCTCGATTCAAATAAATTTCGCTGAAGACCCCCGCCTTAATTGACTCAAAAACTGTTCGACCAAACCAAGCCGTGTCTTTCGAGCCTCGCCCAAACAAACCTCGAACACTTGCGCCATCCGCAAAACCGCTAGTTTCACTTCCGAGATGGGTAAATGCTTTTTCCATTTCGTCTGGTGATAGCCCCTTTGCTTTATCAGTCACGGCTACTTCGACAGATCCGTCCGAGTCTGCAGTTCGATTTACCACAACACGTATTTCTCCAAATTTTTCACCGTACGCATCATCACAGTTCGTAATTAGCTCGATCAAACCGCGGATCACGTCACCACGCATTGCCTGCTCGGCATCTTGGGCAAAACCACGTGATGTGTACTTAACCTGAAACTCTTTTTTAGTCATTATTCAGGCCTTCCTGCTTTTTAAGCACTCTTATACGTGCCATCTGTACAAATTTTTTTACATCGTCGCGGCCATTTTTTTCAGCAAAAGCTACCAGCTGATCAAAACGCCCAATCCATATGCTCTCTTCGCTGTCTACCATGCACTGAAATGACTCAGCTAGCTCCCATAGTGGTGAATCCACAGTTCCGCTTGACATGAACTTTTTATACCCATCGGTATTTTCAACATAACGAATCAAGCGACTTGCCTCTTGAACAGCTGCAGTAGGCACCACACCTCCCTTATATAACGATTGCAAAACTAATTCATACTGATTACACCATGCATAGCCCTCTTCCGAAAGTTTGCACATGTACTTACCTTGCTTTAAAATCAATCTTTGTAAATTCTTGCCTCGGGTTGGATCACTCACTTCAAAAATTCGATTGCACTTCTTATAGTCAGGTAAATCTGGCCTAGTTCGCCAAGACAGCCGTGCTGGTGCCAGCTCAAACGCTTTCAGGTACAACTCTTCAACATCAAGCCAACGCTCATATCCACCTGCCAGGTAACAGGCATAGACAGTTAAATCGGAATTATTGTGCGTTATAGAAGGGGGCTTGATTGCCTCATCATCACTCATTTTAGGGCCGAGCAGAAATGCATAACAGAAGTATATACCGCATGGCAATTTTTGCAATTCGCGAGAAGTGATCTGTTTAGAAAGTAAAAAATTTAAAAATAAATAATTTTTGAGAATACACATCTGTAAAAATATGTCGAAAAGTTATTTAACTGCTGAGGCAGTTATGCGACATTGCATCATTAATTAAATTCTTTTTTGCTCGCGTTGTTGTTCATCGTCGTACTCCCCACACTGACCTGAACAAGTTGATGGGAAGGAACAAAACATGCTCGACCGAAATAAAACCTCTACATTTAGGAACGACAAGGTTTGTCGTGTCACTGGCAAGAAGATGTATTTCCACGAAGACGCAAAAAGAGAATCCAAATATATGCGAGGCAGATTTGATTCAAATCACGCACCTTACCGCTGTGGTCACTGCACTTATTTTCACGTTGGCAGCACCACATCGCGCCGTCAAAGTTCTAGACAGCTAAGGAGCGATCAATGAGATTTGACGAACACCAATTTCAAATGTTGTCAGATTCAAGCATGCATGCGCCCGACGGCCTAACGTCAAAGCATAAAATTGCCACTCACGTAAGTCGAATTCTCGGTGAGTTAATTTTAATTCCAGAAAGCAACAAGCGTTTGCCTTGCAGGGCCGCGATGAACATCTCCAACTACTTCCTAGATGAAGTCAAATCTGAGTCAGACTTGACTGACGGAATAATTGCACTCTGTTTAATCATTTTTGGCTTAATTAGAGAGAGGTTCACACTTCAAGCTGAGATTCCACTCGCAACTCAGTTGAGGGATATTTTTGATGAGAGTGTTTTGACACAACTTGCATTCGAACTTACTTCAATGCCTTATAGCAACACCCTTAATATCAATGGTGAGTCGGCGCCTAGGACTATTGACTTCTCAAGCCTCTCACTCTTTGGAGATGAGTTTAAACTTGAGACTAAGTTCAATAAATTTTTATTTGACTTTTTGATTGCAGACGATGATGAAGTTTCTGATCCTGAAGTTGAGAAACCAATTGAGCCACCAAAAGACACTGATCCAGATGATTTAGATATTGACGAGTGAATGCTCTGTGCTTAGATTCACAACTAATACGATCAAAAGGGTGAGTCAAAGTCTGAGAGTTGCGACGTGGAATGCAGAATGGGCATCTCCACGGGACAGCCGAGGTAAGCGAGTTGCAAAAGTGCTGGAGGACATCAAGGCTGACATAATCGTTCTCACTGAAGGTTGCTCGGAGTTGTTGCCCCCTGATGGATTCACTCTTGAAGGAGCCAACGATTGGGGTTATCAAGTTGCCGAGGCTGAGCGAAGAAAAGTGATTCTTTGGTCTCGCTTTGAACTTCTAAACGTCGACATAACTGGGCACAGCGATTTACCTAGTGGCAGATATGTTTCCGCATCCATCAACTGCCAATACGGTTCGGTCAGGGTTCACGGTGTTTGTATACCTTGGAGCGATGCTCATGTCCGAACAGGCAGGATGGATCGAAAACGATGGGAGGACCACAACATTTACATTTCAAACTTTAAAAAAATTCTAAAAGCTCAAGAAGAATTAACGCTTGTTGCCGGCGACTTTAATCAGAGAATACCGCGAAAGAGGCAACCGCTCGACTCTTACAACCTATTATCTGATGCGATTTCAGATTTGACTGTGCACACCACAAATACCCCGGGTTCGCCTCTGATTGATCACGTTGCGACATCACCGCAGATGACTGCTTCCGATATCGAAATAATTGAAAACTTTGATAAACAAGGACAACTTTCAGACCATCGTGGGGTTGTCACAAACTTGGCACTAGAACCTGTCACAGAAAAATTTCGTACGAAATAACCTTGCAACACCCATCGGGCACAATGGTGGCGTGCACTTAAGTTCTCCATTACTTAAGTACCGCAGGTGTGTGTTACATCCTTTCTTGCACCTGCGTTGGGCTACTTGGCGGGTTGGTGATTGTAGGTTTTCACCAGCCCGCCATACCCAAATAGATCGGAGCACAAATGAGCTTTGACATTTCAGAAGAAGGCGAACCGTGCGATTTTTGCGGGACACCAATTGAATTTCTTGACGACGATTGGATCGTGTGCCCAAATTGCCAAGCTGAATATTCGAACATGGACTACATCCACGGTGACATACATGAAGATTTAGAGGAGCCGAGTTGATTCGCCCCAAATTGTGACCACCCGTGCGACTAATGGTCTCTAAACTGCGCCGTATGACGATCACGATGTATGGCGCCGATTGGTGCGGAGACTGTGTGCGCGCCAAAAAGTTCTTTGCCGACAATCATGTCGACTATCTATGGATTGATCTTGAAGAAGATGAGGTAGAGCTGAATTAAGCCACCCCAGATCGTGATTATCTGTGCGACACCCACCTGTCAGAATCAAGTGTGGCATTGTTTTTTGACCTAATTAGACGACGTAAATCGGTGCTCAAGTCGGCAAACGAAGCTGACAGGGTTTGCGAACAATCACTCGAACTGCAACACCAAGCCCGACAACAGGCTCTGAAAGCCCAAAGCGCCCCGGGTCGATCGCAAGTTGGTTCGCTAAGCGCAACCTCGCCCGAAGGCATAGCTCTGCTTTGTGCAATTGACAAAGTGATTCAAACTAGAAACATTTTGAATGTCTCAACTAACGAGCTCGAATCAACACTTGGCAAGACACGACCCCATGTCATAGCCGTTAATTCAACTTTTAGTTTTATGCGAAACGTGTTTTCAATAACAAAACGCGAAAAGACTGCCTTTGAACTCAACCAAGCAGAAAGTGGTCTAGAGATTGCACGACGGTTGATCAGCACTCGTCTCTCGCCCACAATTTTTGACTCGGTAAAAAACATCAAGACCGACACAAGTGACGTCTTGGCGCGATATCAACAAAACTCGGCGGCGTTCATCGCGGCTTTCGAA
>Ga0129336_10001681_pt1 | contig 13484 bp, 9 predicted proteins | sample CPB6_02_DNA_FD_96878 | JGI IMG/M metagenome (GOLD analysis project Ga0129336, IMG submission 96878) | Freshwater to marine salinity gradient microbial communities from Chesapeake Bay, USA - CPBay_Sum_0.6_0.2_DNA | ecosystem: Environmental > Aquatic > Marine > Coastal | place: USA: Chesapeake Bay...
AAAGCGCGGGGTGGTGGGGATTTTGAGCCAACGCTCTTGATCTCCCGCATCTTTTATGGGCCCTAAGGAAGTGACGGTTTTTCCTTGTATCACCCCTTCGTGGTATGGCCAGCGATTTGTCGTGTCCGCTGGACGCTCCAGCTGGGTGATACAACACCCGATTAACTGCGCAGACTCTTTGCCAAACCAAGCTGCATACCGGTCATTGCAACTTAACACGACCCGTTCGCGAGTCAGTATGGCTATACTACTGGCCATACCCCTCATCAGCTCATCGGCTAATTGCAGAGCCTCCTGCAGCTGATGCGAAAGTTCCTGGCTGCGCTCCAGGGCTTCCTGCAATTGCGCCTCCTGTTTTTTGCGCGCACTGATGTCCTGAAGGATGCCCGTGAAAAATGTCTGCCCCGCTTGCTGCCATCGCGACAGCGACACCTCCACCATCATCTCGTGGCCATCTTTGTGCAGGCCTTCCAGTGTCACAACCTGTCCCAGGACACGACCAGCCCCGCCGCGCTTGAGCCTGGCCATTCCACCCGTGTGACCTGCTCTGTGCCGCGGCGGAATAATCAGTGTCAAGGTTTGCCCAATAGCCTCGCTCGCGGTATGGCCAAACAAATTTTCCGCACTGGCGTTCCACGCCACGATACGGCCCTCATCATCCGCGCTGATGATGGCTGAGCTGCTGCTCTCGGTCATGGCGAGGTACTTTGCCTCGGCCGCCTCGGCTGCCAGCTTTTGCTCCAACAGCTTGGCCTGCTGCGTCTGCTCGTGGTTCAGCTCGAGCGGCTGAGCCGCCGGTTGGCCATTGGGCGGTGCGGCGCTGGGTTGTACCAGGTAAGGAGGGAGCGGCTCAGTCATGATCTGGGTGTTGGCGGGTTCGACAACTAACAGGCCCAGATGTAAGCAAAAAAGATGTTACTTACATGATGGGATTGCTGCCAGCGTAGCAGCCAACCCCCTTGCTTTGTGACATGAGTGTGAATTTTCCGCCTAGGACAAATCCAGGCCACAAGTCGGGGTCAGATCCCAACTCCCAATTTGCTTGGCCAGAAGGGTGCTGGCCTTGACCCCGCGCACCCAGCGGGTGCTATCGCGCCGATCTTATTTTTTTTGCCGGTTGACCTCGAGCTGGGCATCGACCAGTTGCACAACCTCATCAACCACCGGGTTGCGTTGGCTCCGCTGGGCGGCGATGGATTGCACCAGACGATCGACCCGCTCAATATTGGGCGCGCCACCGTAGAGCGCGCGTGCTGCCGAAGAGGGGCTGGCCAGTCCTTGGGCCGCAGCGGCATATTTCTCAAAGGGCACCATGTCATCGGCCTTGGCACCCAGAGACATGCACAGTGCGCTGACCCAGTTGTAGACCGCGCGAGAGGCATCGATGTCAGAGTGCACGGCCTCCTTGATCGGGCGTATGCCCTGAGGCGTGACACAGCGATAGTTGCCAGCCAGCAGCATGCTCCACTTGGCCAGCGGGACAAACACCGAATCATGGACCTTGAGTTTGACCGGCAGCTCCACCATCTCCTGGCCTACGGGCAAGCGAGCGGCCTCGATATCGGCCTGCAGCTGGCGCAGGATGGCGGTGTGTGCTTCTGATTCAAAGCGCGCCGCCTTGAAATTGGTGGGTAGGCGGACCTGCAGCACATTGACCTGCTCCTCGGGTGGGCGGAAGGCCTGCGGATCCGGGCTACACAGAGTCATGCAGGCAGGGTCAAAGCTATCCCATACCGTGGGATCGGTAAAGGCGTTGCGGCAGGCCTTGACATCCACACCGGGCAGGCGTGCCAGGTAGGGCAGTGGCGGCATGTTCATGATCGACATGCAGGGCTTCTTCGACTTGGCAATTGCCTCGAGCAATTCGCGCACCCCGGGGCTGCGGTACTGGGGCTCCTGCATGGCCAGGCCGATCAGGTCAAAGTCGGCGGGGTTCACATCCGCCGGACCTGCGCCACGCACCTTGCCGGGCAGTTTGCGCGAGTCGATTTCCACCAGGCCCTCACGCCCCTTGACGGGCATTCGCACCCGGACGCCCTCCCGGTTGATCAGCTCGGCCTCGGCAGGAAGACAGACCAGGGTGGCGTTGTGACCGGCCATCAGCAGCTTGCTGGCCAGCAGAGAGCCATAGGAGGCGCCCAGGATCAGAATGTTGTATTGCTTGCTCATAAGGAGATGAGTTGTTTATCCAAGATTGCCCGGCTGGGACAATTGGCGGTTGTCATGAAAGAAGCGGTGAATTCTAATGAAGTCCGGCCCTCGCAGAAGGCAAACAAGCGCAAGATACCGGTGTGGGTAACTGCTCATGGCGCACAATCGGCCGCGATACCTGAACCAGGAAGGAGTTGACCATGGTGCGCATGCTTTTGGGTTTGCTGATTGTGCTGGGCACGCATTCACTGCGCCTGTTGGCGGACGATTGGCGCAGTCGCATGATTACGCGACTGGGCCGGCCGCTGTGGCTGACCCTGTTTTCCCTGGTTTCCGTGGTGGGTCTGGTGCTGGTGGTGTGGGGGTTTGCCCAGGCCCGTGAACAACCGGTGGTGCTGTGGCAGCCGCTGCCCTGGTTGCGTCCAGTGGGGTTGTCGCTGACAGCGCTCAGCTTTGTCTTGCTGGCCGCGGCGCTAGTCCCTGCCAACCACCTCAAACATCGGCTTCATCACCCGATGCTGCTGGCCACGAAAACCTGGGCGCTTTCCCACCTGCTGCTCAATGGCATGGTGGCACACGCCATTCTGTTTGGCAGCCTGCTGGTCTGGTCGGTGTTGGCCTACCGGGCAGCTCGCCAGCGGGACCGTCAGAACGAGGCCAATATTGCGCCCCCCCATCGGCTTGCGGCCCTGGCCTCATTGTTCACTGTGGCGCTCGGCCTGTCGGCCTGGTGGCTGGTTGCCAACATGCTGCATGGATGGTTGATTGGCATCAAACCGCTGACCGGGTCTTGAAACGGCGCTTGAAGAAGCCTAGGGATGGTGTTCACGCGTATTCATGACAAAGGGTCCGTATTGAGCAATTGGCTCGTGCAGCGCTTGCCCAGCAATCAGCAGTGCCCGCGCTGCATCCGCCCCGGCCTGCAGGCGAACGCCATCGGACGTTGCTTACCCGATAACCAGACGCAACTCCGCGTGGCGCGTGGCTTAGGCGGGATCTGTATTGTCCTTGACTGAACAGGTGTTGATGCCAAAGATCGAGTAGGGCGGGCACCAGCCTATTAGGCCTGTGCCCAGTGGCACTAAACCGAGCCAGCCCCACCAGCCGACAGTGCCGGTGGCGGCCAGCCCGACCAGCACCAGGCCGGCCACGATACGGATCTTGCGGTCGATGCCGCCAACATTTGCTTTCATCGCTGCACTCCTTGGGTGTGGGAACAAACGGGCTTACGCGGCGACCGCATAGCCTTCTTCGGCAATCGCCTTGGCCAGGGCTTCGCGGGGTTGCTGTGACTGCACCTCCACCCGGTTGTGGCTGCGGTCGATGAGCACCTCGGCTTGCGGGTCGACCTGCTTGATGGCGCGGGTAACGGCCTTTTCGCAATGGCCGCAGGTCATGCCGCTCACTTCAAAGGTCTGGTTCATGGGCCTGCTCCTGAGTTGGGTCATGGGGGAAGAACATATTGTGCGCCAAGGGGGCGAAAGGCGCAAAATCTCTGCATGGAAACACCTCATCCAGCCTTAGACACGCCAACCGAACTGGATATTGGCATTGGTGGCATGACCTGTGCCTCGTGTGTGACGCGGGTCGAGCGCGCGCTGAGCAAAGTGCCGGGTGTGGCCTCGGCCTCGGTCAACCTGGCCACCGAGTCGGCGCGGGTGCGCTATGCCCCCGGCGAGCAGATGGAGGCCTTGCTGCGCCGTGCGGTGCGCGATGCCGGCTACGAGCCGCGCGCGGCCGATGCGCTGGAAAAGGAGCAAGATGCCTCGCCCTGGGCTGGCTTTGCCCCGGTGGGGCTGGGCATTGCGCTGTCGCTGCCGCTGGTGCTGCCCATGCTGGGCGATCTGGCGGGCTGGCACTGGATGCTGCCGGCCTGGCTGCAATTTGTTCTGGCCACACCGGTGCAGTTTGTGCTGGGCGCGCGCTTTTATGTGGCCGGCTGGCACGCGCTCAAGGCCCTGACTGGCAATATGGACTTGCTGGTGGCGCTGGGCACCAGCGCGGGCTGGGCCCTGTCGGTCTGGCTCTGGCTGTTTGCCGGCCATGACGCCAGCCATGGCGGCACGCCCCACCTGTACTTCGAGGCCTCGGCGGTGGTTGTGACCCTGGTGCTGCTGGGCAAGTGGCTGGAGGCGCGCGCCAAACGGCAAACCACAGCCTCCATTCGCGCCCTGCACAAGCTGCGCCCGGACATCGCCCACCTGATCGGGCCTGAGGGCGAAGTGGATGTGCCGCTGGCCGAGGTGCTGGTGGGTGACCGGTTGGTGGTGCGCCCGGGCGAGCGGCTGCCGGTGGATGGCACGCTGCTGGAAGGCCAGACCCAGGTGGACGAATCGATGCTGACCGGCGAGCCGCTGCCGGTGAGCAAGGGCGCGGGCGACAAGCTCACCGGGGGCTCGATCAATGGCGAGGGCCGGCTGGTGATGCAGGTGAGCGCGGTGGGTCGCGAGACCGTGCTGGCCCACATCATCCGCCTGGTGGAAGACGCGCAGGCCGCCAAGGCGCCGATCCAGCGTCTGGTGGACCAGGTGTCGGCGGTGTTTGTGCCGGTGGTGTTGGGCATTGCGCTGCTCACCTTGCTGGGCTGGCTCTGGCGCGGTGCAGCCACCGAAACCGCGGTGATTCATGCGGTGGCGGTGCTGGTGATTGCTTGCCCGTGTGCGCTTGGGCTGGCCACGCCCACCGCCATCATGGCGGGCACCGGGGTGGCGGCGCGCCACGGCATTTTGATCAAGGACGCATTGGCGCTCGAAGTGGCGCACCGGGTGGACACGGTGGCCTTTGACAAGACCGGTACCCTGACGGTGGGCCAGCCGCGCCTGCTGGCCTTCGAGCCTGTGCCTGGTCAGGATGAGGCGGCTCTGCTGGCCGCAGCGGCCAGCCTGCAAAGTGGTAGCGAGCACCCGCTGGCGCGGGCAGTGCTGACCGCGGCACAAGAAAAAGGCCTGGCCGTCCGCGCGCCCGACAATGTGCGCGCGGTGCCCGGGCGCGGCAGCGAGGGCGAGGTGGGCGTGAACAGTTACCTGATCGGCAGCCTGCGCTGGATGGACGAGTTGGGGGTGCCGTTGGGTGTGTTGGCTCAGCGCGCGACCGCGTGGCAGACACAGGGGGCGACCTTGTCGCTGATGGCGCAGCGCACCACGGCCGGGTTGACGCCCTGCGCCCTGCTGGCCTTTGGCGATGAGCCCAAACCAGGCGTGCAAGAGGCGCTGGCGGCGCTGCGCGCCCAAGGCCTGCGGCTGATGATGATTTCTGGCGACAACCGGGGCGCGGCCGAAGCCATGGCGCGCCGAATGGGGCTGCGTCCTGACGACGGCGAAGTGCTGGCCGAGGTGCTGCCCGGCGACAAAGCGGCGCAGGTGGCCACGCTCAAAGCAGGCGGCCATGTGGTGGCCATGGTGGGCGATGGGGTGAACGACGCGCCCGCCTTGGCGGCGGCTGATGTGGGGCTGGCCATGGGTAGCGGCACCGATGTGGCCATGCATGCCGCAGGCGTGACCCTGATGCGCGGCGACCCGACCCTGGTGGCGGCGGCCTTGTCGATCTCACGCCGCACCGTGGCCAAGATCCGCCAAAACCTGTTCTGGGCCTTCATTTACAACGTGGCCGGCATCCCGCTGGCGGCGCTGGGCTACCTCAGCCCGGTGGTGGCGGGCGCGGCCATGGCGCTGAGCTCGGTCAGCGTGATGAGCAACGCGTTGCTACTGCGCCGCTGGCGGCCTTGACCTTCGTGCCTGTGGCACAAGGTCAGGCGACAGTTGCATGGTCAGGTTTTGCGCGCCATTTGCTCATTAAGGGGCTTGCCAGAGAACCACATGACATAGAGCACCGGCAACACCACCAGGGTGAGCAAGGTGGCGGTGAACAGTCCACCAATCACCACAATGGCCAGCGGTCGCTGCGTTTCCGAGCCGATGTCCTGCGACAAGGCCATGGGCAAGAGGCCCAAGGCGGCCAGCATGGCGGTCATGAGCACGGTGCGTAGCCGTTGCATCGAACCGATGCGCGCCGACTCAACCACACTGTGGCCGGCATTGCGCAACTGCTGAAACACTGTCAACATTACCACCCCATTGAGCACCGCCTGTCCCGACAGGGCGATAAAGCCGATGGCGGCGGATACTGACAGTGGGATAGAAAAAACCCATAGCGCGATGAAGCCACCAATCAAGGCCAGCGGCACATTGACCAGAATCAGCACTGCCTTCTGGAAAGAGCCAAAGGCATCGAACAGCAGCACAAAGATCAGCAGCAGGGAAATCGGCACCACCACCGACAGACGCGCCATGGCACGCTCCTGATTTTCAAACTCGCCAGACCACTTGACGGCGTAGTTGTCAGGAATGCGCACATTTTTTTCCACTCGTGCCTTCATGTCTTTGACCACCGAACCCATGTCGCGGTCACGAATGAAGATACCGATAGCCATGGTGCGCCGGCTGGCTTCGCGCGCGATGTTCATGGCGCCGCTGGTCTCGCGTAAGTCGGCCACCGCGCCCAATGTGGTGTAGCCGCCATCCGGGGTGGGAATCGGTGTGGTGGCCAGCGCGTCAATGGTGCGTTTATCCGCAGACAGGCGCACTGCAACTGCAAACTTGCGCTCACCCTCCCACAACCAGGTGGCGGCTTTGCCCGCAAGAGCGGCCTCAATCACATCCTGCACATCGACCACATTCAACCCGTAGCGCGCTGCGCGTGCGCGGTCGATGTCGATCACCAGCTGGGGCAGTTCGCCCAGGCGGTCGATCTCGGCGCGGTACACGCCGGCGACCTGGCGGATTTCCCGCTCGATCGCCTCAGCCGCACGACGCAACTCCACCAGGTCATCGCCGGCGATCTTGATCACGATCTGGCCATCGATCTGAGAGATCGATTCGAGCACGTTGTCGCGGATCGGCATGGAAAACACTGGCACCATGCCAGGAATCCGGGTCACGGCGGTTTCCAGTTCGTTGATCAGGTCCTCGCGGGTCAGCCCCTTGCGCCACTCTTCTGGCGGCTTGATATCGACAAAGATCTCAGCCATGCTGATTGTCTTGGGGTCAGTGCCGTCCTCAGGCTGGCCGGCCTTGGAGACGGTGGTGCGGACCTCGGGTACTGTCAGCAGGGCCTGGCGTGCCTGACTCAGCATGCGTGAGGCCTCATCGTTGCCCACGCTGGCCGGCAGTCGCAGGTTGACCCAGAGCGTGCCCTCATTGAGCTCGGGCAAGAACTCCGAGCCCAGGCGCGAGGCCGCGCCTAGCGCCAGCACAAACGCGCCGATCGCAACCACCACTACCTTGCGCTGATGCTCCAGCGCCCAATCCAGTACCGGGGCATAAAGGCTTTTGGCGCCTGCCACGATACGGTTATCACCATGGGGCAGCTTGCGCCGCAGCATCCAGTAGGCCAGCAAAGGCACCAGAGTGAGCGAGAAGATCAGTGAGCCGACCAGGGCGGTGGTGACCGACAAGGCCATCGGCTGGAAGATGCGGCCCTCATGCCGCTGCAGGGCAAAGATGGGAATGTGGGCAGCGATGATGATCAGCATGGAAAACAGCGTGGGGCGCCCCACTTCATTGGCCGCTTCGATGATGCTCTGACGACGCTCGCTGTCAGACATGTCCTCGCGCTCTTTTTGCAGCCGGTGCATGATGTTTTCGATCACGATTACCGCACCGTCCACAATGATGCCAAAGTCCATCGCGCCCAGCGACAGCAGATTGGCCGGCACACCCATGATCTTCAGGCCCAGGAAGGTGGCCAGCAGGGACAGCGGAATGATCACCACCACCGCCAGACTGGCGCGCAGGTTGGAGAGGAACAGGTAGAGCACCAGCGACACCAGCAGTGCGCCCTCCACCAGGTTGCGAAAGACGGTGGTGAGGGTTTTGCTCATCAGCCAGGTGCGGTCGTAGAAGGGCACGATCTTGACGCCCGGCGGCAGGCCACGCGCGTTGAGCTCTTCGATCTTTTCTTTCACGCTCTTGAGCACCACGCTGGGGTTTTCGCCTTTGCGCATGAGCACCATGCCGGTGATGACGTCGTCATCCAGATCCTGACCCACGGTGCCCAGGCGCGGCACGGCGCCGACCGAGACCTTGGCGATGTCGCGGATCAGGATGGGCGTGCTGCCGCGTGCGGCCACCACAATGCTGCCGATGTCGTCGGCCGAGCGCAGCAGGCCAATGCCGCGAATGGCATATTGCTGCACGCCCTGGGTGACATAGCTGCCACCGGCGTTGGAGTTGCCGCGGCCCAGCGCATCGAGCAGGTTCTGGAAGGTCAGCTTGTAGGCGCGCAGCTTGTCCAGGTCGGGCTGCACTTCGTATTGCTTGATGAAGCCGCCCATGGCCACCACATCGGCCACGCCCGGCACTTGGCGCAGTGCGCGCTCGACCACCCAGTCTTCCAGGGTGCGCAACTCGGTGGTGGTTTTGCCATCGCCCCGTAGGCGGTAGCGCATCACCTCGCCGACCGGCGTGGCGTTGGGCGCAATATTGGCCAGCACGCCCTCGGGCAGGTCGACCGAGCGCAACCGCTCATTGACCTGCTGGCGCACCAGGTTGACATTGGCGGCATCGTCATAGGTGATGACGTTGAAGGACAGGCCAAACTGGGTGTGCGAGAACAGGCGAATGGAATTGGGCAAGCCCGACAGAGCGGCCTCCAGGGGTAAGGTGACCTGTTTTTCAACTTCTTCGGCGGCACGCCCTGGAAACAGGGCGATCACGGTAACCTGGGTGTCAGTGACATCGGGAAAAGCCTCCACCGAGAGATTTTTGAAGGCGATCACCCCGGACATGACAAACAGCAGGGTGCCCAGCACGATAAACAGCGGCTGGTGCAGGGAGTAATGGATCAGGCGCCTCATTTGCTGTCAGCCGGTTTGCCCTTCACCGAGGCGCGGGCTTCGTTTTCAGCCAGCCGCATCAGCCGATCCAGCAGCAGCACGTTTTCTTTCACCACCTGCTCGCCGGCCTGCAGGCCTTTGACCACCACCACCTGGCTCGGCCCTTCGTAGCTCAGCTCCACCATGCGGCGCTCGAATTCGCCCGGACTGGTCTGCACAAAGACCGAGTGTTCCTGCCCCAGCAACAGCGCAGCAGCCGAAGGCACCACCACGCCCGCATCAAAGCGGCGCTCGAAGCGCGCACTGGCCAGCATCTCGGCCTTGAGCAGTCGCTGCGGGTTGGCTACCAGGCCGCGCACCTTGATGGTTCGTGTCAAGGGATCGATGAAGTCAGAAACAGAAATGACCCGTCCTTCTAGGCGATGCTCGCTCAGAGCGGGGACAGACAGCTCAAAACGCGCCCCAACCTTTACCGAGCCGACCTCGGACTCACGCGCATCCACCTGGACCCAGAGCGAGGAGGGGTCGCTCACCACAAACAGGGCGGGCACGCCGGGGCCGGACTGGTCCGGGCGCAGCTCCTGGCCGGGGTTGAGGTTGCGCTCGACCACCACCCCAGTCAGGCTGCTGGCCAGGGCAAGTTGCTGGTTGACGCCTGCGCCGCTGCCATACAGGCGGGTGCGCGCACGGGCGCGCTCGACCTCGGCCTGGCTGCGGGCCGCGTCCGCCTCGGCCTGTTCAAAGTCTTTGCGGGCAATGATGCCGGCCTGCAGCAACTCGCGCTGGCGCTGCAGGGTTTGTTGTGCCAGACGCGCATCGGCCTCGGCTTTGGCGGTGTCGCTCTGGGCCTGTCCGAAGTCGGGCGAGGCCAGCAAGGCCAGCGGCATGCCGGGCGTCACTTTCTGGCCGATGTCGGCCTTGATCGCCATCACCCGGCCGGCAAAAGCGGGGTAGATGCGCTGGGTGCGTTCCTCGTTCCAGACCAGCTTGGCGGGCAGCTCGATGGTAATGGCCTGTGCCGGCTCGGCAACAGCCGCATTCAGCAGCGCCAGCTGGGGATGGCCGGCGATAAAGCGCAGCTGGTTGCCTTGCACGATCGGAGCTGGCGCCGATGCTTTGGGGGGCGGTGCTTCGGTACAGGCGCCAAGGGTCAGGGCGCACAGGACAGACAGGAGAGACGGTTTCAGCATGGTCGGCAACTTCCGAAAGTGGTCTGATTTCGTGGGGTTTACTGGGCAGCTCGTGGCTGGGTGCGCAGCTGCCAGGCACCAACGGCCTTGGCGTAGTCGGTTCGCGCGGCAAGTGCATCGAGCAGGGTGGCGCGCAAGGTGCGGCGCGCATCCAGCAGGTCCGTCAGAGGGATGGCCCCCTTGCTGTAGGCCAGCTCGGCACCGGCGGCAACCTGCCGCGCGCGCGGCAGAATATCTTCGCTGTAACTTTGCGCACGCTGCGAGGTGGTGCGCGCCTCATGCTGTAGCCGTTGCAGCTCCTGGCGTGCTAGCCGCCTTGTTTTTTCCAGGGCTTGTTCGGCCTGCGCCAGTTGCGCACCGGCACGAGCGATTTCGCCCTCATAGCGATAGCTCAATTGCAAAGGCACGGACATGCGCAGTGCCAGCAAAGCGGTGGACGTGCCCGGGTAATGGTCATAGCTGGCGCCCACGGTGACATCGGCCTGTTTGAGCGCGCTGGCGCTATCGAGCGCGGCGCGCGCAGCAAGCACCCGTGCCTGGGCGGCGCGCACATCGGCCCTGCTCTGAACCAGGGCGTCCAGGCTGGCGCCGGTGGTGGGGTCCTGGCCATGGGCAGGCCATTCGGCCTGGGCGTTCAAATCTTCGGCCGGGATATTGAGGCCAGTCACCTGCCACAAGACCAGGGCGCTGCGCTGACGCTCAAGCTCGGCCTGGCGCAAATCAGATTGAGCGCGCCTGGCCTCGATTTCAGTGCGGGCCACTTCCTGAGATGACAGATCGCCCGCCAGCAGTCTTTGCTTGGCGCTAGCTGCCAGCGCAAGCGCGCTGCGCTCGATTTGCGCCACTTCCTCGCGCCGTTCCTGGGCAGCCAGCAGGTCAAAAAACCCCGCATGGGCGCCAAGAATCTGTTGGGTGAGGGTTTCATCCAGGTCGGCCTGGGCCGCGTCTGCTGCGCGCTGGGCGGTCTGGGTGCGCAAGGCGCGCTTGTTGCCACGCTCCCAGGTCCAGTCCAGTCCAATCGATTTGTCGATGCGACGATCAGTCAATACATTGCCGTCGCCATTGCCGTTTTGCAGGTCCATCCCACTGATGCTGGCCGAGAGGGAAGGAAAGGGTGAGCGGTCGGCACTGACGATGTCGGCTCTGGCGCCAGCCAGGGCCTGGCGGGCCAGGGCAACGTCCAGGTTCTCGCGCGCTGCCTGCAGGGCTTGGCTCAGGCTGAGTGGGGCCGGTGGTGCGCTGGGCGCAGTCGGCGGCGAGACCTGTGACCAGGCTGGCAAGGCGCCCAGCGCAATGCCTGTGGCGCAAAGGAACTGTCGTATGCTCATGCCGGCATTGTCAAAAAGCTGGCTGACCGCTGGCTGACTGGATCAATGGGTGGTTTTACGTATTTCAGGACAATATTTTTAAAGCCTGGGCATGAGGATCTTGCTGGTCGAAGATGATGCAGTGCTGGGTGATGTCATGGCGCGCAGCCTGCGCGAGGCGGGCCATCGCGTTGATGCGGCCAAGCACCTGGCCGAGGCCGACCACTTCTGGCGTGTCCAGCCCTTTGATGCGGTATTGCTCGATCTGAACCTGCCCCGCTCCAGCGCCAAGCTGGCCACCCTTGGCAGCGGCCTGGAGATCCTGCGCGCCGCCCGTGCGCGGGGTGACCGCACCCCGGTGCTGGTGCTGACTGCGCGCAACCGCACGGAAGAGCGCATTGCCGGGCTGGATGCCGGGGCGGATGACTACCTGGGCAAGCCCTTCGAGCTGGCCGAGGTGGAGGCGCGCTTGCGGGCTCTGGTGCGCCGCAACCTGGGGGCGCAAGACAGTCTGGAGATAGGGCGCCTGGTGCTGGACCGTCGATTGCGCCGCTTCATGCGAGATGGGGAGCTGTTTGACTTGCCGGCGCGCGAGTTTGAGGTGTTGTGGGAGCTGATGACCCCGCCGGGCAGGGTGGTGAGCAAGCGCACCTTGTCGGACAAGCTCTCCGATTTTGACGGCGCGTTGGGTGATAACGCCCTGGAGGCCTTTATTTCCCGCTTGCGGCGCAAACTGGCGGGCAGTGGCGTGGGCATTCGAACCCTGCGTGGACTGGGCTATGTGGTTGAGGCCTTGCCAGAGCAAGAGACATGAGCACCGATCGCAAAGCCGCCGTACTAGCCAAGAAGCCCCTCTTGCGTGTGCTGCTGGTGCAGCATGTGCTTTGGCCGCTGGCCTTGACATGGTTGCTTGGTACAGCCGGAACTGTGGCTGTGGCTTACTACTTTGCCCAGAAGGCGTTTGACCGCGCTTTGCTGGACGACGCCTTTGCGCTGGCATCACGGGTGCGGCTGGAGCCCCAAGGGCTGACCCTGGAGCTCTCTACCCGTGAGATGGGGGCGGTACTGTTTGACCAAAGCGAAAACATTTACTTCGTGGTGCGCCGCCAAGATGGAACGGTGATGGCCGGCCATCCGGACTTGCAGGCACCCGCACCAGGCGCACTGGATGCAGTTCGATTTTCGGACACCGTCTATCAAGGCCGGCGTATGCGTGCGGTCTCACTGGTGCAGGAAGAGCCAAGAGACTTTTTGGTGGTGGTTGCCCAGACCACGGGTAGCCGCGATGCGCTGTTGAAAAGTGTGCTTCAGTACTCGGTGGTACCGCAGTTGCTGCTCTTGCTCGCCCTGGCATTCTGGCTGCGCCGGGTCATCGAAAAAGAGCTACAACCTTTGAGCGAGCTGGAGCAGTCTGTGCAAAGACGAGATGCCCTGGACCTGACACCGGTCAATGTATCTGCCGGCTCCAGGGATATCGAACATCTCAGTGCGGCCATCAATGCCTTGCTGGCCCGAGTGGATCAGAGCATGACTGCGCAGCGGGAGTTTTCTGGCAACGTGGCCCATGAGCTGCGCACCCCGCTGGCCGGCATTCGGGCCTTGGCCGAGTATGGCCTCACGCATTCGGAGCCCGAAGTCTGGCGTGAGCAGTTACGCCGCATCACTGACAGCGAGGCGCGCGCCAGCCGTCTGGTGGAGCAACTGCTGGCCCTGGCGCTGGCCGAAGAAGAGGACAAGAGCTTGACAACCGGCTCGGTGGCATTGGACAGGATGGCGCGCGAGGTGATATTGCATTACCTGCCGAGGGCAGATCTGGCGGGTATTGACCTGGGCATGCAAGGCCTGGAGCAGGCGGTGTTTGTCAGCGCAAACCCCGACCTGGTGGAGGGCATTCTGGGCAACCTGATTGACAATGCCCTGCGATATGGCCAGCCGGTTTCGGGTGAGCCAGGGCGGGTCACTATCGCCTTGGAGCCGCTTGGCAAGAACCAGGTCTGGCTCTCA
>Ga0129336_10001682_pt1 | contig 13475 bp, 14 predicted proteins | sample CPB6_02_DNA_FD_96878 | JGI IMG/M metagenome (GOLD analysis project Ga0129336, IMG submission 96878) | Freshwater to marine salinity gradient microbial communities from Chesapeake Bay, USA - CPBay_Sum_0.6_0.2_DNA | ecosystem: Environmental > Aquatic > Marine > Coastal | place: USA: Chesapeake...
ATGATTCCAGTTCCTTTTCGTGGAAGAACACTGAAAGTTGCTGGTGATAGAGCATTCGATTCCTGGTCGATCACTGTTATCAATGATCAAACTTTTGGAATCAGAAATGCTTTCGAAACATGGTTAAGTCTAATCAATGGGCACAACACACTAAATGGTTTAGTTGATCCTGCTGCATATCAAGTTGAAATGAAAATTACTCAACTTGGAAAAGCTCCTTCTGCAAATGGAACTTTCCCAGCACTCAGATCATACAAACTATGGGGTGTTTGGCCAACCATGGTTGATCCAATTCCAGTTTCATATGATTCCCAAGATTCTATCCAAGAATTTAATGTTCAATTGGAAATGCAATATTGGGAAGCACTAGATCCTAATGATACCGTTATCGTTAGCTGATAAATAGTTGAAATTCACGGTTTAATATTAGGATGGCGAAACTATTTGGTTTTTCACTTGACGATCCAAACGAAAGTAGATCACCAGATATAGTATCCCCCGTTCCTCCAAATAACGAGGACGGGGTTGATTACTATATCAGTAGTGGTTTTTATGGTCAGTATGTAGATATAGAAGGCGTATATAAAACTGAATATGATCTTATCAGAAGATACAGAGAAATGTCTCTGCATCCAGAATGCGATAGAGCGATTGAAGATATCGTAAATGAAGCCATTGTCAGTGATCTTTACGATTCTCCAGTAGAAATTGAACTTTCAAATCTTAGAATTAGTGACTCATTAAAATCTAAAATTAGAGAAGAGTTTCATTTCATCAAAGAACTCATGGACTTTGATAAAAAGGCTCATGAAATTTTTAGAAATTGGTATATTGACGGAAGAGTTTATTATCATAAACTTATTGATCTGAAAAGACCCCAAGAAGGTATTCAAGAAATAAGATATATTGATGCAGCTAAAATTAAATTTATTAGAGAGAAAAAGAAAAAAGATAATAAATCTGCAAATCTTGCACTTCCTACAATGACGGAAGATCCAACAAAAATGGATTTTCCCGAAATTGAAGAATATTTTATGTACAATCCAAGATCTACATATGGTGCAACTACTTTTGCAACATCTCAACCATATGGTCAAGGAATTAAAATTGCAAAGGATGCAATTACATATGTAACATCTGGATTAGTTGATAGAAACAAACATACGACTTTATCATACTTACACAAAGCAATTAAAGCTCTCAATCAACTCAGAATGATTGAGGACTCACTCGTTATCTATAGACTCTCAAGAGCACCAGAACGTAGAATTTTTTACATTGATGTTGGCAATCTTCCTAAGGTAAAAGCCGAACAATACCTGAAAGAAGTTATGTCTCGTTATCGCAATAAGCTTGTGTATGATGCAGCTACTGGTGAAATTCGTGATGACAAAAAATTCATGAGTATGCTTGAAGATTTTTGGCTTCCAAGAAGAGAAGGTGGTAGAGGAACTGAGATTACTACTCTTCCTGGTGGTCAAAATCTTGGAGAACTAACAGACGTAGAATATTTCCAGAAAAAACTTTACAGATCTCTAAACATTCCAGAATCAAGATTGAGTGGAGACACTGGATTCAATCTTGGAAGATCTTCAGAAATCCTAAGAGATGAACTTCAGTTCAGCAAATTTGTAGGAAGACTTCGCAAGAGATTTGCGAATATTTTCCATGATATGTTGAAGACTCAACTTATTCTTAAAAACATTGTAACTCCTGAGGATTGGGAGTATATGAGTGATCATATTCAATATGATTTCCTCTATGACAATCATTTTGCAGAATTAAAAGAGACAGAATTGATGAATGAAAGATTGTCTCTTCTTGCAACAGTAGAACCTTATGTTGGTAAATATTATTCTGTTGATTATGTTCGCAGAAAAGTATTGAGACAAACTGAAGAAGAAATGATTGAAATTGATGAACAAATTGAAATTGAGAAACAACTTGGAATTATTCCACCTCCAGTTGATCCTATGACTGGAATGCCAATGGATGGTTCTGGTGGGGATTTGGGTCAAATTCCAAAAGACGAAAATCCAGATGAAACTTCAACTCAAGCTCCAGAAATGAAGATGCCTAAAGGCGGAAATATTTGATTCTCATAAATACAAATATAAATTTATATCAAGGGTAACATGAATTCTTCAGAATTAATTGACATGATTATGTCTGATGCATCCCCAACTGATGTCTCAGATACCATTAAACAAATGCTATATACAACTTCATCAAATGCAATAGATGAAGTCAGACCATATGTAGCAAATGCAATGTTCAATCCAGAATCACTAGGGGAAGAGTAATGGCAGTAAAAATTGTACAAAATATCAATAGAATTGTTGCTGCTGGAACTGCTGTAACTAGTAATCCAGTTTCACTGAAAACTGGTTATATTAGAGTTTCTACAGCTTCAACTGGAGTGTATGTTGCTATTGGCACTGATCCAACCGTTACTGTCAATTCATATCATGTTCCATCATTTTCAGCTGATGTAATCAAAGAAAGATTTGCAAAGCAAAAAATTGCAGGTATTACTACTGGTGCAACAACTCGTCTTTCATTTGGCGAAAACTATGGAAATGTTTTTGTAAATGATGATTATGTTTCAATTGAAGGTGGATTTCCTGCAGGAATTAACACTAGTCACAATAGAATTATCACTAGTGATGATGGTTCTATTACTATTGACTTTGACAGCACATCAATTGCTGGTGTTGCTGTAACTAATGCAGTTGCAACTAGAAGTGTAAAAGTTGCAGCAATTTCTGAAGGCACATCAACTTCAGTCAATCTTTGTGAAGTAGTACAATTAGTAACAGAGTAAAATGAAACTAATCACCGAACAAATAGAAGAAATTAAAGTTCTCTCAGAAGGAAAAGGCGACAGTAAAAAATTATATATTGAAGGTGTTTTTCTTCAGTCAAATATCAGAAATCGTAATGGAAGAATTTACGAATATCGTATTCTTGATAGAGAAGTAAAAAGATACAATGAACAATATGTAAAGACTGGTAGAGCTCTTGGCGAACTTGGTCATCCTGATGGTCCAACTGTAAATTTGGATCGCGTTTCTCATAAAATTGTTTCCCTCACACCAGATGGTGATAACTTTATTGGAAAGGCTCAAATTTTAGAGAGCACTCCAATGGGTAAAATTGCCAAGTCACTTCTTGATGAAGGAGTAAAACTTGGTGTTTCTTCTAGAGGAGTTGGTTCTTTGGTCGAACGATCTGGAACTAAATATGTTGCGGATGATTTTATGCTTGCAACTGCAGCAGATATCGTTGCTGATCCTTCTGCACCTGATGCTTTTGTTCAGGGAATTATGGAAGGAAAAGAATGGGTATGGCAAAACGGTATTCTAGCCGAAAAAACATATAACCAAATTCGTAACTTGCCAAGTTCGGTAGATAGAAGAGTTAGAGAATCTAGAATTCTCGAAGCATTTGAAAGTTATCTTTCAAATATCTAAAATAATAAATAAATAATAGAATAAGAGATTTTATTCGGAGAATTTAAATGTCTGTTGGAAACCAATTACAAGAAATGGATAATGTCGTAACTAAAAACGCCAAACCTGGCGAAGCTATGCAAAAGTTAGCTCCTGGAGCTGTTGCTGGTCAAACAGGTGGTTGGGAAGATCTCGGTGGCCCTACACCTCAGAATTCCAAGCCAACTGATGGATCAAATGCACTCAAAACTCCTGGTAAAACTTTAAAGCAAGTGAGTGATGTTGTCACCAAATCTGCTAAGCCTGCTATGGCAAAAGAAGAAGAGGAGTGGGATGAAGATCAACTTCTAGAAGCTGCTGAGTCTGAAGAAGACGAAGAAGATGAAAAAGAAGAAGAGAATGAAAAAGGTGGCAAAAAGAAAAAAGAAATGAAGGAAGAGACTGACTCCGAAGAAGAGGAAGAGGAAGAAGAAGGCATCGAATTCAATGTAGAAGAAGATGTAAAGGCAATTTTTGGTGATGAAGAATTCTCCGAAGAATTTAAAGAAAGAACCAAAGTTGTATTTGAAGCTGCACTAAGATCTAAAGTAAATGAAGCAGCAGAAATTATTGCTGCAAAATATGAAGAAGCTTTAGAAGAAAATGTAGCTCAAATCAAACATGAATTAACCGAAAGAGTTGATTCATACTTAGAATATGTTTCGACTGAATGGCTTGAAGAAAATGCCCTTCAGGTCGAAACTGGACTCAAGTCAGAATTGTCTGAGTCCTTTATGACTGGTCTGAAAGGACTTTTTGAAGATCATTATGTATCAATCCCTGAAGATAAATATAATGTGCTCGAGAGTATGGTACAAAAACTTGATGAGATGGAGACGAAACTCAACGAACAGATCGAAAGAAATGTTGCATTAAACAGAAGACTTAGCGAATCTGTATCAGATGGAATCTTTGCTGAAGTATCTGAGGGTCTTGCATATTCCCAAAGAGATAAGCTAGCTAGTCTTGCTGAAGGAGTTGAGTTTGAAAGTGAAGAAGACTATCGTGAGAAACTAGAAACTTTGAGGGAAGCTTATTTCCCAAGAAATCCAGTTGCTTACACTGAGGATGATACCTTAAGTGAAGAGGCTGGTTCAGAAGTTATTTCTGAGTCAATGTCGAAGTACTTAAGTGCTGTCACTAAGTTCTCTAAGTGATTAAATCATTTATTATATTTTAAACTCGCTTTTTAACAAGACAAACAACAAAGGAGAAAAACGCAAATGTATCAAGCAGAACATTTGCAGGAAAAGTGGGCACCTCTACTAAATCATGGATCCTTAGATCCTATCCAAGATTCACATCGTAGAGCCGTCACCGCTGTCCTGCTCGAGAACCAAGAAAGATTTTTAAGAGAGGAAAGAGCTTTCCTTTCAGAGGCTTCACCAACCAACTCAGCTGGTACTGGTGGTTACAGTGGCGGTGCAACTGCTTCTGGACCTGTCGCTGGTTTTGACCCCGTTCTAATCAGCCTAATCCGCAGATCAATGCCTAACCTAGTTGCATATGATCTTGCTGGTGTTCAACCAATGACTGGCCCAACTGGACTCATCTTTGCGATGAGAACCCGTTACAACAATCAGTCAGGAGCCGAAGCATTCTTCAACGAGGCAGATACCTCATTCTCTGGTCAGAACAAGAATCGTCAGGGAATTGGTACTGCTGGTTATGTTGCTGGTTCGGATACCTCAACTGTTGGTATCGGTACTTCAAGTGTTCAGTCAGGCACCAATCCTGGTATCCTCAACGATGCTGGCCAAGATGAGGCTGGTTACAACGTTGGTCAGGCAATGCCTACTGCAGACTCTGAAGCTCTTGGTGATGCAGCTGCAAACCTATTCGCTGAGATGTCATTCTCAATCGAAAAGGTTAGCGTAACTGCAAAGTCACGTGCTCTCAAGGCTGAGTATTCACTTGAGCTCGCACAAGACCTCAAGGCAATCCATGGTCTAGATGCTGAGGCTGAACTCGCAAATATTCTCTCAACAGAGATTCTTGCTGAGATCAACCGTGAAGTCATCAGAACCATCTACAAGATTGCTGAGCCTGGTGCTCAAGTTAATACCGCTACTTCAGGTATCTTTGACCTTGACGTTGATTCAAACGGTCGTTGGTCAGTTGAGAAGTTCAAGGGTCTTCTCTTCCAAATCGAGCGCGATGCTAACGCAATCGCACAAAGAACTCGTAGAGGGAAGGGTAACATGATCATGTGCTCCGCTGATGTTGCTTCGGCACTCACCATGGCTGGCGTACTTGATTACACCCCTGCACTTAACGCAAACCTCAATGTTGATGACACTGGTAACACTTTTGCTGGTGTAATCAATGGTAAGTATAGAGTCTATATCGATCCATATTCTGCTAACAGTGCTGCTGCTCAGTACTATGTTATCGGTTATAAGGGTTCCAACCCTTATGATGCTGGTCTCTTCTACTGCCCATATGTTCCTCTCCAAATGGTTCGTGCCGTTGGTCAGGACACCTTCCAGCCTAAGATTGGCTTCAAGACCCGTTACGGAATGGTTGCAAACCCATTCGCTGAGGGCACCGATCAAGGTCTTGGCAGACTCAACACCAATAGCAACCGCTATTACAGAAGAGTACAAGTTAAGAACCTCATGTGATCTAAAATCACAAGGTTATACGGAGGGTCCAATGGACCCTCTTTTTTTATGCAAATAAATAGTAGAAAAACTCAATATGGCTAATCCATTAGAAAGATTACAGTCGAATAGAAATTTTCTTTCTCCTATAGGATTCAGGTTTATCTTAAACAAGTATCCGAAAGTAGATTTCTTTTCTAATGCTGCAAATTTACCAGGAATTAATTTAGGAGTTGCAGTTCAACCTTCATATTTGAAAATGGTTGATCATCCTGGAGATATTCTCGTATATGAAAACTTCCAACTTAATTTTATAGTTGATGAAGATATGGAAAATTATCTTGCTATGTTTGAATGGATGACTGGTTTAGGTTATCCAGAAAGTGTTGGTCAATATCAAGAACTATATAATGGTGAAGATAGAAGAACACCAACTGATCAAAAAAATATTTACTCTCAAGGTACTTTACAAATTTTAAACAGTAACTACCAAGTAAATAAACAAATTATTTTTAAAGATTTATTTCCTATTTCTTTACAACCACTATCTTTTGAAGCTACAGATAGAGATTATAACTACTTTACGGCACAAGCCACTTTTAAATATACTATTTTTAACATTGCAGATAAAAGAGGAAACATTATTGTATGACACTTGATGAAATTCAGGAAATGTGGGAAAAAGATTCTGTTATTGATCCTGACAATTTACATTTGGAATCCTTAAAGATTCCACAACTACATGCAAAATATTACAAATTATACAATGACATTTTTCTTTTAAAGAAAAGAGGTCTTCAAAAATACAGTGAAATAAAAAAAGATAGGTACGAATATTACAACGGAAAATCAAGCCCAGAAGTTTATGTAGAGGAACCTTTTCCTTTCAAGATTAGGGATAAGGAAACAATGGGTAGATATTTAGATGCAGATGAAAAGTTAAGTCATACCAGACTCAAAAATGATTACTACGATACCATGCTTAAATATTTGGAGGAGATATTAAAAGTTATTACTAATAGAACCTATCAAATTAAAAACGCAATCGAATTTCAAAAATTTATAGCTGGATATAGTTAATGAGTGATGTTGTAATCTCAAAAAAGAATGAAGTTTTTTTAAAGATAGAAGCAGAACCTTATATTTTGCAAGAACTATCTGATCGATTTACTTTTGATGTACCTGGAGCAAAGTTTATGCCCCAGTATAGAAAAAAGTTTTGGGATGGAAAAATTCGTCTGTTCAATCTCGTAAAGAAAGAAATATATGTTGGATTACTTGATAAAGTAATTTCTTTTATAGAAAAATCTGGATACACATATGAGTTTGAAAATTCAAAATTTTATGGTGTTCCTTTTGAAATAAATGAATTTATTTCAAGGGAGGGTGTCAGTGATTATATGAAATCGATCTCAGCGCACCCGCCAAGGGACTATCAGGTGGATGGAGTGTATAGTGCGTTATACCACAATAGAAAACTTCTCATCTCGCCTACCGCCTCTGGCAAGTCTCTGATGATCTATTCGATCACGAGATATTATACCGAAAAGAATTTAAGAACTTTGATCGTTGTTCCAACAACGTCTCTTGTCGAACAAATGTATAAAGACTTTGCAGATTATGGTTGGGAAGTTGATTCATATTGTCATAAAATTTATTCTGGAAAAGAAAGATACGATATAAACAAACCAGTTGTTATAACTACATGGCAATCAATTTATAAGGAACCAGTTAAATGGTTTGATAAGTTTGATGTTGTAATTGGAGATGAAGCACATCAATTCAAATCAAAATCTCTTGTAGATATTATGACAAAACTTTTAGATTGCAAATATCGTTTTGGTTTTACTGGAACTTTAGATGGTACGCAAACACATAAGTGGGTTCTGGAAGGATTGTTTGGACCATCATATGCAATTACCAAAACGAAAGAACTTATTGATAAAGGTCATTTATCAACTTTAGATATCAAAATTTTATTACTTAAACACCCAGATAAAAAATTTGAAACATATGAAGAGGAGATTCAATACTTAATATCTCATGATAGAAGAAATAAATTTATTAAAAATTTAGTTCTAGATTTGAAAGGAAACAGTCTAGTTTTATTCAATAGAGTTGAATCTCATGGGCAGATTCTTTTTGATCTGATAAATACACATAAGGACTCCAATAGAAAGGCATTTTTCATTCATGGTGGAGTCGATGTCGATGTGAGAGAAAAAGTTAGAGAAATCACTGAAAGAGAAAACAATGCTATCATCGTTGCTTCTTACGGGACTTTTTCTACTGGTATTAACATCCGAAATTTACATAATGTTATCTTTGCTTCCCCTAGTAAATCAAGAATCAGAAACCTCCAATCAATCGGACGAGTCTTGAGAAAAGGAGAACAAAAAACAAAAGCAATTCTTTATGATATTGCAGATGATACAACCAAAAACAATACGAAAAATTATACTCTAAATCATTTAATAGAAAGAGTTAAAATTTATAGTGAAGAGAATTTTAATTACGAAATAATTAAAGTTAAATTAAAAACATGATAGAAGAAGAATTTTATGCAATCATAAAACTAGTATCTGGAGAGGAAATCATTTCAAAGGTTTCAGCCTCTGAAGAAGAAGATCGTACTATTTTAATATTAGAAGATCCTGTTGTTATGAAAGAAATGGCATTCAGACAATTTGGTGTAGTAGCTTATAATGTTGAACCATGGGTACGTCTTACAAATGAATCTCTTTTCTTTATTGATATGGATAAAGTTCTAACAATGACAGAAATCAAAGATGATGACATCGTTAAAATGTATAAAAGATATCTTCGTGATAAAGAAGATATATCAATGATTGGTAAATCAACCAAAGTTGGTCTAACTACATCTATGGGATTAATCAGTAAAGTAGATGAAGCTAGATCTCTCTTAGAGAATATATTTAATAATAGCTAATAGCTTATCTTGAAACCCCACAGAGTTATTTTACACACATTTGGGGGGTATTGTCAAGCCCATTAAAATATGTTATAATTTGAACATTAGATTTGGTAAAAGAACGTGACTAAGACTGGGAGAAAAAAGAATGAACATTATGTGAATAACAAAGAGTTCCTTCAAGCCATTATTGAATACAAAAAGAAAATTAAAGAATCCGAGAGTAAGGGGTTGCCAAAACCTCGTATCACAAATTACATTGGAGATTGTTTTCTTAAGATTGCCACTCATTTATCATACAAACCTAATTTTGTAAATTACATGTTTAGGGAAGATATGATCTCTGATGGTATCGAAAATTGTGTTCAATATATCAATAACTTTGATCCTGAAAAGTCTTCAAATCCTTTTGCTTATTTCACTCAAGTGATTCATTTTGCGTTCTTGAGACGTATTCAAAAAGAAAAGAAACAACTAGAAATTAAAAACAAAATTTTAGAGCAGTCTGGATTTGATGAAGTTTTTGGTAGCGATGGAAATATTTTAGATTCTCATTCTTCCGATTATAACACGATCAAAGACAACATTCACCAAAAGATGAGTATGAACTGATGAAAATTGCTATCATTACAGATCAACATTTTGGAGCTCGTAAAGGTTCTAAAATCTTTCATGATTACTTTCTTAAATTTTACGAAGAGGTATTTTTTCCAACTCTCGTAAAAGAAGGAGTAAGTGCAGTTATTGATCTGGGAGATACCTTTGATAACAGAAAGTCGATTGATCTTTGGAGCATGAATTGGGCTCAAAAGAACTACTATGATCGACTTAAAGAAATGAAACTGCATGTATGGACTGTGGTTGGTAATCACACTTCATACTATAAAAACACAAACGAACTCAATACAATCGATGTTCTTTTGAAGAACTATGACAATGTTACAAAAATTTCTGAACCAACAGAAGTTCATTTTGAAGATTGCCCAGTTCTTTTTCTTCCCTGGATTAATCAAGAGAATGAAGAAATCACAAAAAAATTAATTAAAAATACATCTGCAAAAGTTGCAATGGGTCATCTTGAATTGAATGGCTTTGCAGTTATGCGTGGAATGTATTGTGAGCATGGAATGGATAAATCAATTTTATCTAAATTTGATAGAGTATTTTCTGGACATTATCATACTCGTTCAAGTGATGGAAAGATTTTTTATCTAGGAAATCCATATGAACTTTATTGGAATGATGTTTATGATAATCGTGGGTTTCATATCTTTGATACCGAAACTTTGGAACATACTCCAGTAAATAATCCGTTCAATATCTTTCAAAAAATTCAATATGAAGACACTCCTTGGCAAACTTTTAATTTCTCTGAATATGAAAACAAGTTTGTTAAGTTGATAGTTAGAAAAAAGACTGATGAAAAACAATTTGAAAAGTTCTTCGAGTCTCTAACAAAAACCAATTGTCATGAAGTTAAAGTTGTTGAAAACTTTGCAATAGAAGAAAATATTGATTTTGAAGCATTGGAAACGGAAGATACGATTTCAACTTTGAATCGATATATTGAAAACTCTGAGATAGATTTGAATAAAACTAAAATTAAAAAATACCTCAGATCCATATATAAAGAAGCTTGTGAGGTAGAATAGTGTATATCTTAGCTTTAAGAGGTCACGAAGAATCTGGTGCATACGCTCATGAAAACGAATATGGTGAAAAAATTCTTTACATGTTTGAAGAGGAGGATGATGCCGAAAGATTCAGTGGATTACTAGAAGCGGATGATTATCCAGAACTGTCAGTGGTTGAAGTGGATAAAAAGGTTGCCATTCACGTCTGCAAGATGCATAATTATAAGTATTGTATTATTACTCCAGAAGAAATTGTAGTGCCACCAAAGGATTATGATAACGTTCAAGAAGATTAGATGGAAAAATTTCCTCAGTACAGGAAACAATTGGACTAGTGTTGATTTTACAGAACATAATACAACTCTAATCGTTGGCACCAATGGATCAGGTAAGAGTACCATTTTGGATGCTCTTACTTTTGTTCTGTTCAACAAACCATTTCGCAAAATTAATAAACCCCAATTAATCAATTCTCAAAACGAGAAAGATTGTTTGGTTGAGATTGAATTTTCTGTTGGTTCTGTTGAATGGATGATTCGCCGTGGAATGAAACCAAATATCTTTGAGATTCATAGGAATGGTTCCATGTTGGCTTTGGATGCATCTAATAATGATGCTCAAAAACATCTGGAACAAAATATTCTAAAACTGAATTATAAGTCTTTTACTCAAATTGTAGTTTTGGGTTCTTCGACTTTTGTTCCATTTATGCAACTTCCTGCTGCAAGTAGGAGAGAAGTGATTGAAGATCTTCTGGATATTCGCATCTTTTCTGCAATGAATGATGTGGTTAAAAATAAAATTCGTGCAGAAAAGGAAGAAATGAATACTCTTAGACTCAAACGAGAGTCTGTAGAAGAGAAAATCGAAATGCAGAAAAACTTCATCGAAGAAGTTGAAAAAAGAGGAAAAGAAAATATTGAAAATAAAAAATCTTCTATTCTTTCTCTTGTTGAAGAGGAAGGATTTTTGATGACAGATAATACTGAACTCCAATCTCAAATTGAAACTCTAAATGTTGAGATTGAAAAGTTTCTTGATGCTTCTGAAAAACTTAAGAAGATGGGAAATCTGAAAGGTAAGATTTCCCAAAAAGTATCTAGTACTACAAAGGAATATGAATTCTTCAAAGATAATTCGGTATGCCCTACATGCACTCAAAATATTGACGAGCGGTTTCGCTTAAATAAAATTGGTGACACTCAAAATAAATTAGAAGAGCTTAAACAAGGTTATATTGACCTAGAAAAGGCTATAACAGAAGAGGAAAAAAGAGAGAACCAATTCATTCTATTCTCTAAGGAGATTACAAAACTCACGCATGAAATTTCTCAAAACAATACTAAGATCTCTGGATTCCAAAGACAGATCCGAGATCTTGAATCTGAAATTCAAACTATTACCGAACAACTTGAAAACAGAAATACTGAGCATGAAAAGTTAATAAGTTATCAAGATCAATTAACAAATTTAATTGATCTCTTGCATGAGAAAAAAGAATCAATGAAGTATCATGAATTCATTTTCTCTCTTCTGAAAGACGGTGGGGTCAAAACTAAAATCATCAAAAATTATCTTCCACTCATCAATCAACAAGTAAATAAAAATCTTCAGTTGATGGATTTTTATATCAACTTTACGTTAGATGAAGAATTTGATGAAAGTATTAAGTCCCCCATTCACGAAAACTTTTCATATAGTTCTTTCAGTGAAGGTGAAAAAATGAGAATTGATTTATCTCTTTTATTTACTTGGAGGGAAGTTGCAAGAATTAAAAACTCGGTTAATACTAATCTACTGATTATGGATGAGGTTTTTGATAGTTCTCTTGATGGATTTGGTACGGATGATTTTCTAAAAATTATTCGATACGTTATTAAAGATGCAAACATTTTTGTCATCAGTCATAAGACAGAAATGAATGAAAAATTTGAAAATGTAATTAAGTTTGAGAAAGTTAAAGGATTTAGTAAGAGAACTTTTTAATGTGACAGTTGTGAAACTGGTCTAGGGGGGGTCTGCGGACCCCTCTTTTTTAGTATAATTCTTTCATACGCAAAGAACCAATGTCTGTCAATCACGAAGTTAAAGGTCAGCTCGCTCGTCTTCTCGCAACAGAAAATTTGATCGTGGAACATAAAAAAGTTCCCACTGCATCCTTTGATGTTGATCGTCGGGTTTTGACTCTTCCTGTTTGGAACAGAGCTTCTGCAACCGTTTATGACCTTTTGGTCGGTCATGAAGTTGGTCATGCACTTTTCACTCCTAATGAAGATTGGACTGAAGTTGTTGATGTTCCTAAAGATTATGTGAATGTTGTTGAAGACGCTCGTGTTGAACGTCTGATGAAAAAGAAATATGCTGGTATTTCTAAAACTTTTTATCGTGGTTATAATGAATTGAATGATGATGATTTCTTTTCTATTGCAGATCAAGATCTTGAACAATTGTCTTTGATTGATCGTATCAATCTTCATTTTAAAATTGGTTCTTTTGCTCGACTTCCTTTTGATTCGGAAGAACAAAATTTTGTATCCATGGTCGAAAAGTGTGAAACTTTTGATGAAGTTTTGAACATTTGCAAACTCATTTACGATCATGTAAAAAGTAAAAAGAAACAAGAAACTGAAGTCGATATGACTCCAGATGTTACTGATCAATCTGGAACCTCTGTTCAGGATGGTCAAAGTGAAGAACAACAAAACAATAATTCTTCTTCCTTTGGCGATCAATCTCAATCCCAACAGTCTGATGGACTTGAAGGTGATGAAGAATCTGATGAATCCAAATCTAATTCCATGGAAACTGGCGGCCG